>Ga0209123_1003634_pt1 | contig 11335 bp, 11 predicted proteins | sample BarGraIncu00431A_FD_184500 | JGI IMG/M metagenome (GOLD analysis project Ga0209123, IMG submission 184500) | Arctic peat soil microbial communities from Barrow, Alaska, USA - Barrow Graham LP Incubations 004-31A (SPAdes) (version 2) | ecosystem: Environmental > Terrestrial > Soil > Wetlands >...
CGCAGTTTCGTTTCAATCGGCGCTTCGACCTCCGTGCCCTGCTTCCAAGCTTAGTGAAGGCGGCTGCCAGGAATGGGCAGCGTTCGGAGCACCAATTGCGACTGGCTGAAGCATGTGCCTAATCAACTCAGGTAATGTCAAAGCAATAGAGTACCCTTGAAATCTTTGTTGGGCAAGACATCAGGGTTATCTATCGGCGCACCAAACATCCTACTATAAATGAGGGAGAGATTTATGAACCTGCTTACCAAATGTATTGCTGGGGGCCTGCTTCTTTCAAGTATAACTCATACCCCTGTTGCATCGGCTGGCGTACCCAACCAATTTACTGCTGGCACAACAGCAAAATCAAGTGAAGTAAATCAGAACTTCGATTATATAAATTATGGAAATATTATAGTTAAATCAAATGGGATTGAGGTTGGTGCTTTGTTGGGATATGCAGGCACTAACCCTATCAGCATATTAAATTCGCAAGGTTATATGTATAGAGTTAATATGTATAATGCAACTTGTTCAATTGTTTTGGAACCTATGTTTTTTACGACTAGTGACTGCACTGGGACTCCATATACTGACGGTACTTTTTTACCAGGCAAGGTATTTGCTGCTGCTGACGGGAATATGTATTATATACCTAAAACAATTAGTCCAATACCCATTACATTTAATAGTTCTTATGGTGGGTTTACGCCCATGGTGTGTGGTAGTGGACCTGGAAGCAGAGTGGTATATCCGGTTACTATTAATGACCCTTCCATTACAGGAGTGAGTTCAACTAATTTGTCCCTTCCCATCACCATAGAAAGAAGATAGGCCGCACTAACAATCAGCAACACGAATATGAATAATACTATTCCATGTTTTGAGATATATCCAAGGAGGAGGCGCCATGAGATTAATTTCCACTTGCCTTGCAGTCGTTATGCTTTCCTTAACATCTATAATTGCTGATGTATCAGCTGGTGTACCCAATACCTTTACCCCTGGAACAACAGCAAAGTCTAGTGAAGTCAATCAGAACTTCGACTTTGTAAATTATGGGAATATTGTTGTTAAGGCAAATGGTACCGAGGTAGGACCTTTTTTGGGTCGGGGTCTAGGCGCTCATTCTATGTCCACCTTAAATCAACAAGGCTATTTTTTTGATCTTGAAATGGATGGAAATATAGTAACGATGTCACTACTATTCACTACATCTAATTGTTCTGGGATAGCATATGGCAGCAGTGAGTTAACTGGGCAGGTCATTAAGAGTCGGGATGGGCGGATATTTTACTTACCTAAGACCAATGCTAGTATCCCTATCCCATTGACTGTAAACAGCTATATTGGTGCAAACAGTCCTAACTGTAATGCAGCCTCTTATGCCGACATGTTAACTCCACTCACCATTAATGACCCAAGCGTAACTGGCGTAACTTCTGGGAGTTTCACACCCCCTATCACAATAGAACGCAGATAGGACTTATTCCAACTATATGGGGGCCGCAAAATGATCAAATACTTTTTAATATTATTAGTTTTAATACTACCCATGTCAGTATCTGCTAGCACATGGGATTCTTTTAAATGGGATACAGACGCTTGGGATGCTTCATCAGGGTACACTATTTCAGGGATTATATCATCCAATGGTTCAGGTATATCTGGCGTCACCGTTACTGTTACACTTAACGGAGCTATCGTAGCCACAACACTGACTGATGGTAATGGTAACTATACGATTACCGGCTTAGCAAACGGAAACTACATCATAACACCAAGTAAGCAGGGGTATACCTTCACCTCACAGAACGTGACAGTTAACGGTTCAAACATAACAGGTGACAACTTTACCCCTGGTGGCGGGGTTACCTCCGTTCCTGTAATGGAAGGCTGGTGGCTCATACCTGGAATGCTTGCTGGCGTAGGCATGTTTGCCCGGAGGCGGAAGGAGTAATGCCGGACTCTGTAGCCCAGTGTTAGTACGTATATACAAATAAAGAAAGATGAATTTATCGTATGTTGAATATTTCACTCAAGAGCCAAAGGTGAGGATATGACTAAAATGATGATTTATCTGTCTAGTATAATTGTAAGAATGGAAGTTATATCTATTTTAGTCATAACCTTATCAGTATTAATAGTATCAGAAGCAAACTCGGCACCTGTAACATTTAAATTTAGTGGAACTGTTTTCCAGGTTGACGCACAACTCTCGGGGGTCGCAAGTGTTGGTGATAAGATAAGTGGGAGCTATACTTTTGATTCCGCTTCTCCAGACCTTGCTCCCACCGATCCGACTTTTGGTGATTATTTATCTGCTACTCCTTATTCAGTTGCGGTGGGCAGTTTTTCTTCATCTGGAACTGGCGTAACATTTAACATATTCGACAACCTTGTCTTAGGCTCATTTTATAGAGACCAGTATAGAGCGGTTCTTGGCAATAACGGACCAAAGGTTAACGGACTGGTTTACAATGGTTTTTCCTTAGACCTGTGGACACAGTTGAATTACCAGCCCACTACACTAAGCAGCGATAGACTTCCAACTGTTGCCCCAAGCATCGGTACTTTCCAAAATAACCAACTAAGGTTCTATTTTATAAATCAAAATAACGGAGTTTATTATATCATAGGTGACATAACCTCTATGACCACCCCCTGTGTCAGGATAGTTGTCGCCTCAGAGGGGCCGCTTAGTGTTGGGTTTTGGCGGTGAGCGCAGCGAGCTCGCCGGTTTGATCAAAATCCCCAACCTTTAATATCTGGCGGCCCGTTATTTCCAACATCTGGGGGCAGCAAGGATCTATGATGACGTACACCGAAGGATTCAAGTCCAACATGATTCGGAAGATGGCCCGCCCTAATGGCATCTCGGCCTCCGCTCTTGCCAAGGAATCGGGCGTTCCCCAACAGTCTCTGTCGCGCTGGCTTCGCAACGCAAATGTCGTTGATGAACCTGATCACTCCTCAATCTCTAACGAACCAGGAAGAACAATGTCCCTAAAGCGCCCCCAAGATAAGTCTGCCGAAGAAAAACTCAAAATCGTCTTGGAAGCTGAGACTGTTGCAGAAGATCAATTAGGTGCCTTTCTGCGCCGCAACGGAATCCATGAAGTGCTGTTACGTGAATGGCGCGGAATGATGCTGTCAGGGCTTCAAAAACCAGTCAAGCCTTCCTCAAAGCTCTCTGGAGAAACGCGGAGAATCAACGAACTGGAAAAAGAATTACTTCGCAAAGACAAAGCATTGGCCGAGGCTGCTGCGATCATAATTCTCAAAAAAAAAGTCCAATCGATCTGGGGGGACGAGGACGAGCCCACGGACAAGAAGAGCGTCAGATGATCAGACAACTTGTCGAAGAGGCAACTCTTTCCGGAGCAAGACTCAAGGCTGCTGCTGGTGCTATAGGCCTGAGCATCCGCACGTTGCAGCGTTGGAAACTCCAAGATGATGAATCAGATCGACGGCGTGGACCGAATACCGCTCCATCGAATAAACTCGCTTCGGCGGAGCGACAGAACATCCTCGACATTTCGAATTCCCCGGAGTTCCGGGACCTTTCGCCGAAACAGATCGTGCCGCAATTGGCTGATCAGGGGGTATATGTAGCATCTGAATCAAGTATTTACCGGGTGCTAAGAAGCGAGAACCAAATGGCCCATCGGGAACCATCACGCCCCGCCACCAGACGTAAACCAAAAGAACATGTGGCAACCGGGCCTTGTCAGGTTTGGTCTTGGGATATCACCTACCTAAAGAGTCCTATACTTGGGCAGTTCTTTTACCTATACCTGATCATGGATGTCTGGAGCCGCAAGATTGTCGCATCAACTGTGTATTTGAAAGAATCCTCCGACTATAGTGCAAGGCTGTTTCAGAAGGCCTGCCTAAGACTTGACGCCAATCCCGAAGGTCTAGTTCTTCACTCCGACAACGGCGGCCCGATGAAGGGGGCGACAATGCTGGCAACCCTCCAGCGTCTGGGCGTGGTACCTTCTTTCAGCAGACCGCAGGTTAGTGATGATAACCCTTTCTCTGAATCGTTGTTCCGAACCATGAAGTATCGCCCCGGCTACCCAAGTAAGCCCTTTCAAAACTTGGAAGAGGCGCAGTCATGGGTTGATGGCTTTGTAAAATGGTATAATACCGAGCATTTACACAGTAGCATTCGTTTCGTTACCCCGGATGACCGCCACTTCGGACGGGAGCAGATGATCCTGGCTAACCGGCACAAGTTATACGAAGAGGCACGTCTCAAGAACCCGACCCGCTGGTCCAGAAATACCAGGAATTGGGAACCCGTGGAGACGGTTTATCTGAACCCAGAATCAAAGGTGGACACGAAACTTCTTGATGCCGCATAATTTCAACAGAGGCGACAACTACCTTGACACCCGCCGACCATTGATCTCCCGACCATTTCAGGTAACCCACCCACCACAGTGACTGTCGGAAGCACCTACAGTTTTACGCCTTCTTTGACCAATACAACTAGCCTGAGCATCACTGGCAATTTACCTCCTGGCCTTGTCTTTACAAATGGCACCTTGAGTGGAACCCCGACAACTGCTGGTACATATAGCAACATCGTCATCACTGCCAAGAACGACAGCGGCTCGGCATCCCTTCCAGCCTTCTATATAACTGTCTCAGGCTCTAATCCCAATCCTACCTCCGTCCCAGTCATGGAAGGCTGGTGGCTTCTACCGGGGATGCTGGCGGGTGTTGGGATGTTTGCACGTAGGCGGAAGGAGTAAGGTTTTGGCTAGGAAGAAAAAGGTAATCAAAGCAGAACGACTCCAAGCAGAACTGACCATGCCAAAGGAAGCAGGGGCGAGCAATGGCGCTGGCTCTTCCCTAGTAAAGGTCTGCGTCCTTTTTGCGTTGTTTCTGGTAGCCCTGCATGCATTCACCTGGCTTTTCGCGCTCAAGGGTTACATTAAGTGGGGTTACGGCACGGCTCATGTCGTGTCAACAATCCTCAATACCATGGGTATCCAGAATACCGTTGATTACAACATCATCCACCTCCGGAATGATACCTGGAACGTAACTTCGGAATGCACTGCCGTCAACGCGGTGTTCCTCTTTATCTCCTTTATTCTGGCCTATTCATCATCACTCATATCAAAAGTGCTCGGGCTTGCCAGTGGGATACCTCTTATCATCGCTGTCAATATCGTTCGCTTGGTAGCCCTCGGATGGGTGACGGAATACTGGCCCAATCAAGCCCATCTGTTTCATGATTATGTTTGGGAAGTAATCTTTATGTTCTTCATTGTGGCGCTCTGGTTCGTATGGATCAATCTGGTGGTGAATCGTGAAAAAACTCCTGCTGTTTCTTGCTAGGCTACTCGGTATCTCTCTGCTATTCATTCCGGCACTACCGTTGCTCCATCAATCGTACAAGTGGGTACTGACATTAATTACCTCAGGAACCATACCGACAAGTGAGATGATGGAAGCACTCCCCTATGACGGCTCGAACAACCTCTATACGTTCCTAGTTCTTCTCTTGGCCATACCTGGAATGGCGATTAGGAACAGAATTATTGGCGTAGTAACGGGTATAGCCCTGTTCCTCTTTACTGATTTCTTCATGACGGCAATCTGGATTCCCTATCTGGAAACCCCCCAGCCGTCCCTTGCGAACATGGCAGGATCATACGCCTGGCTTATCGTTGCCCACTACCTGCTACCATTTCTGCTCTGGATCGTGCTTGCATACCCGCAAATTGAGGGAATGTGTACCACCTTAAACCAACAACCCAATAACTAATCTACCTGTTCACCCAAGCCGCGCTAATCGTCATAATATTTGTGACCACCTATTGACTACTTGCCACCCTGACACATAAAGTGCCTAGTCAAAGCACTATGAATCTCGCGGACCACAGCAACAAGCGAGGCACAGCCAACGCTCAAATTCAATCGCAACAGGACTTTTCCTGTCAACCCATGCCGCAGCATACCTAAAATATCAGGCCGCCCAGATCAAGAGTTTAAGCGTCTAGCTGCAATCCGCTGACTTTACTCTGTTTTCCAGGCAACAGGGCCGGCCAGAACAGCCACAACCTGACCGCTCCTGGCGTGCCCACCAGCAGACCCAGAACAAGCGCATCAGCGCAAACAATGCAAAATCAGCCACTTACCAGCCAGCGCAACACAGCCACAGACCGCAGACTCCTTGCTCACAACCACAGCGCACACCCAGTCTCAGACAGCACTGCTCACGCTGAGAACCCGCAAAGATACTCCTCAATTTTTTTCCCAGAAATAGTTCTTCAGGATCAGTAAGTTACGCGATTCCTCTCCCAGTAATAGCAGCCAGGTATATACCCGTATCCCACCACCCACCGTGTTACCACCTGTTACCTATGCCACCCGATCATAACTATATTACTAACACTACTACTACTCTATCTTCTAGCGTATCCCCTTGGCGATTAATTACTCTATACAATGGCCCATACTAGTGTATGAACATAACAGGCTATGTCACTTGTACTCCTGTATCACGCTTCAACGTATTCCACCGGTACGCTAATTAACAGTTTATGCGGGGTAACAATCTTAGTTGGTGTATCTGTGTCACCATCACCGTCCTCCTCGTCACAGTAGAGAGCATCCCCTTCCATCCGAATGAAGTGGTCTATTAGGTCTTGGTCCTTGGACATTGTGATGTCGTAGTAATAATCCTCGTCCTTTAGATTAGGATCACCACCAGTCATATCCCATTCGTCTGGTCGCTTAATATTGACGGTATACGGGGTTACAGTCAGTTTACGACCTGCTACTCTCCTATAGGCCCGTGTCATAGCAACCAGCAACAGCTTAACGTCTTGCTTGGGGCAAATGAAACTGTCATGCACTGGCAGAACTGGCACCCGATGCGCGTACATTTCCCGCAAAACGAGCTCGGCTATCTTGGAGTCCTGGTACATCAGCCATAGCCCCCTGCCGGTGAACAGGTACTTGGCGATGGGTTTGTGGTGTTTCTGGAATGCAGCAATGACCGCTTCGAGATCAGGGATCACCACAGGGAAATCACCTGGATTGTAATTGATATCCTTCTGCAAGGCCATGATAGCCCTAGTTGGACCTGTACGCTTATTGTCACCCTTGGCATTGACCGCTGCCAGGAGTAATTTCTTAAACAGATTCCGATACTCCGTTGTGACCGGATAGCCTGGGACAGCATAGGGGTCTTCCCCGGTGGCACCGTAATCAATGTTGATCTTATTATAGAGCAGATGAATATGAATACCGCTATAGTCGGCCTCTACCACCTTCTGGCAGTCCAGGATAATCCGCAACCTTAGTTGACTTGGCATCTCCATCCAGAAGCCACCATAAAAGCGACCACCACGTATAAATGATCCCTCGTTGAACACCCGGCGCATCCTACGCTTGGCAAGGTTAAAGTTGAGCTGCTTCGGGAACCGCTCAAGGTACGCAGGAGAAGTCCACCTTACCTTCTTGACCCGCACATAGCCCATGTAGTCGATGTCAATATACGTTTGCAGAAGAAAAGTATTGTATTCGTTAAGGAATTTACGTAATTTTGGAGTATCATCGGTTTCCTTGTAGACGACAAGCTCCTTGTTTTCATCCTTGAGCAATATCGTCTCTTCGTCTGGGTGACGTTTGACCAAGCCGACATTAAACTCAAACCTACCTACCAGCAAATCTATTAATTTGTCAGTTGCCTTGAACCTGGTGCACCGACCTGTCTTGAGTGCCCTATTGTAAAAGCCCTTCCTCCGCACTATATACCTGTGCCTAATGAGACCTCTCAGCACCTTTGTTAATGGATACATTTCGATACGCTGCGGGTTATACCGGAAAGGGATAGCATTTCTATCATGCCGCAACGACACCCCAATCCAACGGTCAGGAGAAAGGTGATTGGTCCAGTAGAGATTCAGCAACACCACCTTCGCATGGGTCACAGCCCTGCCAATCGTGTTACCTATTTCCGAGGAGACAAATTCCGCTGCCTTCTGGACCCTGGCATGATCGCTATATAGATGGATATCCAACGCACCAGAGTTGTCGTAGTCCGGCCTGGGCTCCTCTGGCTCCCCGAACACGCTCCAGTCAAAGTCATCTAACGCTTCTTCCACCCACTGCAATTCATCAGCGTCCATGTCGGCTCCAATTATTACTCGGCCCGGGCCACCTTACCGGACCACAAACAAATGAAGGGAGGCGCGTTAAGCACTCCCCCTAACATATTCGACCTTATCCGACTACCAGGCTAGATATCCTGTTTGTCGGTCAACTTGTCCAATTCCACCTTAACAGCAGCCTGGATCATCTCGTCGTTGAACGTTACCTTGTCTTTCTTGAAGGCCTTAACTGCCGTGAGTGTCGCCTTGGCTATGTACCTCTTCCAAGCCTCTGCCTTACCTTCCTCTTCGGTAGGCATAACCACAGGCACCTTTTTCTTATGGGACAATGCAGCAGCCTCGCCAGTAAGGTCAGACATCGCATGAATGTAGAACTGCTGCAAGGACCGATCATCGAACATCGGAACTTCCAGATTGTCCATCAAAGTATCGAACCTAGCTTCCTTGGCCCAAAACCGGGGATTGCTGATGGTCTCGTGGAACTTACTCTCAAGCTCCTGCTTCCTGGCCTCGTTGATCACGATAGCTGTGGTGGCGGTCATGGTAACTTGCGGAGTAGCGACCTGGTCGTCCTGCTGCATCTTTTCTTCCTGGTGACCAGCACGTGCTCTGTCGAGTGCTTCGGTAATGATTCGGTCTGTGTCGGTGGTGGCTTCGGTTTCACGTTTTTCCTGGTTCATGTTGGTATTCCCCTTAAAGTGTAGTAGACGCTGTTTGCTTGTCAGCCCGCCCGTGGCGCTGTCGTGCTTCACTGTGCCTCTACCTATATAAGGCTACCAACATTGCTACCGGTATTGGTAGCACCCCATCAGAACCTCCAGGTAGGCAACTTGGCAGCGTCAACGATGTAGGAGCAAAATGCACCTTTCTTGATATATCGCTTCAGGTGACCGGAAATAGGATGATCGTTATAATTGTATGCGTCCTCAAGCTTCCTTATATTATTCAAGGTATCGGTCAGGACCTTTGCTACCCGCTTCCTATTTGTCTCTATTACTGGGTCCTTGGGTTTAAAGCTACCTTGCTGCAATGCCTTTTGAATGATCTGAGCTTCCTTGATGAGTGCGCTGACCTTGGTTTTATCACCAGCATTACGGGCAGCCTCGATCTCGATGGCTATTACTTCAAGGCGATTACGATATGCCCCCTTCGCCGTAGAATCTATGGTCTCCCATGCGGCTACGCCACCACCGTTTCCACTATCGTCATCACCATAATCATAACCGTCCTGCTCGTCATCCTGCCGACCATCATTGTCACCATCCCCTGCAAGCTGCTGTAGATCAAAGACACTCACCTTGACCCCAGGGTTTTGGAGTAATGTTTTAAGGTAAGTCATGCCCAACCAATCTTTGACCCCTACCAGTACAGCATCCCCATACTGGAGGTTCCACGCCGTACCTACCTTCTCAAACCGATATTGCTGGTCACCTGTCCCCTTTATGCTGGATGATGGCACCTCTATGTTGCCAGATTCGCTTTGTACTGCACCGGCTGTACTGTCCTGCGGCTCCCTGCCAGACCTTATGTCCATCTCCCTAATCTTTTCCTGAATCTCCATATAAGACATATTTTCGCCATCTTCAATCTCATACTCTGCCACAATGAATTTGTTTTTCCATTCAGTCTCTATTTTGTCTTGTATGTCTGTAATCCTGAATTCACCAAGCTTGATTCCTTTCAACTCCGATGGGAGATCATATCCCTTGCTAATTACCCATTCAACAAACCAATAAGGCGTGACATATGACATATCAAATATTGGTAAACCATCATGCTCCATATCACATATTACATGGAACCCACGAATCATGCCTGAGTCTATTGATCTATTGATAATATTATATAATCTACTGTATTCTTTATCATATCCACTTGAATACTCTTCTTCACTATCGAACATCCTTTGGCTGAGCTTATATGATACTGACAGCCAGGTGGCTTCGTCAAACTTCCAATAGTCCATATTTGCATACATATCATAGTCAACTGGCTCTGGAACATAGCGCATAGGCACACCTCTCCAACATTGTTATTCATTCTAACATCTCAGCCTTGCAAGCGTTTCCTGCGAAAGGAACTATACTTCTCATGTCAATTGGTCAGGTTCGACAATTCGAGATATCATTTTGGTCCTTTTTTACCATATCGCCAACACCGTGACCACCATAAACAAATACCTCTTGCCATCCAGACCGGCCACAACATGACCACGATAATCAAGGGGTAGACCGGCACGACCACCCCAGAGTGCCAATCATGGCCCTATAGCGAACCACATAACCACCAGACAACCCCACCCTACCGATAGAGTATGCTCCTTACCTGCAATACATCAGGACTACCATTTGCCACACGATGCATCACGGCCACCATGGGTACCCTTGGCTGTTACCTCGTACCGGACCAGACAATAATACCCACTTACCTATTACCACCAACGGCTAAACTACATAACTACTTGATTTTGCATGTACAAGTTCGAGCAACGGGTTATCCACCCTAGCAGTACATAACAATATCGGACACTTACACCTTACTTGGCACATCATTGACGCTTAATGCATCAATTCCACGTCATAACTGCCACCTGATAACAGTTAACATATTAGCCAACTACAGGGTTTTGAGGCTCGGATCACGGAAGAATGTTTTGTGGCTTCATCACAAAATGTTCTGTAGTGTCCGAAGGGTTTGGGACCATACACGTCCAGACCTCCATATTAGCCACTGGACAGCACTTATCCTTCAGCAGCATGGCAGTCTAGGCCTTACATACTAACTAACCAACAACATTGGTTTTACCGCGAATGATTATAGGGGTAGTGGGACTGTGTAGGCGGAAGAGTTAAGTGGCGGGGTACTACGGATTATTTGATGCATTATATTCTGATATTCAGGTAAGACACTGTATTACTTAGGATTGGGTCCTACTTGGGCTTCACAGTGGTATGTCATTAGGCGGGTAACTACCGGAGCAAGGTAGGCAAGCACTTGACTCTACTGCGTCAGAGCATCACCTGCGTCAATATCTGCGTCAGGACAAACAAAAAGCCACTTAGCTTTGTGGGCTAAGTGGCTATGATGTTTTGGTTGCGGGGACAGGATTTGAACCTGTGACCTTCGGGTTATGAGCCCGACGAGCTACCAGACTGCTCCACCCCGCGCCATCGAGTTCTAATTAATACCACAGCTCCCGCGATCAAGTCAACCTT
>Ga0209123_1003635_pt1 | contig 11332 bp, 8 predicted proteins | sample BarGraIncu00431A_FD_184500 | JGI IMG/M metagenome (GOLD analysis project Ga0209123, IMG submission 184500) | Arctic peat soil microbial communities from Barrow, Alaska, USA - Barrow Graham LP Incubations 004-31A (SPAdes) (version 2) | ecosystem: Environmental > Terrestrial > Soil > Wetlands >...
AAAATGCTCTATGCAAATCTCAAATAACTTTGCCTTTTTGAATAATTCGACAAAAATTTTACGTATAGGTGAATAATTAGGTACCTTATCAACTTAACATTCGACTTTATGGAATTGCAAGAACAGCTATTTGAAAATGATCAGACACCGGCCATTTTTTCAAGCATGTTACCCGAACGAGTACTCAATAAGGCAGGGTAATCTGCCAAAAGCAGAAATATGATTGTAAATAATTGTATTACAGAGATAGGTGTCAATTTTGGAGTCAGATATTCGGAATAGGGTACTCCAGTGTACCCATGGTAATCATGAAAAATCTCCTCCGAAATGTCAGTAAGAAATAAAAAAAGGTTCATCTCACTAATGTGTACCTGCCATTGTGAAGATCCAATATTTTGAGGTTGAAATATTCCATATCGCGATTTTTATTCAAATCCATTTTGCAACGTTTGCACATTTGCAAATGTGCAAATCTGCAAGTTTAGTTTGATTTTCGGTTCAATGAGTTTGTTTCTTTTAAGAAGGGAGAAAATGGAATAAAAGTAAGAATGCAAACTTGCAAACGTTGCATATGCTTCAAACGTTGCAAAGAGTTCAGCAAAATGGAGTCAGGTCGGGTGGGGCAAATTTTCTTTTACTTATTGGATTTTACCCCCTTGATGATAGTGCAAACCAGTTATTGACAATATTTGATTATAAACTCACTACGCTAATTATTTCAGGTACGCATTAGTAGGAAGAACCTAAAAAAAAAAGAATCAAGAAACAAGAAATATCGAATAATGAATAAGAAATAAGAAATAAGAAATTGAAAAAGGCAGAGACTGTAGATTTTTAAGTGGTTCCAAGAAATCAGGATTTCTGTAAGCCAATTGAAGGATCTCGCAGACTGGCAGTGAATTTGCCAAAGCCTGTCACTCCGTATTGTTATGCGAAATAGATGATTCTCATAGCTCGTTTCATTAAGTTAGAAAGATTTTTGTCCAGACGTTTCAATTATTGGTCAAAAATGTTAATTTTGTCGATGAAAGTATAATGAGATGACTGATCTGGAGAAAAATTTACTGATTGAATTTAGGCGAAAAGTGATGCAAATGATTGCAAGTCACGATTTGCTTAAGCAGGAAAAAGACCAGCTACTTGGGAAAATTGGAGGCCTGGAAGGAATTATTCGTCAACTTCAGCAGGAAAATCATTTACTGGAACAAAAATATGGAAATTTGAAATTGGCAAAAATGATGGTTGCATCAGAGAATGATAATAAGGATGCAAAAAATAAGATACAAAAATTAGTGCGGGAAATTGATAAATGTATTGCTCTTTTAAATCAGTAATACACAAAAAAATGACAGAAAAGCTTTCAATAAAAATCAAAATAGACGGACGAGAATATCCGTTAACAGTGGGTACAGATGACGAGGAGAAATATAGAAAAGCTGCCAAAATAATCAATGATATTATCGTCAAATATCGGCAGACCTATTCAGGCAAAGATACACAGGACTTTTTAGCAATGACTGCTATTCAGTTTGTGTCAAGAAATATTGAGCTTGAAGAGGAAGTTGACCGGTCGCCCATGTTTGATGAGTTGAAAAAGCTGGATGAAGAATTAAGTGATTATCTGTCATTATAAGAAGAAATTTTTATCATATATTTAAACCCGCCTTTTTTATTCAGATTCCGGCCTTCTTTTGGTTCCCGGGTTTTGAATAAAAAGTGTGGGTTTATTAGTGTAAACAAGTTTAATTATTAACAAATGGAGATTATATATGCCATAGCTGGCTTTTTAGGGGGAGGGGTACTGTCTTACTTTATGTGGGACAAAGCTTTACAAAGCAAAAAAACCAAAATTGTAACTGAGGCGGAAGCCCAGGGAGAGGTTATTAAAAAAGATAAAATTCTGCAGGCCAAGGAGAAATTTCTTCAGTTGAAATCTGATCATGAGGAGTACATTGCTGAAAAGAATGTCAAAGTAAACAGCTTTGAGGCTAAATTGAAACAACGTGAAACAGGATTGAACCAAAGAAGAGAAGAACTAACCCGTAGCATTAAGGATTTTGAAACTTCGAAACATGATGTGGATGTTATTCGTGAGAATATGAACATTCAGCTTGAACTTCTTGATAAGAAAGAGCATGAAGTAGAGAGCCTTCACAAACAGCAAGTTGAAAAGCTGGAGGTTCTATCAGGTTTATCTGCTGAAGATGCCAAAGCACAATTGGTAGAATCATTGAAGAACGAGGCCAAAACAGAAGCCATGTCAACTATCAATGAGATCATGGAAGAAGCCAAACTTTCAGCCAACAAGGAGGCGAGGAAGATTGTGGTTAAAACCATTCAACGTGTAGCAACTGAAACAGCCATTGAGAATTCAGTGACCATTTTCCACATCGAAAGTGATGAAATTAAAGGCCGCATCATCGGTCGGGAAGGCCGTAATATTCGTGCACTGGAAGCTGCTACTGGTATTGAAATTATTGTTGATGACACCCCTGAAGCTATTGTACTTTCAGGATTCGATCCCGTACGTAGGGAGATTGCACGTCTGGCCCTTCATCAATTGGTAACTGACGGTCGTATTCACCCTGCACGTATTGAAGAAGTAGTTGAAAAAGTACGCAAACAGGTCGAAGAGGAAATTATTGAAACCGGAAAACGGACTACCATCGACCTGGGAGTACATGGATTGCATCCTGAACTTATCCGCATGATCGGTAAAATGAAATACCGTTCATCGTATGGACAGAATTTATTGCAGCACTCAAGGGAAGTGGCCAATTTGTGCGCCATCATGGCAACAGAATTAGGCTTGAATGCCAAGTCGGCCAAGCGTGCCGGATTGTTGCATGATATTGGTAAAGTGCCCGATGACGAGCCGGAATTGCCACATGCAGTGTTGGGTATGAAGTTAGCCGAACGTTTCAAGGAGAAACCGGATATTTGTAATGCCATTGGTGCTCACCACGACGAAGTGGAAATGACAACTCTGCTTGCGCCAATTGTGCAGATTTGTGATGCCATTTCAGGAGCACGTCCTGGAGCTCGCCGTGAAGTGGTTGAATCGTACATCAAACGTTTGAAAACCCTTGAAGACCTTGCCCTTTCGTATCCGGGTGTGCTTAAAACTTATGCTATTCAGGCTGGCCGCGAATTAAGGGTCATTGTTGGAAGTGACAAGATTAGCGACAAGGATTCAGAACAATTGTCATTCGATATTGCCAAACGCATACAGGACGAAATGACTTATCCGGGACAAATAAAGATTACTGTTATTCGTGAAATGCGCGCTATCAGTTACGCGAAATAAAATTGTAACTCTGGATTAGTGTCAGATTAACTTATTGTAGATGCAATTTCATGCTGTTCAGATGGATATCGGAACAGCATGACTCATTTTAATTGGATGCTCAGGGGGGCTTTATTCAGACGATATGATGTTGATCTGGCACTGGAAATTGAATCTGTTAAATTAAATTGAGTTGTTTTGCAATAATTTAAACCTCTGGAAAGTATAACTATCTGATTAAAACTCAAATGGCGGGGAGGAAGCCTAAAGGCAAAAATTGTTTATATTGTGACAAGATTGAGATTGATAACCTATAAAATGAACTTGTATAAGGATTATGCAAGTTTAAGATAAAACTGAATAATAATGAATTACAAAATTAATCCAACCAAAACCTAAAGTCTAATGAATAAAAGAATATTATTAAGTTGGGTAATTCTTGTAATACCATTTATATCAAACGTATATTCTCAAACGAAAGATATTCATTTAGAGATCAATGAATTGACCTGTGAAAACCTGATAGATCCATTTGGAATAGATGCAATTAGCCCGCATTTAAGTTGGAAAATCAAAAGCAACCAACGCAATCAGAAACAAACAGCTTACCAAATATTGGTAGCATCTTCGGAAGCTTTACTTAAGAATGATGTGGGAGATTTATGGAATAGTACTCAAATAAAATCAGATAAATCAATATTCATCCGGTATGCAGGCACGCCTCTCCATTCGGATATGAAATGTTTTTGGAAAGTAAGGATACTTGATAAAGACAATAAGTTATCGGTTTGGAGCAATCCTGCTTCCTGGAGTATGGGTCTTTTGAATGAAGAGAATTGGCAACAGGCGAGATGGATTGGCATTGAAAGAGGTTTTGGAGATGATCGACCCAATGATATTGAAACCAGATTGGCCGCTCGTTATCTTCGAAAAGAATTTACCATCAGTAAAAAGATTAAGAGCGCAACCGTTTCCTTCTGTGGATTGGGCTTATCGGAACTTTATATCAATGGATTAAAAGTGGGGGATGCTGTACTTTCACCAGCATTGATGCAATATACGGAGGTCGCAGCTTATGTAACTTACGATATCACTCAATTTCTAAAGGAGGGTGTAAACGCTTTTGGTGTAATACTTGGTAACGGAAGGTATATGGCTCCACGCTTAAAACATGAAGAGGGGATTTGGTTTGTCTTACCTAATTATGGATTTCCTAAACTTATTTTGCATGCTGCTGTCACTTTTGAAGATGGCACAACGGCACTTTTGCTAAGTGATTACACCTGGAAGATTACGAATAATGGTCCTATAATAGCAAACAATGAATTTGATGGAGAAGAGTATGATGCACGAAAGGAGCTGACAGGATGGGCAACCCCTGGATACAATGACAGCGCCTGGATGGCTTGTGAAAATGTATCTGACGGAGCAAAAGAGCTTAAAGCCCAAATGATAAATCCGATAAGGGTTGCAGAAATAGTGAAAGCAAAGTCGATCAATTCTCTAAATTCCAATCAAGCCATCATCGATATGGGACAAAACATGGTTGGTTGGATAAAATTTCGAGTTAAAGCGCCTGCAGGAACTCAAATTAAGATGCGATTTTCTGAAATACTAAAAGCGGATGGTTCGATCTATTTAGACAATATTCGCAGCGCAAAAGTAACCGATATATATACTTGTAAGGGGGTTGGAGAGGAAGTATTTGAACCTCGGTTTACCTACCATGGTTTTCGCTTTATTGAATTAAGTGGTTATCCGGGAGTGCCTGATTTATCTTCCATCGAAGGATGTGTTGTTCACGATGATATGGAGTTGACCGGATCTTTTTCTACTTCCAATGAAACCATTAATCAGGTTTATAAAAATGCAGTTTGGGGTATAAAAGGCAACTACAGGAGTATTCCAACTGATTGTCCACAAAGGGATGAAAGACAAGGTTGGCTGGGAGACAGATCCGGTGGATCAAGGGGAGAAAGCTTTATGTTTAATAATTCAGCGTTCTATACCAAATGGATGGATGACATTCAGCAAACACAAAAGAAAAATGGAAGTATACCCGATATTGCTCCTAGCTATTGGAGCAGATATACTGACAATATTACATGGCCTTCAAGTTATATTTTCATAACTAAAATGATTTTCGATCAATTTGGTAACATTGAAGTAATTGATCAACATTATCCATCAATGAAAAAATGGATTACTTATATGAAGGATAATTACATGGTGAATGATATTTTTAATAATGATACTTATGGCGATTGGTGTCTACCCCCGAGCGATCCTCTTGTTATAAATTCAAAGGAGCCTGATAAAATCACTTCGGGATCATTGCTTTCCACCTCATTTTTTTACGCCGATGTTCAGATGATGAAAGAATATGCGAACTTACTACATAAGCAAGAAGACGCAAATGCATTCGATCTGTTAGGAAAAAAAATCTATAAGGCTTACAACGAAAAGTTCTTAAATAAAGAAAAGGGATACTATTCCAACAATACCGTTACCTCAAATGTATTGTCCCTAATCTTCGGTTTAGTACCTCAGGAATGGAAGAAGAAAGTATTTGCCAATATTGTAGCCAAAACAGAGAATGAGTTTAATAGCCATATTAGTACCGGTTTAATAGGAGGTATGTTTATGATGCGTACCCTCTCCGATAATGGGAGAACTGATTTGGCTTATAAATTCGCTACCAATAAAGATTATCCAGGTTGGGGGTATATGATAGATAAGGGTGCAACTACCATTTGGGAACTATGGAATGGTAATACTGCAAATCCTGCGATGAATTCAGGAAATCATGTGATGCTTTTGGGTGACTTGATTATTTGGTATTACGAGTATTTGGCAGGCATTCAATGTGCCCTAGGACATCAGGCCTTCAAAGAGATTGAGATGAAACCTTATTTTCCGGAAGGATTAAATTTTGTTAAGGCTTCACATCAATCTCCATATGGTCTAATATCAAGTGATTGGATGATTTCAGACGACATTTTAGGTTGGAATATAAATATTCCAGTCAATTCAACAGCCAAGATACATCTTCCGACTTCCAATTTAAAGAATATTAGCGAAAGTGGTATTTCAGCTGATGAAGTAAAAGATTTCTCTTCTATTAGTGTGGTAAATGGAGAAACTATCATCAACACAGGAGCGGGTGAATATCATTTTAAGGTTAAACTGAAAAATTAACTATTGATTTGATCAGTTGATATTATGCTGAATATCGAACCTGTTTGTTATTATACATATTTTGATTTGATATTTGTCTCATGTAACTCCTTGAGGACGCAATTTTAGCATGACACTGATGTTGTAATTCACCTCAATAATAATAAATAGTCTAATAGAATCAAAGGCCAACCATTCAACAGAAGGTTGACCTTGGTTGTTATTTATTTGGTTCGAGATTTGGATGAATAAAATATTTATTGTATATTTATAAGAATGATTGGTTTTATTTATAGGTTTTTAAAAACTAAAAGCAAATACTTGAGTATTGGTAAAAAGTACCGATCTTTGAGAGATTAAATTTTGAACTGTATCTTGTTATCCGATTTATAAGTTAATCACCACTATATCGAACTATATATGATTTCATTTCTGCTGTCTATCCGTCTGTCTTTCCGTTATGCATTGGTTGTGATCTATGTAGGATGCATTATGCTTTTATCATTGCTTCCACCGCAGGATTTTCCCAAAATTCCCTTATTTGTTGGAGCTGATAAAGTGGTACACATTATAATGTACTTTATTTTTTCAATGCTGGGTTCATGGTCCTTGAAAACTGAATTATACCCATCAAGAATCTTATTTATTATACCTGCTACCATCGGGTGGGGGATACTTATGGAAATATCTCAATTGGAAATGCATATCGGACGCTCCTTTTCATGGTATGATGCGCTGGCCAACACTATCGGTGTGGCTATCGGTACGTTAATATATATGATAGCTACCCGTTCTGCATTCAAAAGATCCTATGCAGGCACATTTTCTGATCAGTGAACAGTAATGTTGAAATATAATCTAAAGTATTTCAGTAAAATTAAGTGATTCAGCCAACACATCAGTATTTTTGCCTAAAATATTTCAAAATGATAAAAGCTGGAGACAAGGTAAAATTTTTAAACGCCGTAGGTGGGGGTGTCGTAAAATCGGTGCTCAACAAAACCATGGTGAATGTTGAAGATTACGATGGGTTTGAAGTTCCTACTCTGATCAGCGAATTGGTGGTAGTAGATGATGCCAATTCGATGAATGCAGAAAAGCGTCAGGCAAAGATTAGGGACAATGAAAAGGAGGAAGTAGCGCCGGTAAAAAAGGAATTGCCCAAAGCGGAACCAAAATATGTGGCTGGAAAAGATGCTCCCGATTGTTATATGGCTTTTGTTCCACAGGATTCAAACAATCCGGTAGAAGGCGAACTGAAAGTTTATATGGTGAACGACAGCAACAATTTTGTGCTTTATAATTATAGCCACTTGAAAGACAAGCAATACAAAAGTGTTGAATCAGGTAAAATGAATCCTAATAGTAAACGATATCTCGAAAGTTTCAGCCGTTTCGACTTGAATGAGTTGCCTGAATTTCAGTTTCAATTGTTGTTTTTCAGGGAGGAATCCCGCAAACTTGAAGCTCCTGTTGTTAAATCTTTGCACCTGAATCCAGTAAAGTTTTTCAGAATGAACAGCTATACCAAAACACGCTTCTTTACTCAGACTGCCATGATTTTTCCTTTGCTGGGGCCTGATATGGAAGTCGAAATGGCCAAACTGACTGTGACTGACTTATCAAAAATCACTTTTGAAAAAGAAGAACCAAAGGTAGTTGTGAAAAGAACAATGTCGCCTGATTTGGTAGAGATTGACCTGCACATTCATGAACTGTTGGAAGATACAAGAAATTTAACGAACCATGAAATGCTTGAGGTTCAGTTAGGCAAATTTCGCAATGAATTGGAATCAGCCATTGCAAATGGTACACGTCGTATTGTTTTTATTCACGGCGTTGGCAATGGCACTCTTAAACAAGAACTCCGTCAGGAACTTACCACCAAGTACAAGAAATATGATTTTCAGGATGCCAGCTTCAAAGAATATGGATATGGGGCTACCATGGTGATTCTGCGGAACGATTAAAATGTATTTAGAGTACTTAAAGTTAATGCTGTTCCGCTTTCATTTTAATCGGGACTTGAAACCTGAAACTTTCACTTTTTCAAACTCTAAGTACTTTAAATACTCTAAGTACTTTAAATACTTGGTTCATCTCACTAATGCTTACCTTGCCTTGTGTCTAGTCCTGATGCAGGTTTAAAGAAATAAGTAAATTTAAAACAGAATGAAGAAAGGGAAGAATTAACTTTTACGGACGAATTGGAAGTTGACGGTCTCCAAAGGTGGCTGAATACATCCTGTGTTTACGCACGTTCCGCATGTTCCGCACGTTATGTAATTTTGAAAGTTTGCACTTTTTGCATAATTGCATAGCGTGCGGAAACACGTGTGCTGGGTGTTGTCCTGAAATAGATCAAAAATAAATAGCTTTGGGTCAATAACTGTTAGAATAAGAGCTAAATAGATTGGTGGTATGAGTTTGATATTAAATATCTACCACAAGGCCTAAACTACCACTAAACAATGTTTTTGACGAAGGAGCCACCACACCGCTGTTATTGCTTTTCCACCAGGTGTGCGAACCTCCTAGACTGCCTGTTACACGAAAGTACTTCAAGCCCATTACCTTGATTTTGCGTATCTTCCAGTCGAAATTAAAGTCTGAGAGAACAGTCCAGTCATAGATGCCATCCTTGGTGAAATTTAACAGTGGATATTGGTAGAGGTCAGCTCCCGATTGCCAGCGGTAAACATCGCCATATATTTGATAGACATCGGTACTAGCCAGATCATTGGTCCCGTGAATGATTAGTCGGTTGCCGAGCGAAAGTATTAAATCGGGAATGGCGATATTCACCAGCGACCAATTGATTTCTCCTGAGTTGGGAGGGAGGTAAAAGCCAAGGTTAAATCCATCGTTGGTGTAGGTCATATCCAAAGGACGCGAGGTAAAGGTATTGAATCGTGCATCAGGATAATGTGTGTAAACAAAAGGAGTTAACCTGGTATATTTTAAGGTGGAAGTCGTTCCGGGGAGCAAGTTGGATAAAAGAGCAGTTTTCAATCCGATCTGCCAGGCATAACGGTTTCGGGGCATCCGTAACAAGGGACCGGATTTGGTAAAACTAAATTCATCGTTGTAAAAACTCAACCAAGTCTTTCCCACTTTGGGTATTCGGAAGGCAATGTCCAGACCCATTGAAAGGTTGTCGTAATCGCCTACTTCCAATTCCGAAAAGTGTGAAAATACCAATGGCATCAGGTAGGAAATTTCCATCCTTTTAGACCATATATTACCAGATGAGGCAGAAATCTGAAGCCATTTTGTAGGGGTGAATTCGAGCAGATGAAGTGTAAACAAATTTTGAGAATCACCTAAATCATATCCATAAATGTTCTTTTTATAATCGGTACTCTGATTGGCATATGAAAACAGCGAACCGGTCAGGTAGGAGTATCGGAGCCATTTGGTGGGTTCTAACTTTAGTTCAATACCAGGAAATCTCCGGGCTGTAGAAGAGAGTACCAGATTATTGTCGTCGTGGCCCCAGGACCTGCGCTGATTGTTCAAACTTAACTTTAAAGCGCCATTTAACCAGCTTCCGTTCAATTCTGTGTAATAAATCAATCCAATAGCCATCTCTTTGGTAATATTGGATTCTCCTGATGTTTTATTGGAAATCTGTGTATGGGTGTATAAGCTTTCATAATTAAACTGATAGGGTAGAAAGGCAGAACCAATCGACTGATAAGGAAAATTGACCTGTTGATCTTTCGTGTAGGATTGATAAAACAAATCGGGAGCCAGCCTCTCGATTGCGGTTCCCATTGCGGCATGAAATGAAATATGCTCTCCCAGATCGCCCGACAGATAAGGTAATGCGATTGAGCTGGTTGTCCATGTTGCATCATTACCAACCCCTGCGCGGGCAGTTGCCTGACCTGCTAATCCCACGAAGGCAAATCCATTTTCAGTGGCCTGTTTGTATATTTTTATTCCATTGGAATCTTCAGACAGATCATGAATGTAACTGTTTACCACTGTCTTTTCTTTTTCTGATAATTGATCTCCTGACATTAGTTCACTAAGGAATTTGAGAATCATTATTTTGGAATAAGGTTTTGCCTGGGGTAAAAATCTGATCTTGCCTGAAGCTTCGTAGTAATCCAGAATTCGATAGACCGAATTGTCCAATGGTATTATTTTATTCTTTAACCTGACTTGTTCCAACGGAACCTGGTTTTCATCAGTGATACTCTCAACTGTTTGAGCAATTGCATTCAGTGAGAAGAAATAGAAGGAAAAAAATATAAAAAGGGTTATGAATTTTTTCATGAATTGTATTTTTAAGATTTATGCGTTACTTTGAAAATTAAAAGTCTGTCAGTCTTTTAAAAGCGTTCAAAGTTAATCAAATCTATGTATTTCATGAATACTTCCCAATTACACCCGATCCGGTTGCTCAGTTTCCAGGTTGTCATTTCAGCATAGTCTAAATGGAAGTATTTAAAATTTTCCTAATGCATCCTTTTATAATCAATACTTTATAATTGTTTCAGATAAGTGTTGGTTGCCTTTATCAGCTTTTTTTTAACGGTTTCCCATTCTACTTTATGGGATTTTAGTAGCTTGGGTCAATCAGAATGGTCGACATCCTCAAACCATGTCAGGCTTTTCAACACATTAACTTCATTGTATTGTGCGTATTTTTTCTTGTAAAAGACCAACATTTCTGCCACAGAATATACATCGAGCAAATAAAACAGATCAATGAAATCTTTTGCACGCTGACTGCTAACCGAGATGGCATTTAATTTCATCGCCACAATATCTTCAACAGATTACATTGAAATACCTTCGAGAATGATTGGTTCGCCAATCAAAGGGTATCTAGGAGCAATTAGGTCGATTTGAATAGAA
>Ga0209123_1003636_pt1 | contig 11330 bp, 11 predicted proteins | sample BarGraIncu00431A_FD_184500 | JGI IMG/M metagenome (GOLD analysis project Ga0209123, IMG submission 184500) | Arctic peat soil microbial communities from Barrow, Alaska, USA - Barrow Graham LP Incubations 004-31A (SPAdes) (version 2) | ecosystem: Environmental > Terrestrial > Soil > Wetlands >...
GGTGTCCTTGATGAGTCCAAATAGCTCCTCGACCAAATCAGCCGATTCCTTCTTGGTCAGCCCTACTTTTTCAAAAACCCTATCGACGATGTCTGCTTTTGTCATGCTCGTACCTTCCTGTGGGATTAATTGATTCACCATTGGGGCAGTTTGCTGCTCTTTGCCACTACCCGCAAGTCTACCTGTAGAAGCACCGGCTGGCCTGAGATATGGCGACATCAATCCTTCCTAGAGCAACTGGTGAATATACAGCAGACGAGTCACCTAGTAAACTAATATTGTTATATTTTAACCGGATAGTAACGCTGGAGAAGTCGGGAGAATATAATCAGGAAATCAAATTTCAAGAGGAACGCCCGCTACGAATCGGATAAAGTGGCGGTGTAGAGACGGATCAGCCAGGTCAAAGCATAGCCGAAAAACCGTGCTCCAGGCCTGGCTTCTGCGTCGGCATTGCAGAGTCCACCGTAGTTTTAATGTGCATAAAGGAGACATTTTGCACTCGGATGTACGCCCTGCTAGTTGTACACTTGTCCCACGCTGGAGCCCTGTACCGTATTGAAAAACACCCCTTGCATTAACTGATCATCAAACACACCATTTATTCTGAAGCATCGTCGGTTAAGTGCCTTTTTATCCCTGCGAGATAAGCGAAGAAAGTACGCCTGCCAAGCCAAGGGAATTACGATCGTTAGGCGAGATAATCAGGAAGTCGTCGCTGTTGAGGAATGTTTTTATTAGTTTGGCCGGATCCGGAGGCAGGAGACCAAACCGGCACTGTTTGGGGCACTCATAGACCCCCCTCCACACTCTCTTCAGGACCTGGGATGCCAAGAGCTGGGCCAACTCACGGCTTAAGTTTTTGGACAGATTGACCAATTCAGCACGACGGTAGAGGTTGCCAGGTTGCAGCTGATATTTGAGGATTAAGGCCTCGGTTCTGTCTAGTGTGAACTCGGTGGTCATGTACTTCTCCTGATGGTTCAGCAAAAGTAGCATATGGTGCCGGCGGCGGCAAGACCCACTGCTCGAGTCTCCAATTATGCTTTTGGAATTATTCCAAAAGAATAATTCGATTATTGGTGTTGGTAGATCAGGAGCCGTTTGTCATCTGCGGGATCCTCAAACGCATTGCACTCAGCCATCCGGACCTTGGCGAGGGTGTATTCGCTAAAATCGATACTGTGAGCAAAAGTCTGGGCGTACGACATGACCCGGATGAAAGATTCCGGCTGGAGATGATTGGTTATGCGTTTCAATGAGCTGACATATTCGTTCCGGAACACAGATGGGATTATTATCCGTGTTTGCTGAGCCGAGACGAGTTCGGAGTTCATCATAGCCCTGGCGGTCCTACCGTTGCCATCATCGAACGGATGCGTTTCCGCTACCAGAAACATTATCAAGAGCGCCTTAGCAAACGGGTGTTCCAAGGCAGTGAAGAGCCCGAATCCCTGCATGAGGGTTCCTCTCACCAACTCAGGTTCAACGAATTTTGTTGAACCCGCGAAATTGACTTCCACCTTGAACTGCCCAGGACGTTTTTCAGGTCGTCCGGCCATAATTTCCGAATGCCTGGCAGCCAAAATTTCGACGAACTCCTCTGGTGTCCTGGGGACCCGTCTCATATCATCAGAATTGCTTACTACCCTATAGGTCCCAATAATATCGTGACCGTCGCTTGGCCGAGTCAAGGGAACCAACCCTGTATCAACTATGTTCCTAGCCTCATCCACCTCGAATTGGGTACCTTCGATGTAGTTAGAAAAGTAGGCATCGAAGAACCCTGCGTTATAGAAGGAACTCCCAGAGCCTGCCTTGGTCGGCATGAACGGAAAAGTCTCTCTCGCTAAAGCGGCCCGTAATGCTTCCACCCTGGTAAGTGCAATGGCATCAAAGGGGACGCCCTGTTGATGGGCTTTGGCCTCTCCGTCGGTCAAAGTCGCCTTGCGAGTCCCGAGCAACGCACCGATAATGGCGTCCAGTTTGGCGAACTCTTTTTCATAACCAAGTGCCTTTGAGACCTCTCGTGCTTGGTCCCTTAGAAGGTTGATGCCTGGCTCTTTTTCCTTGTTAAGGATATCGGTTAGCCTGTGTTCAAGTTCTGCTGCGGTGACGTTTTTCGATTCCTCATCTCTTTTTACACGGGAAGGAGTGAGGTTCTCGAGTATCATGCGTGGACGTGATGACATATGGACAGACATAAAACGCATGTCTAAATCAGACGCCCCAGGGCCTTTCATCTGGACAAAAGTTACCCCTGGTAAAGGGATCGATCTGGGATACTCTCCGGTGACATAGACTTTCCCAGCAGGTGAAATCCTAGATTCGAAGGCGGTTCGGTGGCTCACGACGCAGCCTGGCATAATCAGGCCAATAATGATCGGCCAATGCTGGCGGACGAGATGAGATATGTCATCGGCTATATTGTTGGTATAGAGACTTGGCCCGACCTTTCGGATCATCCCGTCTTTGATTGCACGGGTGAATTCTCTTGAGGTTTCGGTTGTCGAGGTGAAAAAAGGTGGCAATTTTTTGAAGTTAATAGGCATAAGCCCCCCTTGAAAATGTCTATTTCTTATGCCTAATCCCCGTTTTTTGACTAAATTATATATCTAATGTTTATTTTATATGTCTAATACGATAGCATCCCGTATCCTATTTTTCTTTCTATTCACTAGGCCAGCCGGATGGGATGTCTATTTTCTCAGCCTATGATAGCATATTATGTCTATTTTGTAAATCTGATGTTAACTTTTTAGTTCTATAACATGTAAGCCCGCTTGAAATCCTCGTTCGGTCTCGAGCACGAGCACGCCAGAACTAAAGTGAACATGGGTTTTGGGAGGCAGCGTGCGGGGTCAAAAGGGGGAGCGAATAGCTGTAGACTTCGCAGGATGCGGCTCAGAGGGCGACCAGGACGAAAGATAGCGGTGGGATGCTATCGCGAACACAGCCAAAGGACGAAGGCTAACACGACTGCTGCAAAAACGAAAGGGACGGTTCGAGTCCCTTCACCGGTTTTACTTTCCATGTGTTGTTGTGCAACGCAGTTAGGCTTGAAGTCGGTATAGTACATGCCAGTACCGGGAATTCCTACCGTTTTCCGGATTCCTTTCTTACCAACAGTGACCTTTGCCCCGCGCACCCCGACCGAGGCCGACACGCCGGACTTGTTCAGGTTGAGCGTAAGGCCTGGGAACACCTTGATCGACCTTCTGAGCCTGAATCCCATGCGCACCTCCGAGGCGAGCATATCACCAGTGTGCAGAGAATCAAGAAATCTAATGTGACGGCTTTGTGGCTTGGAGGGAGCACGGTGGGCAGATCGAGGCGCCCGATCAAACCACAGTGGGAGGAGTAGCCACAACCATGGCGTCAGCGCAGTGAAAAAGGTAGACGTATTTGCATCGTCGAATATGTGCTAAAACCATTGCAATAAAATTGTGGGTTGCCAATAGACCATAGAGCACGTATTCCTCATTCCGCATCCCATCTCCTCATGGGTTTGACCGGCCACGGTCTTACTTTATGGTGGGGATCGAGTCCCTTCCTTAAACAAAAAAAATTCGTCCCCTTTTTGCACTGCTTCCCCATGATACTTAGGCGAATTTTTCGCAAAATATCGCATGTCAAGGCGCGACCCTTCGGGTCTGTTTTTATCTGTTCAGCCAGGTCTTTGTTGAGGTTATTTCACTCTGACTTGTCCCTGCCATTGACCGAGTCCACTGCATGTGCAAAGCGATCCGACCACCTCAGATCTTAGCATTGGGCAGGCACCACGATTAGGAACTCGGCAGACCTGGCCGGTTACCAAGCGCACAGGTACACCGTAAGCCCAGGCCAGACCGTTAGGGCCTTGTGTGGAACACGCACAATTTTTGTAAGCGACTCGTCCTGGGAGGGTACAAGTCCAAGTGCTCGGTGTCCCATGCCAATTTAACGGGGTCAGCATGCAGGCGTTCGGATAGGCCCGGTCGCTAATCCTTTTGTCGAGGCTACGAACCAGCGAATTACTTCGTTCTAGCAAATCGACCGCCTCCTGCGACAAGCCTTCCTTATGAACGCGGTCAAGGTCGTACAGCCACAGTGCGGTAGCGTAGAGGCGCCCCGCATCGGTGCCTATTATCGTTGTTGCTCCACTCACGAGCGCTTCGCGGGCCTGATTTCGAGTCAATGTCTGATCTTTAAAAATAGCCCGACGTCGCTGATCCTCGGTTGAAGTATCAGACAAAGATGAAGTCGAGGGGTCCACGTCGAACAATTCACTCGGCAACTGAAGGTAGGGGATCTAGATGGTGCCAGGCACCATTTCGATCTTCTTCTGCTTTTCGAGATCATCAATGATTTCCTTGATACGCTGTTTGTCCCCCTTCTCAAAGGGTTCAGGACCTAAGCCGATTTCTGTGGGGTCAGCGATCAGGTACGCATAAAGCATGAATCCAGACCAAAGTGCGCCGCGTGCCCAGACGTGTTCCACCGATCCGGCCCACGCCTCGCCATAACCGTAATGCCCCGCGATATCGGCAAGCAAGTAGGCGGATTCCTCGATGGCTTTGCTCTTGATTTCACCGGCAACAAAGTTTACGACGGGTCGCCATGCGTCCGCGATCCACAACCCGGACCATGCGTAGTAGATAGCAGCCTCGTTCGATGCCGGAGCGCTGCTGATTGGCAGGGTTGTAGTTTTGGGAGAAGGAGGTGTTATTCCAGCTTCCAAGCCGCCACTGGAAGATCGATGTGGGCCCACCCCAACGCCAGATTTTGGTTCTGCTGGAGGAGGTTTGGGAGCGGGTGCCTGATGCGGTTCCTTGTGTGTGGGGGCACCTTCAATCGTTATTTTCCCCGTCTCCACGTCAATTGTTACCTGTCCATATACGATGAATGGCGAGAGGACCAAGTAGCAAATGACGATGGCGTATCGCATTAATTTTGGAGGAACCATGAGTTGAACCGCCCTTTAGTCAGTAAATTTTCCAATGAGGGGTATATACAGTGCTGATTTTATGTGAGGACACGGAGTCTGGTCCGATCTTCGACTGCGGACCGGTGGATTCTCCGCTTGCCCCCTCAGAATGAGAGGCAGAGCGGGCTTATGCTTATTGTGCTCTAACTGTCATGTTTTGCATCTTTTTTATAAAAACGCCTAGGTGAGCGGCGCGGTCGTGCTGGTATCGCCTTTCTCCCGCGATCATCGGTCCGCGGAGGCCGTCTACACCCGCTTGGTTGGCGATCCCTCGCCAGCAACCGGCCAAAGCACATCTTGATGGATCAATCAGGCAAGACACCACACGTTGATCGCTTATCCAGTCTAAACTGTCTTACGTTCGCTTCCTCCTGCTTCGTCTCGCTCTGCCACCTAGGAAGGACCGTAGAAGTAGTTGATTTGTCGATTAACGGTGCTATTACCATACTTAGCCAACTAATCAGCTATATCCCCTAGCCGTCCTAAATATCATGAATCACTCAATTTGGCCTTTTAAACCGGGGCAGTTCGTCTCTAATTCGTCCCATGCCTTTTGCTCTTTTCGTTCAATGTCATCCGACGTCAGCATAAAATCCTCGGGTTGTGGAACCGGCCCTCTTCCACCTGTATCCTGCCATTCATGGAGGGCTTTATTATAAAGGGCCTGCTTAATGGCGTACCTAATGGCATTATTGTGCCCTATATCTTGGAATCGATTCGCTTCCATGTCCTCTTTTCGCCAGCATGCTGCTAAAAGCCAATGATGATAAGCCTCCTCGTATTGCGCAGTAGCATGATATTGCATCGCATGTCTTTCAAAGCCATGATATTCATTGTTGTTCTTAATAGGCACTCGTGAGTCAACTACATCAGGCCGATGCTTGCCCCAACGATAGTCATCTCTCATACAAGGAAAGCAGCTTACCACGTCTTGTGTATCTTTAAAGTGCAATTTCAAAAACTCTGATGCCAAGTCCTCATATTCAGGCTTCCAGTCGAATCGCAATATACACCTCCTTTAACTTTGTCTCCATGTATCCTTAATGCTTTATTCAAGTTACAACCAATATATGACGAAAATAACATTATACTATCGGAATCTGTCAACCCGTAGCTGGATTCACGACCAAAATGGAAACAGGCATCCGTCAACATCGATTTAGTGCACGCATCTAAAATCATCCCTATCACTCCAGTGGATTTCGGTTGCTTTTCCTCTGACTACGACTACAGTACCTTTAGATTTGTGGACAGTTGCAAGCAGATTGCCTCCATGAAAGTTCCACTGAACTGTAACCTCAGTGTTCATCTCTTCTTTCTCGTATGTTTTAAAACTTCCGATTCCTGTTTCCGTGACACCGTTAGCATGTACTGTTCGCCATACGAATTTGTCTTCAACCTGTGTAATGATATAAACTAGATGCCCTTTGGACAACCAACCGCCATTAATATTTGGTATCACAAAATTCCCTCCCTGTAGGCTTTACGTCAACTCCTCCTGCATGCCATCCTTGTCTTGGCCCGGCATCGCTCTTGCTCGTCAACGGAGCTAAGGCGAAGCGGTTTGCCCGTCTGCCGCCGATTGGTTGGCATACGCATCCCGATTAAAAAAGGGTAAGTAGGGTTGCAACCCTGCAGTGGAAAAGCGAACCACCTACTGATCGGACGTAGGTGGTTCTTGTTTGCGAAAATTCCTTTGATTTATCGGAATGTGACCTGGCCAGGGAACTGAATCCACTGTTCAAAGCAATAACCGCTTGGGTCGGTACAACCGCCTAATGAATTGTATTCGTCAACCACCGCTATTATACAATAAGTACCGACAGGTGGAGTTACACTGGAAGCAGTGCTAGATATTGTTGAGGTGCTATAAGCTCCGACATAAACCTGATTTGTGCTATAAGATCCTGGTCCTGTAAAACTCGGTGTGAATGTCCCAAGTGGATAACCGGTTATTTTGGTTCCACCTGGGAATGAGTAGGGTACCGCCCATAGCTGGGCTCGTAATGAACCTGACCAACTACCTGTAGGCAAATAATTAATATTTTGGTAGTAAACCTCCCAACTTAAGGTTGAGGTTTCAGCTGTGTTAGCGGTACTGGTCCCTAACTGGTAGGACGTTGTGTCAAGAAACTGAATACCATCAATGGTTGGTCCAATGATTTGTGGACAATAAAGTGAAGCGCTTGATATTACTAGATAGAAATTTAGTCCAGTTTGAATGGAACCTATGTAATAGGCTGGGTTAGTATACGTATCATATCCGGCTTTGGATACTGAAAACGAGTAGTGCCCAGACGGAATTTCGGTAATTGTAAAAGCTCCTAAATTGTCGGTGATCGCCAATTTACCTGCAATAGAAACAATAGCGTTTGGTATTGCTTGTCCAGAATTACTTCCAATGTGAATCGTTCCAGTCATAGAGTATTTTGGTACGGTTGACGGAGTCAGGTAAAAATCCTTCCCAGTCTGGTTAGAATTCACAGAGTAGACAGAACTTGTGAATGTATTGTACCCTGGCTTAGATATGGATAGGGGGTAGGTACCACCCGTGATCCCTGCGATGGAAAAAGTTCCAGTGCTTGTGGTGGTGGCTGTTTTGCCTGCAATCGAAACAATTGCCCCCGACAGTGGCGCGCCAGTGTTACTCCCAGAATGAATAGTGCCACTCATTGAATATGGTGTTGTGGTGAGGGTGCCGGAAAAATTTTGATTTGTTACATTTGAGCCGTTGACTACCACATTAGATATAGTGGATGGTGCGAAAGTGTAACCGGCTTTTGATACAGTGACAGTATAGGTACCATTTGGTAGGTTATCAAAGGTGTATGCGCCATTTGTGTCGGTGGTTGTAGTGCTGGAACTAGCCCCGCTGAGGGAGACGAGGACCCCAGACAAACCGATGCCATTCAGGGTGGCTGTACCTGAGACATTATACTTAGGTGCGAGATAAATGTCATCGGTTGAAAATTGATTATACTTTAAGTAGCTGATATTTATGTCACTCGAAGGAAATCTGATTCCGTGAAAGCTTCCCATACCCTTTAACACGGCGTCATTCTCGACTGTATTATATGCTCCCTTGATTGTTGCTCCGGAATTTGTTAAAGCATCGAAATATTCTACAACTGCACTGTTTGACATGGTTATATCTATAGTATGTGTCCATCCAATATATGCAGAAGCTCCGTTATTAACAAAAGCGTCGTTCATTGAGCTGTTTTCAAATGACGAGCAGGCATTTACATAAACAATGGATTTATTGTACTTATAATCGTTGATCAGCTTGTTACTGACAGCAAATTTCCAGTTTGATTGTGGATCGCGTGTAGCGAATGTGATCCACCCTGCTAATTCCTTTTCTGAAGTGACTCCACTTTTATATGTGTTCAACAAGTTTTTGTAAGTGTTAGCGTTGTAATCCTCACCAGTTAAAAAATAAAATTCATTGGATGAAGTCGCTTTGCCATGTGAATCAATGATGATAATGCCATAATTTGAAGATAAAGCTTGCATCAAATTACTTAGGGTGGCGTCTGTATTATAGTAGGTAGTTACAGCATACCCCACTGCCTGTAAATCAGCTTTGACTTTGGCATAATTGGTTTTGAATTCATCTTCTAACGGTGCATAGATTACAGCTGTTTTATTTCCTGGAGTGACTGTGGATAGAGAATGACTGCCGTTGATTATGTTAGATGTAGTGATTGTAGGCATTGCCAATTGATTGAGTATTGTTTTTTGGGCGGGAATATTTGTGGCCTGGCCTTTGTTGTCTGTAAAAATATACCCTTTCGCCCCATTAGATAACTCTATTGCGATGGTAGTGCCATCAGTAGCGATATAGGCATTTGATACATTTTGTCCTTGTTTGATTGAGGCTATGGCGGTATTAAGTGCAGCTGTCCCTCCTCCGGAATCAAGAGAAGCATTTAGATTTGCGATTTTTGGAATGCTAGTATTGGGGTCAATAGTTGTATTTGAGGATGCGGTTGTGCTGGTTCCTCCCCCACCCCCACCCCCACAACCAGCCAGAAAGATGATTAGCAGAAAAATGACTCCCCAAAAAGCTACTGATAGCTTTTCCATTGCCCCCTCCTTTTTTAATTAAATAAAATATATGCGAGAACCTCTCCGCTCCTTTCGGTAGTAATCAACTAGTCTCATGGGGTTTCGTTCTCAAGAGGCACTCCATTTTACGGTATACGCCGGGTTAGTATTATCTACAAATCGCCGGAGGGCCTGTTATCGCAGCCTTTAATTGGCTGCGGTGAACATCCGCAGAAATGTCAGAAGGGGCTTGCAATGAGGTGCTGTCCAGGATTTTAGTCGTTGCAGGTATTACCGCTGGACCTGTTTGAACAGATGTACCTCCGCCACCGCAACCGGCTAAGAACATGAGAACTGTTAGCGACGCGTGACTTTCTCATAAATCCCCTCCTTTGCATTAAAAAACCGGCTCACGGATTTCTCCGCAGCCGGTTCTGCTGTCAATAAGTCATGATCTCACGTACATCCTCATGGGAGTCTCCCCTCAGGATAAGAGGTCAGTTTATTGCTCCAACTTGCCGAAGGATAGGTTCACGAGTTCCTGTGCTGCTTCATCATTTTCAACTCCGCCAAGGCCGTAGATCCCGAATCGTTTGAAATCTCCGATGCCGTTCCAGACAGGTTCACTGCTGGTTTTACTTAATAATAAGACTTCAAGTGATGAAACAAATGTCTTCGCGATTACTGCATTCATTTGTTCAATTTTAAGCCTAGGCAATAGAATGTAGTCTGATTTTAACGTTGTGCATAGTGATGCAACTAATTTCTTATCAAAGGCACCGGTATTGTCATAGCCGGATATAAGTTTGTCGAGAACCTCTAATTTTCCGGCGTCGTTAATCTTTTCTAGGCAATCCTGCTGCTCCACTATTTCGACACCTGGCAATTTTATTTTCACCATTTTACTAATTCTCTTATTTAGTGCTTTTTTCATAGGTGTGGCTGAATCCGTAGTTAAGCTGGTTTGCGACTTTACAGGTAACACGGCAATGGTTTTTTTAGTGTAATTTTGGGATGATATTTCATTGTCTGGTTTATTCCCATTTTTAGTTGTCATACATCCGCTCAAAAGTGACAGCGCAACCATTGACAATGCAAATAATCTTTTCATTCCGTTCCCCCTTCATTTTGATAGTTACATTCCAATTTCCAGGACAGTATCTAAACGACTGTTCTGGTGCGTGAGCTGCCATTAGATACCAATTATTATAAAAGTCAATGATAAAATACTTACCCTCGGAACTTTTTCCGCTTCTAATTAGTTTCCGTCCGGAAAACCCATTTTTCTGAACTTCGTGATGTGGAAAAGACGAAAACCGGGCGAAATTAGTTAGCCGCGATCAATGTGTGTCGGCGAAACTGGTTCTTTCTCAATTTTAGACGCACCACTCCCGTATGTTACTGGAGGTTCAGGCCCACTCTTATTCAGGCTGCGGCTTTGGCTGATTCGAGCTTGATCCTGGCAATGACCTGGAGGTTGTAGGCAAAGATCGAGCTCCATACGTAGCTCTTGAATCCTCCCCATCCTTTCCAGGTGCAGCGGTCCAGTCCGAAGGCGCGTTTGAGAGTGGAGATGTTTGCCTCGATGCCGGCACGGAAGTTCTTGAGTCGCTTGTAAACCCAAGTACTCTTGACCATATCGAGAACCTCTAAGCTCCGCCTCTTCGCAAAGGCTACGTCCTTTATCTTGAGCTCTTTGGCGTCGGCCAGATTCTTCTTGGAGGCAAAGCCTCCATCGGCACTGGCCTGGCGTGGCATATACCCGAAGATGCTTTGGTGGCGCTTGAGCATAGGAATGTACTGTTCCGAGTCGGCCGGGTTGCCTCGTTCAATCAGGCAGTCCAGAATCAAGTTTGACTCCCCGCTACTGAGAAACACCTTGTGGCCGTACTGAACCTCTCTACGGCATTTGACAATGATGTCGGTGTGATCTTCGAAGAAGGATACAACCTTCTCAGATACTGGGACCTTCTCACCACGGAACACACGTCGCTCGGTCTGACTGATTACTCTCTCCAGCAGGCCAATGGCCCTTTTTAACTGGGCCTGAAGGTTCAAGGCAGCAAGCATATCATCGAGATCATTGGCTTTGTAGGCTTGCAGTCAGCCGTTCCCGGTTAACAAACGTCAATCCGGTGTGAGTCGGTCAAGTTCCACCGGAGGACCATTTTCTAATCAAAACGTAGCCAATTTGCAGTCTCTCTTCGCCTCTACCAGCCTCCAGTATGCACATGGAGCATGGTGGCGCGCACCCTGACGATTTTTCGGCGGGTAGCGGACGCACCCCTCCCTTTCGATCCAGGGGTGTCCTTGC
>Ga0209123_1003637_pt1 | contig 11330 bp, 10 predicted proteins | sample BarGraIncu00431A_FD_184500 | JGI IMG/M metagenome (GOLD analysis project Ga0209123, IMG submission 184500) | Arctic peat soil microbial communities from Barrow, Alaska, USA - Barrow Graham LP Incubations 004-31A (SPAdes) (version 2) | ecosystem: Environmental > Terrestrial > Soil > Wetlands >...
GCCGTCAGCAGGACGAACTGCCCGTTCTGGACTCTAAGCATCACCGCTCCCCTGACCGGGTCCCTCGAGTTGGCGGTGAAGGCCATGTCGCCCGTCACTCCCTTGAACGCGCGCATTTGCAGCATCGAATCGTCCAGTGCCTGGCGGTCGAGCTTGCCCGCCCCCTCCAGCCCCTTCTTGATAAGCCCCACCGAGTCGTACGCCAGGGCGGCGACGTCATCGGGCGTGGACTTGTAGCGCGTTGTGTAGGATGCGACGAACGCCTGCGTGGCCTCCGCGGGTGATTGCGGCGAGTACATGTTGAAGACGCAGGAGCCCTCGATCGAGAACGCCGCCGCATCGATGAGGTCGGGGCTGCTCCAGGCGTTGCTGCCGATCATCTGCGCGGTCACCCCGTCTGCTCGCGCCTGCTTGAGGATCATAGGAACATCGTTGTAGTAGGCCGGGACGAACACCACCTCGGCGCCGGAGGCCGCGATCTTTGACATCTGCGGGCTCATGTCTTTGGTGCCGGGCTTGAAACTCTGGTAGGCAACCACACGCCCGCCCGCCCGCTCGAAGCTCTTCTTGAAATCCTGCGCCTGGATCTTGAGCACCTCGGCCGTGGAGTCGTACAGGACCGCCGCGGCCTTCGAGCCGAGCTTGCCGGTGGCGAAGTCGGCGACCTGCCTGCCCTCATAGGGGGCGGTGACGCACGCGCGCCAGACGTACTTCCTGGGCTTGCCCGACGCGTCCAGCGTGATGCCGGGGCTGGTGGACCAGGGGGTCACCAAAACCACCCCCGCATTCTCCGCGGTGTCTGCCGCCGGGACGGCCGTGCTGGTCGCGTCCGGCCCGACGATAGCCACCACGCCCTCGTCGATCAGGCTGGAAGCCATCCTCGCCGCCTCCTGCGGGCTGTTGCCGCAGTCGCGGACGACCAGCTCGACCTGGTAGTCCTTGCCCCCGACCGTTATCCCGCCGGCGTCGTTGATGTCGCCGGCGGCGAGGCGGGCCCCGTCGCGGCAGGAGTCGCCGACTTCGGGGATGCTCCCGGTGAGCTCCGCTATCACTCCGATCTTGACGGTGGTGGGCGCGCCACAGCCGCCCACGGACAGGCCCGCCAGCAGAAGAGCGCCGGCCGCCAGGATCGTAAGGCATCTTCTCATCGCGAATCCTCCATCACCGGGGAGCTGCGGGTTCACGGCGCCAATGTTATCACGAGGCCGGCCGGCGGCTTCTGATAAGATTGCCTCCAAGGAGGGGTGAGATGTTCTGCCAGCAATGCGGCTCGGTAGTGGCGGAAGGCCAGACCTTCTGCGACGACTGCAACAAGAAGTTGTTCGAACAGAGCCGCCAGGGCTCGCCCGGCGACGTCTTCGCCGAGGCCCCACCACCGGCAACCCCATCGTCACACGTCTCCCAGTACCTGGAAGCGCACTCGACCGTCGTACAGGGCGGCCGCCCCACTGGTTACCAGCCGGCGGTGCGGGGGGCGCGAAGCCAGGCCGTGGCTACGGGGCTTTCGTGGGCCACGCTCGCGCTGGGTTTCCTCGTAATCGGCACGACCTTCCTTCCCTGGGTGAGCAGCTCCGAGTTCGTGGTCGGCGGCAACCCTACCGGGTGGACGTTCCTGGCGCGTGGCGGGAGCGTGGCGGGGGGCAGCTTCGTCTGGATCAAAGGCGACGGTATCTTCTACTTCAGCGGGCTCTGGGCGCTGCTGGCGGGCGTCGCGATGATCGCGGGCGCGGTCCTCCTCCTGCTCGGCTGGCGGCAGGGGCGCTGGGTCGCCGGAGTCGGCGGCGTCATCGGCCTGGGCGCAGCCACGGTCAACGTCATCATGACTTTCAAGCTCGAGAGCGGGATCGGAGTGGGGGTCTGGCTGTTCCTGCTCTTCTCCCTCGCCGCGGTCCTGACCTCGGAGTTCGCCGGAAGGTACTCGGAATAGCCCTTCTGATGTCCCGCTGAGATCCTTCGCGCCCATCACACTCCTCACTTTGCCCGCTCTACTTAGACAGGGTCAGCGCGTCCTTCGGAGAAATAGTCGGCTGTAAAAAGCGAACTCGTGAAAGGGCACTGACGATGGAAATGAACCAGGGACCCGGGATGCCTCCGACGCAGGCGCCTCCACCGCAGGGCATGATGCCTCCACCACAGGGACCGACAACCCCCCCGCCCCGGCAGCCGGTGCCGCCGCCGGCGCAACCGCCCCGGGGACGCGGGAGGAACATGATGACGGCGATAGCCGCCGGCTTGATAGGTGCGCTGGTGATCCTGCTGGTGATGCCGGCCATCTTCGGCGTCAACCCCTACGACCTGGTGAGGGGCAAGATAAAGAAGCTCGAGACCCACGAGGAGGTCAGCCTGCCCAAGCAGGTCACCAACGTCGTCAGCCCGTCGGGGGGCACGGCAGACGTGTCGGCGATCGCACGGACCGTGATCCCCGCCATCGTCAACATTAACGTACGCCTGACGGCCGCCGCGTCGTCGGCCGCCCAGGGCGCCACGGAGGGGATCGGCTCAGGGATGATTTACACCTCGGACGGAAACATCGTCACCAACAACCACGTGGTCGAAGGGGCGCAGAGCATAACTGTCACCCTCGCGGATGGGCAGAACTACCCGGCCACCAAGGTCGGCACCGATGCTGAGTTCGACGTGGCTGTCATCAAGATCAACAAGACCGGCCTGCCGGTGCTCAGCTTTGGGGACTCCGGCAACCTGGCCGTGGGGCAGCTCGTCGTCGCGGTGGGAAGCCCGCTCGGTTTCGAGCAGACGGTGACCTCTGGCATCATCAGCGCGCTGCACCGGAACGTCCCCGAGGGCAACCCCAACTCTCCAAACACCGTCGTCCTCACCGACATGATACAGACCGACGCGCCCATCAACCCGGGGAACAGCGGCGGCGCGCTGTGCGACTCGGGGGCGAACGCGATCGGCATGAACACCCTCATAGCCAGCCAGTCGGGCGGCTCCGTCGGGCTCGGCTTCGCCTCGCCCATCAATGTGGTGAAGCACGTCGCGGACGACCTCATAGCCGGGCGTCCGGTGAACCACCCCTACGTCGGGGTCACCGGCCAGACGGTCGACCCGGCAGTGGCCAGCCAGTTCAAGCTGCCGGTCAACAACGGAGGGTATATAACGGATGTGACGCCCGGTGGGCCCGCGGAAAAGGCGGGCATCAAGGTCGGCGACATCATCGTCGCCGTCAACGGGAAGTCGATCACGACGATGGAGGACCTGTTCGGCGCGGTGCGCGTCCAGCCGATCGGGACGCCACTTACGATCGACTACTTCTCGGGGTCCCAGAAGAAGACCGCCACCGTCACGGTCGCGAACAAGCCCGCAAACGCCTCGGGTCAGTGAGCCGGCTCAGTCGATCTTGACCAGCGAGTACTCTCGGCTGCCGAGCCCGATGCTCTCGGCGTAGGCGAGGCCGGCCTGCCAGCTGGTCTCGCGGTGCACCGCGCCGAACTTGTCGTCCCCGCGTGTAAGGCCGCTGTCCTCGAGGATGGTCCCGGGCGCCAGCGGAGCCTCGTTCACCATGTCCACGCATGCCTGGTCCAGCGCCACGGGGTCGCGGGACGCGGCGATGCCGATGTCGGCGACCAGCGCCTTGTCGTTGTAGCCCCAGCAGTCGCAGAAAGGCGACACGTCCATGATGAAGCTCGCGTGCAGGCTGGGCTTGTCCTTCACCGCCGCGAGGGCGTACTCGGCTATCTTCTCGGCGGCCACCGACGCCGATTCGTCCAGCACCGCCTTCACCGCGCCGTACTGGCACATCGCTATGCACTGCCCGCATCCGATGCAGAGGTCGTAGGCGATCATCGCCTGCTTCTCCGCGTTCCAGTGGATCGCCTCCTGTGGGCAGGACTCCTTGCACAATCCACAGGCGACGCACTTGTCCTGCTGGATCACCGGCTTGGAGGTGGAGTGCATGAAGAGCTTGCCGCCCCTGGCCGCGCAGCCCATCCCCAGGTTCTTTATCGCCCCGCCGATGCCCGTGAGCTCGTGGCCCTTGAAGTGGCTGAGCGTCACCAGGGAGTCGGCGTCGGCCACGGCGGCGGCGATCTTCGCCGTGTCGGTGTGTTTGCAGCCCACTTCGACCTCCCTGTACTCCATCCCGCGGAGCCCGTCGGCGATGATGACCTCGCAGCCGGCGCTCAGCCGGTTGAAGCCGTTGGCCGAGGCCGAGGCAAGGTGGTCGACGGCGTTGGACCGCCCGCCCGTATAGAGCGTGTTGGTGTCGGTCAGGAACGGCCTGCCACCGGCCTCCCTTACCATCGAGATGACGCGCGCCGCGTAGTTGGGCCGGATGAAAGCCAGGTTGCCCGGCTCCCCGAAGTGCATCTTCACCGCGACGAACTTGCGCTCCAGGTCCATCTGCTCAAAGCCGGCCGCCTTCAGCAGGGCCGCCATCTTCCAGACCAGGTTTCTGGTCTGGCGCGTGCGCATGTTGGTAAAGAAGACCTCCGCGGTGTCCATCTCTTCCCCTTTGATGATCGGAGCCTCCTGAGACTGAAACCCTTGCTTACTTGACCGTGACGTTAAAGGTCACGACCTGCGCGGGAGCCTGGCTCTTCTCAACGGCCTGCCGTAGGCCATCACGATCTTGGTGACGCCGGGGCCGACGGCCTGGAAGGTCCACTGCTCTATCCCGCCCGCGCCGACCTTGCTGCTGCTGCTGCTGACAATGTATGTCGACTTGATCTTCTTGACAACCTTGGTGTCCAGCGGCGTGGAGATCCCCCACTGGAAGCCCGTCGTCTTGTTCGAGTCGAGCTGGATTATGAACTGCTCGCCGCCGCTCGCGGTGATGCTGGTGTTCGAAGTGCCGTAGGTCTTGGTCCCGCCGCCGCCGCAGCCGGCCAGGAACGCGAGGCCAACCGCCAGCAGTACCATGCCCATGCCCAGGAATCGTTTCATTGTGCCCCTCCGATGTAAGTTTGCGCCTGTTAGACGGGCCATGGCCCGATAATGTTCGAGTCAGCCGGCGGCTCAGTCCAGGCTGTAGGTTATCCGGCCCCTGGCCTCCTTGCCGACGGCGACGAAGCCCGCGCTGCGCTTCCCGATGGAGATAAACCCCGCCGCGCGGAGCAGGCCGACGCAGAACGCGCCCGCCGAGATGACGCCCAGAGACAGGAACCCGGAGCTGAGAACGCCCACGGAGACAGCTCCCGTCGATATCAGCCCGATGCTGACGTCTCCCGAGGCCAGCAGCGCCACCCGAACTCCCTTGCCTGAGCTCGCCACGGGGATGCCGTGCCAGCGGAATATCTTGCCGCGACTGTCTTCATTGACCACTGGTGTATCCTTTGCGCCGCGCGCCGTCAGGCGCTCTCCACCGGCAGCAGTATCTCGGTGATGTACTCGGAGGGGTCGTCGACCTGCCCTACGCCGACCACGTAGACCTCCCTGGCCGGGCCCGCGATCCGGTAGCCGTGCTCGGACAGCCAGGCCTTCAGTTGGTCATAGGTGGTGCCGAAGTCCTCATACGCGCCCATATGAAACGCGGACAGGAAACGGCCGCCGGCCAGCTCGTAGGACGCGATGTCATCGGTCGGGTTCACCACCACGGGCGTGGGGACGCACACCTCCACGTCGAACCCGTCGGGGCCGGGCTCAGAGTGATAGAGAGCGAAGGGGGGCCCTATGGGGGCCTCTCCCATCGCCGCCATGTAGGGGAAGAGCTTCGAGAAAGAGATCCCGAAGAAGTCGCCCAACTGCTCGGCGGGCACCTTCTCGCGGATGGTAAGGACCGGTTGCGGTGGAAGTTCCTTGATCTGTATCCCCTCAGCCATGGCTCCTCCTTTGTTAGCGCTCCCCCAACATACAACGCGCCGCGACCGGTGTCCACCGCGCACGCCCCGCGTCCATCCGTCACCGGCGCCGTATTCCCTCATTCATTCCCGCCCCCATCATTTGATAGTATCTGGACGTCGAAGCAAGAGATCGATCGGGAGACACGATGGACGAGGAAGCCGGCGAGGAGAAAGCCTACGAAGGGCGATCGATGGCTCTGTTCATGCGAATAGATGGCCGCTATGCAAGTCTCAGGGTCAGACCCCTTCACTTGCATTCAATTCGGTAGCCTTTGACCCTACGGGGCCTGGTATCTGGCTTCGCCCGGCCACCGACGTCATCCATTCGGCCAGCGAGGGGTAGACCTCGCGCTCGGCGTGACGCCCCATCAGCATGTCCGTGTGGCCGTAGCCTGACAGGAGCATGAACTTCTTCTCGCTGCTGGCCACCGCGTCGAAGCCGAACTGCTTGATCGAACCCGAGTGGAAGAAGTCTTTCTCCGCGGCGATGAAGAACATCGGGCTCGATATCAGGCCCATGCCGGCCGTGTAATCGTACGGCTGGTGCGTCGCGCCCTCGGGCAGGTGCTCCAGGAAGTGCTCGCTCGCTATCGCCTGGTAGAGCTGCGTGTTCATCGCGCTGGAGACGTCGCCGGTGCCCCACTTGAACAGCGAGGTGGTCGCGTCCTTGTCCGTGTTGGCCCGGCAGTAGGTCATCGCCGCCACCGGGAGCCTGGATATCGCCATCATCGCGCGCGGGTATCGGGCAAGTTTCTCGACGTTCGCCACCGTCGACTTGTGAGGCAGGCTCTCCCTGGACCGCATCTTCGCGACCATGGCATCCAGCGCGGCGCCCCCCGCGGCGGAGCGCAGCACCTTCCTCACCGGTGAGCCCTCCGGGTGCCACATCGCCGGCGGCGAGCCCAACGTGATCCCGCCGGCCAGCTGCTCGCGGCGACGCTGCACCAGGGCCGGGTCGGAGACGACCCTGCCGTTTTCGAAGGCCGCGCCCTGCAGGAACATGTAGAGCACCTCGCCGCCCATGCTGTGCCCGATGTAGAAGACCGGCTTGCCGGTAGCGTCCGCGACGCCGTCGACCAGCGCCGGGGCGTCCAGGACCGCCAGGTGGTCGATGGAGTGGTTCCACGCCCCGCACTCGCTCATGTAGGGCTCGCGGCCGCAGCCCCTGAACGAGGGCACCCATACGTCGAAACCCTCCCGCGCCAGGTGGACCGCCATGTTGCGCCCCTGGCGGGGCAGGTCGAATGCGAAGCCTGTGCCGCTGAACCCGTGGCACATGAGCACCGGTGTCCCGCCCGGATTGGCGTAGCGCTTGAGCCTCAACTTCAGGCCGTCGGCGGTCTCGAACTCGCGTAGCTCGACCGCCAGGCCCTCAGCCACGTCCTGCTCCTGGCCCGGAAGAGGCGTGTCGAGGCCCATCTTGATGCCGAAGCCGTAGAGGCCGAGCGCGGCAAGTGTTGCAAGTGTGCCGGTGAATCCGCCCATGGATGTCTCTCCTTCATCGCGGTACAGATGCGAGGCGTATGCTGCGGGTCAATGATAAGGCAACTGAGTCGTCATGAGAATGTCGAGCGGGCGCCGTCTCGCGATACAATGTGGTGGCAGGCAAGTGACAGAAAGGTCCGGCATGGCGGATGACTTTTTCGAGGTGCCCACCGAGACCGTCCTCACGTCGGAGGGCCTGGTAGAGCTGCCCATGCTGTTCTACGACGTATCGGTCAGGCAGCTCAACTTCCTGGTGGACTACGGCGCCGCGCTTACCAGGCTCGAGGGGACCGGGCTGGCTCCCTGCCGCTTCCGTGGAAGAGCGCTGGCGAGCCTCATCCTCTACAACTACAGGGACGTCTCGATCGGCCCCTACGACGAGGTGACGATCGTGCTGCTGGTCTACCCGCTTGCCGGCCGGGACCCCAAACCGTACTGGCCGAACCTGATCAAGCGTGACGGCTACCGCTGGGCCATCGGCGCATACGTGCTGGAGATGCCGGTTACCATACCGGCCGCCCGCGCCGCGGGGCGCGAGATCTGGGGCTATCCCTCCTACCTGACCGACGTCCCCCTCGAGATCTCCGACAGGGCTTTCTCCTACCGGGTCATGGACGGGCCGTGCGGCGAGGAGGTGCTGTCCGTCGAGTGCACGCCCGGGCCGGGCGTCACCATGAGGGCCGGCGACATGGTCACTCTCTCCAACCACGAGGACGCGATCATGAGAACGGTGGTGGAGGTGGACGCGGCATACAGGAACTCCACCTGCCGGAGGCTTCGCATCGTGGCCTCCTCGTCGGACCACCGGTTCGCCCGCAGCGTGCGAGACCTGGGGCTCGACCGCACGCGGCCGTTCGTGGTCCAGAGCACCGACTCTTTCCGCTCCCGGCTCAACCGCGGCTGGCCCGTCGCAAGCCAGGAGACACCGCCGCCGCCCTATCCCATTCAAGGTGAGGCGCCGGCCCGCTGGCCCGGGGGGTCCAGGGCCTAAAGAGTCTTGCCGAACAGGAAGCCCAACTGCTTGAAGCCCTGTGTCTTGTAGAACTCGTGCGCTCCTGTCCTCTGAAATCCCGAGTCGAGCTCCATCGCCACGCAGCCGCGGTCGGCGGCCGCGGCGGCGGCCGTCTCCAGCAGTGAGGCTCCCACGCCCGTCTTCCGGTAGCCCTCCCTCACGATCAGGATGTCCACGTAGGCGGCAAGCCCCGCGAACAGGAGAGAGTGCTTTGTGTTCATGGTGCAGAAGCCGATCAGCTTGTCGTCTTCTACCGCGCAGAAGGATGCTTCCGTGCCGACCTCGAGCGAGTCGTTGAAGACCTCCTGGAGCCTGGTCCCGTCCAGGTTGGTCTCAGGCCACAACTGCTCGAGCAATTCGAGCACCTGCTCGAAGTCCTCCTCGCGGCAATCGCGTATCTCGGCAGCCATTTTCGATCTCCTCGTGAATGCGCCCCGGCCACTTCACCGGCGCGCCGTGTCGTCTCCGAAAAGGATGATACAACCGCGCGGTTGCGTCCTCAAGCGTTGCTCGCGCGCATGCCCTGCCGCAATGAAACGGGATCGACGCGAGGGGGCTCGATCGTGAGATAGTCGAATAGGGGCCTGTACTCCGTCCGCAGATCGCACTGGTATGACCAACGCCATGCAAAGGTACAAACGTTAAACCCGCAAAGTGGACCTGCCGCCGCCGCCGCCGTTGTATCATTGGCGCAGTCACGATGCCGTAGGAGGAAGATGGAACCGGTCATCCGGGCCGCGTCAGCCGCAGACGCGGGGGCAATCGCATACGCCGCTTACCTTGCCGGACAGGGCCACTGCCGCGCTTCCACCTACGACCTCATGATACCGGGTGGGCGGCCCGGGCCCACCGCCGAGAGGATCTATCTGATCAAGCGCCTGGTCGAGGCCGAGACCGTCTGCTGGCTCCACTACTCGCACTACCGCGTCGCGGTCCTCGATGGGCGCGTTGCCGCGTCTATCGGCGCCTTCCGGGCGGAGCACTCGGGGAACATCGATCTCATCAAGGCGCTTAGGGAGACGGGCTGGACCGATAACGAGATCGCCCGAATGTCCTCCGAGGTCCGCGTCTATACCAGGGTGGAGCCGCCGGTCCCTCGCGACGCGTGGATGATCGAGAACGCCGCGGTGCTGCCGGGGTTCCGCCGAATGGGGCTGATGACGTCGCTGCTGGAGGCGGTCATCGAGGAGGGTCGCCGGATGGGCTTGAAGACCGCGCTGCTGGCGTGCCACATGGGCAACGAGGCCGCGCGGCGGCTTTACGAGAGGGCCGGGTTCGTCATCACCGCGGAGCGGACGGACACCGAGTTCGAGACGGTCTTCGGATGCCCCGGGATGTGGCAGATGACGCTCGAGCTTCAGGGACCGACCCCGTAGACTCAGGCGGCGCGGCCGGACTTCATCAGACTGGCCCTCCGGTTCTCGCTGGTCCTCCAGCCGGACAACCTCCAGGCCACCTCCATCAGGATTATCCCCGCCACGGAGATCGCGACGGTCTGGATGATGATGGTCCACTGGGGTATGTCGAGGGCGAAGAAGTCACGCAGGTACGGCACCGTGAGGATGATCAGCAGACCGAACACCATGGCCGCGACCAGACCTTCCTTCCACCAGGTCCAGGGCTTGCAGAGGACCCCCAGTATCCACAGGCCCAGCACCACCAGGACCAGTGTCGCGGTAGTGCGCGACTCGGCGATGGTGATCCAGGGGTAGACGTGGGAGAGAGCGGCGGCGCTGAACGCGGCCAGGGCCGCGACGATCCCGGCGGGGATGGTGAACCGCATGACCCGCTTGACGAACCCGGGCCGGTAGCGCGCCGTGTTCGGCGCGAAAGAGAGCACGAACGCGGGGGCGCCGATGGTAAGACCGCTCACCAGCGTGAGGTGGCGCGGGAGGAAGATGAACGCCCAGCCCGCGAGGCCTATGGCGATAGAGAGCAGCGTCGCGTACACGGTCTTGGTGAGGAACAGGTTCGCCACGCGCTCCATGTTGCCTATCACCCTGCGGCCTTCGCCCACCACCGCCGGCAGCGTCTCGAAGCGGCCGTCCAGCAGCACCAGCTGAGCCACGGCCCGGGAGGCCGGCGAGCCGGACCCCATCGCGATGCCGATGTCCGCTTTCTTCAGCGCCAGCACGTCGTTCACGCCGTCGCCGGTCATGGCGACCACGTGGCCCCTGCTCTGCAGGGCGGCGACCATCGCCTCTTTCTGGTCGGGCTTCACGCGCCCGAAGACCGTGGAGGTCTCCAGCACCGAGGCGAGCTCTTCGATGTCGTCGGGGAGCGTGCGTGCGTCCACCGGCTGTCCCACGTCTTTCACGCCGGCAGTCCTGGCCACCGCGCCGACCGTGGCGGGGTTGTCGCCCGAGATCACCTTTATGGTGACGCCCTGCTCGTAGAAGTAGGCAAGGGTCTCCGGCGCGTCGGCCCGCACGCGCTCCTCGAAGACCACTATGGACGCCGGGTCCAACCCGGGCAGGGTCTCTTCGGTGATGTCTCGCTCGGCGCGGGCCAGCAGCAGCACGCGCAGGCCGGTGGCCGCAAGCTGCGTGACTTGATCGGCGAGCTCCTCGCGTGAGCCGATCTCATCCATCAGGACCTCGGGCGCGCCGAGCACCCAGGTCCCGTTGTCCCCGAAAGACTCCGAGCTCCACTTCCTCACCGACGAGAAGGGCACGCGGCCGGTTATCTCCCAGCCTTCAGGCGCCTCGAACGCCTCGGAGATCGCTGCGAGCGTGCTGCTCTTCGAGGCGGCGTCCATGCCGAAGCCGCCCAGGACCTGCTCGAGCTCCGCCTCGTCGTGGGCGCCTCCCGCGACAGGGACCATCCTGCTGAACGCGAGCTTGCCTTCCGTGAGGGTCCCGGTCTTGTCGAGGCAGACCACGTCGACGCGGGCGAGCCCCTCCACTGCGGGCAGCTCCTGCACCAGCACGTTCTTGCGGCCCAGCACCACGACGCTTACGGCGAACGCCACGCTGGTCAGCAGCACCAGTCCCTCGGGGACCATCCCGACCAGCCCCGCCACCGTCCCGGTC
>Ga0209123_1003638_pt1 | contig 11329 bp, 9 predicted proteins | sample BarGraIncu00431A_FD_184500 | JGI IMG/M metagenome (GOLD analysis project Ga0209123, IMG submission 184500) | Arctic peat soil microbial communities from Barrow, Alaska, USA - Barrow Graham LP Incubations 004-31A (SPAdes) (version 2) | ecosystem: Environmental > Terrestrial > Soil > Wetlands >...
ATGGTTGAAAGCCGTTTGGGGAAAATTGTACGGACAATGGATTGTGGGCGCATGTGTTTTTGTTTACGACCACGAGAAATTCACGCCGACTGCAATGCTGGAAATGATTCAGAAATACCGCATCACCTCACTTTGCGCACCGCCTACTATTTTCCGCTTTTTAATTCGGGAAGACATTACAAAATATGATTTATCGTCGCTGGAGTATTGTACCATTGCAGGCGAAGCGTTGAATCCGGCTGTATACGAACAGTTCCTCCATCTTACCGGCATTCAACTCAAAGAAGGTTACGGTCAAAGTGAAACCACACTGAGTATTTTTACTTCGCCGTGGACAGAACCCAAACCCGGCTCGATGGGATTGCCCAGCCCGCATTATGATGTAGATTTACTGACTCCCGAAGGTCGCACAGCAGAAGTGGGCGAACAGGGAGAAATAGTTATCCGAACCGATAAACGCTATCCGGAAGGTTTGTTTAAAGGATATTACCGCAATGCCGAACTGACTGAGAGTGCATGGCATGACGATATTTATTACACCGGCGACGTGGCCTGGCGCGATGAAGACGGTTACTTCTGGTTTGTAGGACGAAATGACGATGTGATCAAAAGTTCCGGTTACCGCATCGGACCGTTCGAAGTGGAAAGTGCATTGATGACTCATCCGGCCGTGGTGGAATGTGCAATTACCGGCGTTCCCGACGAAATACGTGGACAATTGGTAAAAGCTACGATCATTTTATCAAAAGAATACAAAGATAAAGCTGGTGATGCATTGATTCACGAAATTCAGGAGCATGTGAAAACAGTAACTGCACCCTATAAATACCCACGTATTATTGAATTTGTGGAAGCTTTGCCAAAAACAATAAGTGGGAAAATCCGACGGACGGAGATACGTGAAAAAGATGCCAATAAATAATCATTTTGGAGATATTAAACTTGATCGATGAATTTTAATTTTAGAATATTACCAACTTCATTATTAGAAGTGTTTCTTGATAAAATCACGGAACAGAAGTTATCAGAGAAATATGAACTTCTTCATGAAGCTGAAATTTCTACTGATACATTTAGCTTCTATACCTCAGTTGCTTCGGTTTATTCCAGTAAGATTGAGGGTGAAGATATTGAATTGGACTCATTTATCAAACATAAAAAATTTGGAGTTGAGTTTTTACCCGATTATACTAAAAAAATTGATGACCTTTACGATGCGTATTCTTTTGCTAAACAAAACAAATTAAGCCGTCAAAATATAGAAAAGGCTCATGCCATAATTTGTCGACATTTTATTGCAGAGCATCAATTGGGCAAAATCAGAAACCAGATAATGTACGTTATAACTCCCGATGGAAAAATTGAGTATATAGCTGCTAATCCGTATGAGGTAGAAAATGAGTTGAAAAAATTGTTTGCTGATATCGACGATTTGCTTTCAACCAAACTTACTACTGAAGAAGTCTTTTATTTTGGGGCAATGATTCATTTGGTTTTTGTGAAAATTCATCCTTTTACCGATGGGAATGGTCGCATGGCGCGTTTGCTGGAAAAATGGTTTATGGCCTCAAAGTTAGGAGAAAATGCCTGGTTTATTCAGAGTGAAAAGTATTATTACGAAAACCATCAACTTTATTATAACAATCTCAGAGAATTGGGGCTTGAATATGAAGAGCTCGACTATTCTAAGAGTTTACAATTCTTACATATGCTATCTCAATCATTATAACTTTAAGTTTTTAAAAACATGAAAATAATCAATCTCTCGGAACACAATTCCGTTCTAAAACATTACCTGAAGGAAATCCGTTCGGTAAAATTGCAAAAAGATTCGATGCGTTTTCGCCGTAATATGGAGCGCATTGGCGAAATAATGGCATACGAAATCAGTAAAACGATGCGGTATAAAGCCGAGGATGTAAAAACACCTCTCGGAACTGCCAACACAGAAGTGATTGACGAAAAAATAGTGATTGCCACCATTCTTAGAGCTGGATTGCCATTTCATACAGGATTTTTGAATTACTTTGATACGGCTGAAAACGCTTTTGTATCGGCTTACCGCAAATACAAAGATGCGCTGAAGTTCGATATTTTTATCGAATACATTGCTTCGCCTAATCTGGATGGAAAAACATTGATAATTACCGACCCAATGCTTGCCACGGGTGGTTCCATGGAACTGGCTTATGGTGCATTACTCACCAAAGGAAAACCGGCTCATATTCATATTGCCACCGTTATTTCGAGTCAGGTGGCAATTGATTACGTGGCATCTCATTTTCCCGAAACTAAAACCACGGTTTGGGCGGCAGCTATCGATCCTGAACTGAATGAACACTCATACATTATACCGGGTTTGGGCGATGCAGGTGATTTGGCTTACGGGGAGAAGTTATAAAAATCCGGTAAGAAAAATTATAAACCAGCATTCTTGTTATATTATTTTATAAAGGCTCAAAAATCATGTTGTAAAACATACATTATCGGAATATGAATTTAATATAAATTTCATACATTGCCATTCGATTTTTGAATAATAATACATCTAATTTTTTTTAGTATTAATCCTTTATATTTTAATACGATATGAAAGTATATCAATCGAATGAAATTAAAAACATTTCATTGCTGGGTAGTTCCGGCTCGGGGAAAACCACTCTTGTGGAAGCTATGCTTTTCGAGAGTGGAGTTATAAAACGCAGAGGCACAGTTAATGGCCAAAACACAGTATCTGATTATTTTCCGGTTGAAAAAGAGTACGGATATTCCGTCTTTTCAACCATTGTTCAAACAGAATGGCATGAAAAAAAGCTAAATTTTATCGACTGTCCGGGTTCCGACGATTTTATTGGTGGCGTTGTTACTTCGCTAAACGTAACCGATACGGCTCTGATCCTTCTCAACACCCAATATGGCGTGGAAGTTGGAACCAACAATCACTTCCGTTATACCGAAAAATTTAATAAACCGGTTATTTTCGTAACCAATCATCTCGATCAGGAAAAGGCTGATTTTGATAAAACGTTGGAACAATTGAAAGAAAACTTTGGCAGCAAAGTTGTTTCGATTCAATATCCCGTGAATGTCGGACCACAATTTAATGCGGTGGTTGATGTTCTGAAAATGAAATTGTACAAATGGAAACCCGAAGGTGGAGTTCCGGATGTATTGGAAATTCCTGCCGATCAGATTGAAAAAGCACAAAACTTACACAATATTCTCGTAGAAGCTGCAGCCGAACATGATGAAGAACTGATGGAGAAATTCTTCGATCAGGGTTCACTTACAGAAGATGAATTGCGAATCGGAATCCGCAAAGGATTGATTCACCGCGACATGTTCCCTGTTTTCTGCGTTTGTGCCGGAAAAGATATGTGCGTTCGCCGTTTGATGGAATTCGTTGGAAATGTTTCTCCAAGCGTAAATCAAACCGAACAACCGCAAACAGCTGATGGCAAAAAAATTGCTCCTGATGCAACCGGACCAACCAGCATTTATATTTTCAAAACAAGTGTTGAACCTCATATTGGTGAAGTTTCGTATTTCAAAGTAATGAGCGGAAAACTAAAAGAAGGTGATGATTTGGTAAATGTTGACCGTAGCTCGAAAGAACGCATCAGCCAGATTTTCTCTGTTGCCGGACAAATCCGAACTAAAGTAGAAGAAATAGTAGCAGGAGATTTAGGTGCAACCGTAAAACTGAAAGATACACGCACCGGTAATACATTGAACGTGAAAGGATGTGATTATGATTTTAAAGAAATCAAGTACCCTGAACCTCGTTATCGCCGTGCCATTAAAGCAAAATCGGAATCGGACGAAGAAAAGTTGAGTGAAATTCTGACGCGCATGCACGAAGAAGATCCTACGTGGGTGGTGGAACAATCGAAAGAGTTGAAACAAACCATCCTGTACGGACAAGGTGAATTCCACCTTCGCACGTTGAAATGGCGTGTTGAAAACAACGATAAAATTCAGATTGAATTCAAAGAACCGAAAATTCCATACCGCGAAACAATTACTAAAAATGCCCGTGCCGATTACCGTCATAAAAAACAATCGGGAGGTTCCGGTCAGTTTGGTGAAGTTCACATGATTATCGAACCGTATTACGAAGGTATGCCCGCTCCTGAAATGTTCCGTTTCAATGGACAGGAATTCAAAATCAGTAATCGTGATACACAAACCATCGATTTGGAATGGGGAGGTAAATTAGTGCTGATCAATAGTATCGTGGGTGGTTCAATCGATGCACGTTTTGTTCCGGCCATTCTGAAAGGAATTATGGACCGCATTGAACAAGGTCCGCTTACCGGTTCGTATGCCCGCGATGTGCGTGTAATTGTTTACGATGGCAAAATGCACCCGGTTGATTCCAATGAAATTTCATTCCGTCTTGCCGGACGACATGCATTTTCGGCTGCATTTAAAGATGCCGGTCCAAAACTGCTTGAACCGATTTACGATGTGGTCGTTCAGGTTCCATCCGATCGGTTGGGTGATGTAATGAGTGATTTACAAGGTCGCCGTGCTGTAATTTTGGGAATGCAAAGTGAAAAAGGGTACGAAAAACTAACCGCTAAAATTCCGTTGAAAGAATTGGGGAGTTATTCAACCACGTTGAGTTCCCTTACCGGTGGACGTGCATCTTTCAGCATGAAATTTGCCAGTTACGAGTTGGTTCCAATGGATATTCAGGACAAATTGCTTAAAGAATACGAAGCAACCAAAAAAGAAGAAGAATAAAGAACACACGATTTCGCTATTCAACATTAAAGCAGTTATCCGAAAAATGGATAACTGCTTTTTTTTACCCGATTATTATATGTTGATGTATCCATTCTTCTAAATCCACTTCTTTATCAAGCCCTATATGCTTTTTTATTCTCTTACGGCGCATGTATATTGTATTTGAATCCGTATTCAACAAGCTGCAACAGTTGGCAATGTCCATCTCCATACAGATTAGCGAAATGACAATTAAATCGGCTTCGGTCAGGTCTTTAAATTGTGTTTTAAGATTTTTTATTTCCCCATCAAACAATTGGTTTATCTCATCAATATACTGTTCCCATTCGTTTTCGGACAAGATAAACTGGGTGGAAATTTCCTTTATAAAATCGGTTTGTTTGTCGGGATCGGCTGCCACCATTTTTAATTGATTGAACCGCAACGTGTTTTCAATAAGACTTTGAAGTTTGGACATCAACAGTTCCTTTTTTTTATTATTTTCAAGTTGTTTTACCTGCACTTTAAATTCAAGTTCTTGTTTTTCTTTTAAAAGAACAGCTTGTTTTACCTTATCCTCTGCTTGCTTTTTCTCATGTTCTGCTTCCTTTTTCTCATGTTCTACTTGCTTTTTCTTATGTTGATTTTTAATTAGCAAAATAATAACTGCAGCACTCAACACCAGAATAATCAATAAAGTAATAGCAATAACTTTATTCCGGTTATCAATTTTTAGAGTAGCATTTTCTGCATCTTTCTCATTCAGGTCATATTGTTTGTCAATTCTGACAAGTTGATTTAAAATATTCGATCGTGACAGGGAATCGCGATAGTTATAGGCTTTTTTCAATTCAGTAAAAGCGGCGGGATGATTGCCTTTTTCTTTCTCTATCAAAGCTTTCACCAGATAGATCAATGTTTTATTTTGGCTATATTTATCAGATTGTGCAATTTTCAGGTAATATTCGGCGGAATCCGGTTTGTGGATTTTTGAATAGATATATGCCAAAAAGGCAGCATTATCGGATTTTTGGGAATGTTCAAATCTGAATCCCTGTAACAGCAACTCTTTGGAACGATAATAATCTGTGTCATACAATAATTCACCTTTTCGGGTAATATTATTATAATAGTTGATAGAATCCCCATCTTCTTTAGCCAGTTTAATAGCTAAATCAGTATAACGCATGACACTATTAAATGGATAATTAAACTGTACGTACATATCGGCTATTACTCTGTAAGCATATGCCTGATAGCGTTTGTCTTTTGAAATAATAAAATTATGAAGTGATTTTTTATAATATTTCAGCGACTCCGTGAATAATTCATCCTGCAAATACAACGATCCGATTTTAAAATTGACCAATCCCTTTATATTCTCCTCGGTAGTTTCATTCAGTAAGAATTCCGCTTGTTTTAAAGCAAGCATAGCTTCTTTTCTCTTATTGAGATTCTTATAAATACAACCCATTAAATACCAGGCTGTGCCGCATTGTTTCTTTAAGCTGCTATTATCGTAATAATTTATGGCTACTTGTAGCATGACACTATCGGATGGAATTCCTTTATCGGTTTTATAGCGCGCATGGGTATAATTCAGGCACCAGGCAGCATAATCGGCTTTCGGCATTTTTTTGGGATGCTGTATGGAATCCAACAATTGATATGCACTATCGGGCGAACTAAACAGCAGCTTTTCTGCGCGAAGTATGGTTTCGTTGTGAGTTTCGCTGTGCTGACACGAAATAAAACAAAGACAAAGGATAAACTCACAAAATTTAAAATAATTCATATCCACCTGATTTTTAAAACACAATTTTATATCTATTTCTACTTTGCTAAATTAGAAATATTGACAAGATTTACAGGATTTACATGTAAGAGATTAGTTGATTTTAGTGTATTTTATCTTGTAAATTCTGTCTCAAAAATCTTTTTAGTTTGATTTTAGTAAAGTAGATCTATCGAAATTAAAGTAACCAATCAAAGTTGTTTAGTTAAATAGCAAAATCGTATTGGTTAAATACAGTCAATATTTAGCTTAAAAACACGCCTGTACCCAAAATACCGTATTCTTAAAAATCTACTACTGCTAATCAACAACATACAGAGCTCAAATGGAAGGCTGTACCAATATTATTTTTGGTAAAGTGCAAACTCCTTTCTAATTTTGGGTACAAATTTAATTAAAACATTTATTTATTAAAACAATACGTATGAAAAAAACATTTTTACTTCTTCTATTAATTATATTCGGTCAAAGTTACATTATTGCCGATGATAATATTCCGCTTGATTTAAAAAAAATAATTGTTCCTATCGAACCCAAAGTAATTGAACCTGAAGCTACAGTTCAAGCTACTAATTCTCTTTTTTATCTTCCGGTTAGTGCTACTATTAGCGAAACTACATTATCCATTTATTTTGACATGCCTGTAGGCAATGCTGTAATTACAGTATACGATGCCGATAATAATATAGTATCGCTTGAAATTGTAGATACTTACTTTACTTCCGAAGTATTCGTACCTACCGATAGTTGGGCAAGTGGAGATTACACCCTTAAAATTACGTATGGAACTACTACACTAAGTGGGAAATTCTTACTGGAATAAATATAATTAATATCTATAATCCGTCTGACCACCTTAAGTGGTCGGACGGGAAGTCAACAAGCGGTGCAGCCGGTTAATATAGAAATAATGAACAAAGACATTTCTTTCTTTTAGCCTAAGCATATTCAATTTCAAGAAGGAGTTAACAATAGAATAAAGCTCCGGCTGTGCCGCTTTTTTAAAATTCGTATTGTAAATAGGTATATACTACTAGTTTATTTTATTGCAACACGAATCGAAAGTAAAAATATATAGGAAATAAGTAAAATTCTAACTATTCCGGCGGGAATAGTATAAAGACCGGGTATTAAACAATGCGTAATATTTTCTGTGCCAATTAGCATAGCTATAATTACAATTGGCTCAGTACCTGTTCCGGTTTGTAAAAGGTCTATGCAAGTTTGCAAAAGCAAAATACATACTTGTAAAAGGCCTATGCAAATTAGTACAGGTAAAATACAAGCATGCAAAAGCAAGATACATGCTTGCAAAAGGCCTATGCAAATTAGCACAGGTAAAATACAAGCTTGCAAAAGCAAGATACATGCATGTAAAAGGTAAATGCAAATTAGCACAGATAAAATACAAGCCTGCAAAAGCAAAATACAAGCAAGTAAAAGGTCTATGCAAGTTAACACAGGTAAAATACAGGCTTGCACAGGTGATATTCCAATTTACAGAAACAAAATTCACCCTTGCAACCTACTAACAAGTCTCATTTTTCGAAACTATTAATATCAACAAAAAACAATTTTTTTTATGAAAAAATTAAAAGTGATTTTAGATTTTATCCGGTTTGCGATAGCCGAGAAGATTGCATTTTATCGTAGTGTGATTTTAAGTTTAACGGACAACGAAGCGTTTCTAACGCCCGATGTTCCGCTAACGAATGCAAAAACGGCCGTTGACGCCCTTGAAAATGCTTTTATAGCATCCAAAGATGGTAGCCACACGGCTATTTCTGATATGCACGATAAAGAAGAAGCTGCCGATGCCATTCTACGTACGCTTGCAGCTTATGTTGACCGTATTGCAGCAGGTGATGAAACCAAAATTCTAAGTAGCGGTTTCCACCTTTCCAAACAACCTACTCCTATTCAGAAAGCACCCCTAACGGCCGAAGATGGAGCTAATACGGGAAGTGTAAAATTAGTAGCAAAGGCAGTGTATAAAGCCGGGGCTTATATTTGGCAATATGCTAAAGAAACTTTGCCCGAAAGTGAAAGCGAGTGGATTTACGCAGGCACCAGCACCCGATCAAATTATGAACTAACGGGACTCACTGTAGCTTCAAAGTATTTTTTTCGTGTCGCCGCGGTAACCCCTGATGGTACATCCGATTTCTGTGCTCCGGTTATGAAAGTGGTGGTGTAAAAATAATATGGGATACATCTTAGCGATGTATCCCATCAATGCAAGAGAATATAAGTCTTAAATAAATCATATATTCTCCACTCCAGTGCAATTGTATCGAGTAGGGTAAATTATAAACGCCAAACTTTAGAAAAAGAAAAAAGGCGGAGTCGGTACTGAAATTGTTTCGAGCAACTTTACCGGCTTCCGCCCACTCTCACAAACTAATTAAAGAAAGGAGGAGACAAAGATAAAACAAAATAAGACAAAGCCTGCTAAATTCAGAATGGAAAAATAGTGACAATAATCAATAATCAAAAACGTTAAATATATAAAATTATAAAAATGAAAAAATGTCTATTTATATTATTTGTTATATCTTTGTTAACCGGTTGTAATAAGCTTGATTTTAATGAAAATATCAAAATGCCAACAAAAACAACTGCTACAACCAAGTTTAATGTAAGTTTGAAAAGTGTAAATACCTTATTGGGTATATTAGGAAAAAATGATTCTACAAAAAAAATTGATAAGGTAGAGCCAATTATACATTCCGGCGATACATTGCTTTATATTGTAAACTATCAGAACAACAAAGGCTGGAAAATTATTTCGGGTGATAAAAGAACCGCTAATATATTAGCATCAGATAATACAGGGAGCTTTAATATCAAGGATTTAAAATCAAATATTGCTGTTTGGTTTGATGATCTGGCTGAACATATTTATGCTTTAAAACTTGAGGGAAAGGCAGACACAACGGGTGTAGATTATAAATTATGGACAAATATTGAAAAGTTACAATTGTACCAAAACCAATCAAAAGGAATGAATAAAGTGATTCAGCCAGCTCCAATAGAGGAAGGTTATTGGGAACTGGTAAACATAACAAGTGATACATTACCTCCTGTACAAATAGGACCATTGATTCAAACAAAATGGGGACAAAACTATCCATGGAATACTTGCGTACCTTTTACAGACGCTAATAATACTAAACGATGTAAAGTTGGATGTACTGTAGTTGCAGGAGCACAGGTGTTGTATTACTTCCATTATAAAACAGGGATACCGGCAAATGCACCAGAAGAAGGAACGTGTTTTGGATATTCAACAAATCCAGGAGGAATTTTTGATCGAACTCAAGTATTTTTTTCATTTGGTAATCCAAATTCTTCGTCATGGAATAATATGGCAACAAGTGCGGTTTTTGATCAAACTTCAGAAGCCTATCTTGGTTCATCCGGAACTAATTATTCAGCCATTTTTTTAGGCTATGTGGGTGAAAGTATGAATACTAGGTTTGGTGAAAATGGTTCTAGCAATTATGTTTCCGATTTGATTAACGTTATAAGGACTAATGGAATTTGGTGCAATTGGGAAACTGATTATAATTATTCAACTGTATTAGCAAATCTGGCAAATAATGTTCCTGTAATAGTTTTTGCGAATAGTCATGGTCTAGCACAAGGGTTTTTAGGAATATATTATCGTATTAATGATATTAACCATAGTTGGATAATAGATGGCACAATTACTCAGACGATAAAATATACCTATTATTACCAAATGATTAATACGGGAGGTGGAGGTGGATTACTCGGTCCGGCGTTGGTACAACCCTTAATTTCAGATTATAAAACAGAAGAATCTTATTATACTTCGACATACTTAACTATGAATTGGGGTACAGATGGTGAGAGTGATGGTGGTCAATATTCACTTACTGATGGTTGGCCTGTAAATTCATATAATTTCTGTTATGACCGCACCATGGTTTCAGGATTTTCAAATTAATATTTTAAAAGCAAATGCTTCAAAAAGACTTGAAGCACTTGCTTTAACCCACATAAACAGGTTTATTATGAAAAAGGCTTTTATTACCGGATTAATCATTGTTTTTCTTACAAATTGTACCCAAAAAGAGTCTAATAATTATTCTATGATTTTCCGCCCAAGGGAATGTAATTATATTTATGCAGCTAATGGTTACCGAACAACAACCATATTTAAAGGAGTAACTTATTTTGAATATTATTTAATAACCGAGACTCCCTCGCTAAAACCAGATGATTACATATTGTCCATCTATGCCAATAACCGTGGGGGGTTGAATGATACCGGCACACCTATTCCTTCGTTAGAAAGAGAAATAGAGCAGAATTATAGAAAAAACACGGCCTCAACAACTAATTCCGGCTATTCATTTGATATTTTCTCCATGGAATACCGTACTACAGGAATCACCCAATTGTCTATTAGTTCGCTCGATACGCCATTATTTGGTAAAGCACCGGGAGCGTCGTTGAATGAGTATTTCAATATCATAAAATACGATCCTGATTTTATAGCATCGTACGAAACAAATCATTTGTTATACGGTTTCAATAGTAAAAATAAACCAACTTCCATTGAAGAGTGGTTGAGTTTGTCGCCAATGGGTCAGCCTTCCATGTCTTTGCATTTAAATACGCTGCCCGGTAACCTTCCTCTATCTGTACGATTTGTAGTTTATGCAGAGACTTCAACGGGTAAGATACTTTGCGATACAACTAATGTTGTAACATTTGGCAATTAAAGCATTGACAAACTATGGTATTTGTTTTAACGCCGGATTTACTTTAAAT
>Ga0209123_1003639_pt1 | contig 11325 bp, 9 predicted proteins | sample BarGraIncu00431A_FD_184500 | JGI IMG/M metagenome (GOLD analysis project Ga0209123, IMG submission 184500) | Arctic peat soil microbial communities from Barrow, Alaska, USA - Barrow Graham LP Incubations 004-31A (SPAdes) (version 2) | ecosystem: Environmental > Terrestrial > Soil > Wetlands >...
AATGGGACCAAAAGCTAGAGCCTTATCAATGCAACGTTCAACCAATGGCCTGCTGGTGCCGATTTCAACCGTTATGTCGGTTATACGCTCCCCGCCGCCATAGAGCAGAAGAATTTTTGCACGTTGTTCCATTGCCATCGCTTCCGTTCTGCTTTGGCTGATTCGTTTAAGCTCTTCTTGTACTTCTAACGATAGACTCAATGCCGAACGTTTTGCCAAATGCCACCCCCTCGTGAATTGGTGCGGGGGATAATACCACAAAAGCAGAACGATTTAAATGTTATTTACAGAACGGACTACTAGCTTGGCGGGAGCTGCCTTCTTTGCCACGATATTGGCCATCCGAACTTTCCGTGCTTTGGCAAGAGCGACACCCCAACGCAGGTGCCATAATCAGACTTTTAGCATTGCTTACACAGATTCAATACGGCGTTGCACATGTGGTCCAGGGTGAGCCCGTACCCTGATCCGTTGGTGTTTTTGTTTCTCTCGCAAAAACCTGTAAAATCAGCTATATTTCCACGATCATTTTTATTGAGTGCGAGGGGCCTATGACAAAAGCTGATCTGGTTAGCGTTATCTGTGAGCGGACTGAATTTTCGGGAAAGGAGGCGGTCGAGTTGGTTGATGAACTCCTGGAGGTTATCAAGGGGACGCTTGAGGCTGAGGAGGAAGTGAAGATCGCGGGTTTCGGAAAGTTCGTGGTGAAAAGGAAGGCCGAGCGCCGCGGGCGGAACCCGCAGACCGGGGAGGAGATCACCATCGACGGCCGCAAGATTCTGAGCTTCAAGCCGTCCGGAATTCTCAAAGGCCGGCTCAATGCCTGAGGGGAATATGGGGGGCGGATTGACCACCAGGAAATTGAAAACCAATCGTCGCTTCACGCCATGTCCGATTGATGATGAAGACGAGCTGTATCCAAATGGTATCTTTGTTTTTAATATCACGAAGATGGCTGAATATATTCTGAAAAATCTGAACATTACCTGTGAAGAGGTGCTGGTCAAAGATTTCATCTCTAGCTTTGCTAAATGCAATGAATCTCATCTGCCAGCAGTCGATGTGACTAAACCGGTCATCCTGGCTGAGATCGCACCTGGTCGATTCAACGTGATCGACGGCAATCATAGAATGGAACAAGCAAAAAGGTCGGGAGTTGAGAAAATTCCGGCCTACAAGGTAGGCCCTGAGGTGCACCTTAGGTTCCTGACGACTGAAGAAGGGTATTTTTCGTACATTGAATACTGGAACGGCAAGCTGAAGGAGTCCCGGCGGTAGCTGGAGGAGTCCGAGCCCGCGGGCCGGGGGGAAGCTCACCAAGTCGTGGTACCAGTCGCCGAATGTTGGACCATGTGGCATAGTTGCCGCTGCCCGGGTAGGGTCGGAAGCTGGCGTTGACGAAACTTACAAGGCTTTAAGAGGGGTTCATGAACAACAAGGTTCGCAATTTTTGTCTGGATCCGACGGCATTATGACGCCTTGTAATCAGAGACGAGTGCAAAAAGGCTACTTTTGGCACAGCTAAAGCTGCGAGTTGACAGAAATCAGTGACGTTGCCCAATCGCTTGCAGTTACTGGGCCCGGGCATTAAAACCCTTGCCAGATATACGCCGACGTGAATACTGAGAAGAATAAAAGAGCGAACCAGGAAATTAAACAGAAAACTATTAATAAAGCGCAAGCATTAGGTTCGAAGGCTCAAACATTTTGGGGTGCATTCAGGTTTCTGAATAAAGTGGGCCAATAGTTCACTATCACACGGGCACGCTTCCGCGACAGGGCTCAACCTGGGGCAGGAAGCAAATCATTAGGCTGATTAATGGAAGCCTGAGGGCAGGATAAAATAAGGGGGGCTGACGCCCCCCTTATTAGCCCACCCAGTATCTAGGGAGGAGACTATTTCCCCGGTTCTTGCAATTCATGCAAAGTATTTTCTGCTTCTATAAGTTTACTTTTCAGTGAATGGATTTCCTCTGGGGTATAGACGTTCCCACCATTAGCTAATGCTACTTTGTATTTCGTGATTTTCTCTGGAAGACTATCTACTTGGTTGGCGCTGTTTTTTCCGTTGAGCAACCTTTCATCTTTACTATTTGTCCGAATTGCTGCATTTGCTGCAAAGCTTACCGCCAACAATGCCACACTTAAAACTACAGAAATGACTTTTTTCATAATTCTGATTCTCCTTTCAAGATTGATTTCGCGCTACAAACCGCTTTTTTGTAGTCACGATGGTTTGTCGCCTAAGCCATTTACAAGGAATTTGTAAATGGCTTAGCGACCCAATGATTTATATTTTATTCTCCGGTCACTATTGATCTTGCCATGTCGCACTCCTGAGGTCGGGACATAAAATAAAAGATTCAGCCATTATTCATACATGTTACCGGGCGACTTTTCCTGAATCCAGTGGCAATGGTTGTATAGAGCATCGCCATCGAGTCCAGTTCAAAGAAGTGAAACAGGTTGCGTTGCTGTTCCCATAGGGCGCCTTTGCTCCCCACCTTCGACGATGCAGCCCGGAACAAGGTTGATGTAAGTTGCTGAGTCTGCTCAATCAGAAATGCCAACATCATGAGCATCACTAAGACCTCGCTTAAGTGTCCCTTGTCCTGCCCGTAGACATACTCCATGTCACGCACCTGATTTGTGAGCGTGTTCAAAGTTTCCTTTTCAATATTCCAACTGGAACGGCCACCACGCATCAGTGTTAGTGCGTTTTCGTGGGTAATCTCAAAGTCGGTCACCCATGAGAAACATGATGTATTATTGGTTCGGGCGTCATGCTCCTCATACCCAAGAAAGTTAACAATCAGGTTACGGTTAGTTTGATTGAGCGGGACGCCGTTGAGGAATCTGAAGGTGTGAGTAATCTGTGGCTCTTGCGGGTCAATCATCGAAAATACAGTGGCCGCTCCCTGTTGGACCGCTATCTCAACAATGTGGAACAAGAGGAGATGATTTCCCGGTTTAGCCCCAAGAATGAAATGCATATCGTGTTTTTGTAGGTCCCTGACGCATGAGCCGTTAGAGCTCAAGCCATCCGCGACAACAATCAACTTAAGCTGGGGATGGTCTTCACGTAGTTTGGCCAGAAAGCTCTGAGGAGTGTTGCACTCACTGTCATTCTTGGTCGTGCCATCCTTTTTCCGAATCATCACCGGGCAGAAGGGAATCGCCTCCCGGAAATTCGGATGAACAATGGCCGCACCCAACACTTGCTGGTAATAGGCCTCGGCCGCATTCTGGCCTTTCAGGTTCGGACAGGGACCGACTTGACTTTTTCCGAACGGAAGGAGCCTGCCAGGCCCGTTGATGCTGAGCAGGTAATTCCCCTGGTAGAAGGCCAAACGCTCCAAAGCCCTGCTCTGCTGCAGTTGAGAGAAGACCGTACGAATCAGGGGGCGAATCAGTTCCGGATCGACGGAATCAAGCAGCTCACGCATCAGCGTATCGCACGGCGGCTGCTTGATACCAAAGATCCGCTTCAAGTTGACGGCATCAGCCCGCCGACGGTATTCGGAAGCAAACAGAGAAGGATCTTTCAGGATAAACATGGCCACCCCGGACATGAGCGCATCAGAAAGAGCGATCTCCCCGTTTTGGTTGTACTGGTCCGAAATCCGACCAAATTCCCGGCGGACTGTTATAAGTTGAGCATCCATTGAAGGTCCGTGTAGTGGAATTAGGTTATGACTTATGGTGGTATTTCTTAACCTTGGTATTTCACTTTTCAATGAAACCGCCAGTCCGTCCTTTACATATTCTGCCCGTTTAAGGTCAACCATAACCGTTTTACCCCCTCTCTGAAGCTGGTCACTCCGGAAAAACCAGGTCGCCGTTGGCCGGGAGATGCACCATAACTCGGCGCCACAGCAAGAGAGTTTTTGCTCTTGTCTGACAAGGTGAATTCACCTTGAGTGGCGATATCGTCATCGGGAAGGGCTACGATAATCTTGTGTGCACGCGCCTTAAGTCGGATATTTTTGCTGAAACGATAACGCATTCCGTCGCCTGCCTCAGGATCCCGTATGCCCCGCGGTTCAGTGTTCTCCTTTTGCAAGTCACCCTGTAACTGCAGCGCCTGGCCATCAATGTTGATCAACAACCTGTATTCGGAAGTCCCATGTGATTTTTTCTCAGACGGGTAAATGCCGAATTTGTGTGTTTTAACCGAGGAGGTGACTCTCAAGTCGGCGTAGCCCTCGGGAACAATGTCTCCGTTCGACAATTCCTGAAAGACATCGGTTTGTATGCTGTTGCTCCCAGTTTTTATCAAGGACGAACTCTCTGCGCAGCCACTCAATACCATTGTTGTCATCAGGGCTAACAAACAAATTTTATTCATGACCTAACTCCCCAAAGTGACGAGACTGACGTCTGGCCACGCTCGTTTGTTCTGATTTTGATTATTTCATCTACAGTAGAAACAAAAATCTTCCCATCGCCTGTATTACCTGTATGAGCATATTTCTGAATCACGTTGACAACAGCATCAACCATCGCGTCATCGACAACGACTTCGAGTTGAATACGCGGCATGAATTCAACCATCTCATAAGTAAATTTATCTTTTGAGTCCTTAGCCCTGCCTTTGCCGAATCCTTTGATCTCGGAGACCGTAACCCCCGGCAGACCGTCAATTCCATGAAGCTCTTCAGTTACTTCCAGCAATTTTGACGGCCTTATTATGGCTTTTATCTCTTTCATAGACCTCTCCTTTGCATAAATTTATTTTCAGCGTCATACGCCGTTTTTACGTCGCTTTGTCAGGGGAGTAACTTATGCAAAAGCGCTTCGGCACCAACTCAGCGAACGTATATTCGCCGAGTGAGCCGAAGGGATCATGCTGTAAAGATGCGAAATGCTGTCAAAACAACTCACTTAAATCTCTGCATCGACTCTCCTCTTTTCAAACCAACTGTACACCGAAGGAATAATTAGCAACGTAAGCAGCGTTGACGTCACCAATCCCCCGACAACAACAGTTGCCAAAGGTTTCTGGATCTCAGAACCAGTACCGCTGGCGATCAGCATCGGTACCAGGCTGAAAATGGATATGGATGCGGTCATCAGTACCGGACGCAACCTATCGAGAGCTCCCTTTCGGATTGCTTCCGGCAATTCAAGCCCTTCGTCTCGGAGTTGCGAAATGCGCGACACCAAAACGAGTCCGTTCAGCACGGCGACTCCGAACAGGACGATAAAGCCTACAGACGCAGGAACGGATAGATATTGCCCTGAAATATAGAGGGCGAAAACGCCGCCGATCAGCGCGAATGGCAGATTGGAAATTACCAGCAGCGCCAGACGAATTGACCGGAACGAAACGTATAAGAGGAGCATTATCATGCCGACGGCTACCGGGCCGATGATCATCAGCTTGTGCATCGCCCTCTGCTGGTTCTCGAATTGACCGCCCCAGGTGAGATAATAGCCGGGGGGAAGCTTGACCTTCTCCTGTATCTTCTGTTTAGCTTCCGCAACGAACCCGCCGATGTCCCTGCCACTCACGTTCATCTCGATCCCGATTCTTCTGATACCGTCCTGACGGCTAATCTGAACCGGACCCTCGATCATCTTCACTTCGGCTAACTGGTCGAGCGGAATGTTCATCCCCGCTTTTGTGGTGATAAGAATATTTTTGATGGCTTCAAGGGAATCTCTCTTTTCCTCCGGCAGACGCACCGTTATATCAAAGTTCCGGTTCTGTTCATAAAATTGAGAGGCGGATTTCCCGGCAACGGCAATTTCGATGACACTCTGGACATCGCTGATATTCAGGCCGTAGCGGGCAATCTTTGCCCGGTCGATGTTAACCGTCAGGTATGGCTGCCCGGAGACTTTCTCGGTGTTTAAGTCGGTTCCCCCCTTGACGGTGGCGAGAGCCTTGGCTATTTCAGCCGACTTGTCCCTCAGCACGTCGATATCTTCGCCGAACAGTTTGACAATCAGTTGTGCCTTTGTCCCGGCGACAAGTTCATCGATTCGGCACTGAATCGGCTGGCTGAAGCCGAAGGAGATGCCCGCCACCGATTCAAGGGCCTTGCGCATCTCATTGGTGACCTCCTCTTTGGAAATGTCCCGCTTCCATGCGCTCTTCGGCTTGAATATCCCGACATAGCCGGTTTTGTCCACCCCCCTGGTATCGAGCGCGACACCGGTTTGCCCCGTACGCGACACAACGATATCCAGTTCATCAAATTTTTTGAGTTTCTCAGCGGCAAGCTTGTTTACCTCCATCGCCTTGGCCAGGGAGACACCGGGGAGCATGGAAACATCCATGTCGAACGCACCTTCATCCATAGTCGGGATGAACTCCGTGCCCAATCTCGTCACGAGAAACAACGAGGCAAGCAGGAACAGGCCGGCAGTGCTCAACACGACTTTTTTATGGTCCATCGCATATTCCAGCAGCGGGGAATAGAGCCTGTGGGCGTGCTTCATGATGAAACTCTCTTGCTCCGGCTGCGGCTTCAGCAAGAGAGAGCAAAGAACCGGAATAATGAATACCGAGATAAAGAGCGATGAAAGAAGCGCGATCGCAACGGTAATGGCGAGCGGTCCAAACATCTTACCTTCGATCCCCTCCAGAGATATTATGGGAAGAAAGGTGATCGCAATTATCAACACCCCGAAAATACTAGGCTTTTGCACCTCAATGACGGCCTTGAGAACCGCAAGTACCGGATTTTCACCCTTTTTCATTTCAGCAAAGTGCCGTTGGACATTTTCCACCGCGATGATTGTCGAATCCAGGATCATGCCGATGGAGATCGCTATACCTCCGAGCGACATCAGATTCGCGCTCAATCCGGCAATTTTCATGACAACAAAGGTGACAAACAGTGACAGCGGCAAAGCGATGAGTACGACTAAACTCCCTCTGATGCTTCTCAGCAATAAATACAATATGACGAGCACCAGAATAGCGCCTTCCAGCAGCGCCTTGTTTACTGTGTGTACGCTGGCGTTCACGATATCGCTTCTATCATAATAAGGGACCATCTTGATGCCGTCCGGCAGCATATTGTTGCCATTAATTTCGCGTATCTTCTCGTCCACCCGGCGGACCACGTCACGGCTGTTGGCGCCGCGCAGCATCATGACGATGCCGCCGACGGCCTCATCCTTGCCGTTTGTCATGGCCGCGCCCATCCGCACGGCTTCGCCGACCTTCACCTGGGCGACGTCGCGCAGGTAGGTCGGTGTTCCCCCTTGGGATTTCAGGACAATATTCTCTATGTCGCTGGTATCCTTTATCAACCCGACTCCGCGAACGATATATTGATCCGTGCCCCGTTCGAGGATATTGCCACCTACGTTTTGATTGTTGTTGCCGATGGCGGAATAGACATCGTCTACCGTTACGGCAAATTTCAGCATCTTTTCCGGCGATACGACTACCTGATACTCCTTGAAGTAGCCGCCGAACGAGTTGATTTCATTGACACCGGCTACGCTTTTCAACTGCGGGGTGATAATCCACTCCTGAATGGTGCGCAGGTTGCTCAGGTAAGCAACCTTCTGCCGGGGATCACCCGGCATCTTCCCTTCCAGGGTGTACTGATAGATCTCGCCCATGGCCGTGCCGATTGGCCCCATGGCAACTTCAACACCTTTGGGGACCTTTTCTCTCGCTTCCGCCAAGCGTTCAAATACCAACTGCCGGGCAAAATAGATATCAACGTTGTCCTTGAAAACAATGGTCACGATTGACAGGCCGAACTTGGTAACCGAGCGCATCTGTTCAATGTCCGGCAAGCCTCGCATTGCCATCTCAATCGGGTAGGTGACGTTCCGCTCAATCTCAACCGCGGAGAGTCCATTAGCATTGCTTACAACTTCTACCTGAATGTTTGTCACATCCGGGAAAGCGTCAATCGGCAATTTCAGATATGAATATGCTCCAAAGGCAATAATCAGGAGCGCCAGGAATATGACCATTCCTTTCTGCTTTATCGTGTAGGTGACTAGTTTTTCGAGCATTAGTGTGCGTCTCCCGTCGCTTCATCTTTTTTTGATGATAGTGTCACTATCCCTCCAGTTCGCCTTTTTTAAGTTCCGACTTCAGAATGAACGCTCCCTTGACGGCATAGCGTTCTCCCTCTTTAAGGCCAGACACAATCTCAACAATGCCGCCTGCTGTGCGACCCTGTTTAACTTTACGGGGCCTGAACTCCAATCCTTTGTCGTCCACAACGAAAATCACCTTATTGCCGTCAACATCCTGGAGGGCGTCTTCCGGAACAGACGGGACCGCAACTGCGTCAGCCAGCAAAGTCAGTTCAACTGTGGCAAACATCTCAGGCTTCAACTTCCGGCCTGGATTGGCCACCGCGACTCGCGCCTTGACCGTGCGGGTAGCTTCGTCAACCAGGTCGGCGATGTAGGTTATGCGACCTTTCAGTTTTCGATCTGGAAAGGCGCCAACGGTAACGATTGCGGCCTGCCCCTTGTGCACCTTGGCCAGGTCCTTTTCGTGGATGTCAACCAGCACCCAGACCGAAGAGAGGTCAGCAATGGTATACAGGCTTTTTGAGGGGTCGGAGAGTTCACCCACAATAGCGTGCTTTTCAGTGATGATGCCGCCGATGGGGGAACGCACCGGCAGAAGCGGCTTTTTATGGTCTTTCCCTTTAAGCTCGGATGTTGAGACGCCGTAAAGGGACAAGCGCTCTGCGTCGGTGTGCAGTTCAGTCTGAGCCGTTTTGAAATCAGTTTCGGCCTGGAGAATATCCTTGCGGGCCGCTATCTTTTTCTCCACCAGGTTTTTGACCCGGTCCATGTTTGATTGAGTCAGGGTAAGCTTTGTCTTTGACTGATGGTAGCGGCCCAGCGCTTCGCCAAGTTCGACGCTGTCGAGGGTCGCCAGGGATTGTCCGGCGGAAACGCTGTCACCAAGGGAGGCCGTGACAGCAACGATCTTTCCTGAGATGCGCGGCGATACGTGGGCGATCCTGTCGGCATTTGCCTCGACCTTGCCGGTTGCGCTGATCACGCCTGCCAGTTGCTGTTTTATAGCGGAACCAACAATGACCCCGTTCAGCTTCTGCATCTCGAGCGTCATCTTCACACTGCCCGGTTCCTTATCCCCTTCTTGGCCTCCATTCTTCTCTTTGCCATCCTTGCCTGCATCCTGACCGCCGGCATTATTTTCCTTTTGGTCGAATTCCTTCTTTTCGGCATTCTCGCCGCTGCTTTTGAGGTTGGTAAACCCAAAGAGAAAACCACCACCCGAGGCAACTGCCAGCATTATTCCGATAATGATTACTTTCTTGTTCACTGCACACCTCCGGTAAGATCGATTGCTGCTGCTGTTTCGAGCTTCACGAGAGTTGTCTGCCGGTCATGCAGCGCCACCAGATAGCTGTCGTTCACCTCGAAGAATTTCTTCTGTTCCTGAATGACTTCCAGAATGCCGACTTCACCGAGTCGATAAGCTTCCCCGGTAAGTTCCAGGTTTTCTTCGAGTTGGGGAATGATGTTCGATTTGTAGAGGGAAAGAACTTTTTCGGCATTCAGAAAACTGGCGTACGCCGTTTCTACTTCCCGCTCGGTATTCCTGGTGGCAGCCATCAAGCGCGTTTCACTGCTGCTGCGCTTGGCCCGGGCTTCCTGAACCCCGGCCTGATTTTTGTCGAACACGGGAATAGGTATCGATAGCTTCAATCCAATGGTATAGGCCGTGTCTTTGCCCTCAATTCCGCCGATCTCCATAGCCGTCGTGTCTCGTTTGAGAGCAAGGCCAGCGGTGAGGTTTGGGATGGATTCGGCATGGGCAAGTATAATATCTGAATCACCCCGTCTTTTCTCCGCCTCCAAAGCCTTGAGGTCCGGCCGATTCCCGAAGGCAAGTTGTTTAAGATCCGCGAGGTTTTTCGTCATGCCGATTTCGGTTTCAAGCGCCCCTGCTATCGAAGGAGAGTCACCCAACGAGAGGCCCATATGTGTCCAAAGTTTAGCCTGATTCTGATTCAACATTTTTTCTGCATTAATCCTTGCCCCTTCGCTTCGTGCCAGTTCTACCTTGACCAGGTTCATTTCCAGCTCAGGAATGTCTCCAGCATTTAATCGCTCTTTAGTCACATCGAAGAGCTGCCTGTTAAGCACGATAAATCGATTAGTTAAGGCGACCCGCTTCTCAGCCAGGATTACCTCGAAGAATGCGGTCTTAACATCTTCGCGCAGCATTCTTTCACGATCGGCCACCTGCCAGCGGTACATTTCCAGTTCCCGATCAGCAAGGGCGAGGCGCTTCGAACGCTTTCCTGACAGCAGGAATTCTTGTGACACCCCAAGCGATAGGCTGTTCTCTGCATTGCTGCCGGTCCGTGCGCCCGTGCCTCCTTCCAGTTCAAGGGTTGGGTTGGGCAGGAGTCCCGCCCTGGTTTTGCCAGCATCACGGATACCTTTTTCTTCACGAAACGATTTGAGGTCGCGATTATTGTGCAAAGAAAGCTCGACTACTTGTGGCAGTGACAGGTTCTGTAACTCCGCCCGGGCCGGGGCGGACATGAGTAGGCACAGGATTCCCGGCACAAGAAGCAATGCTCCTCTTGTGAAAACAGTTGTTTCCAAAGGAATAACCTCCTTTATTCAGTTTTGATGTAGATGATTTGAAACGGCTCTGGGCGTACCATGATGGGAAATGTAGATAAACCTATCCCTATGGGTGAGGGAAAAGCTACAGTCTCATCGTGGCGTTTTAGACGAGATTTTGCGGGGGAATAAACTTGGAAAGATAGACTTCGGGTAAATGTTTGAATGGATCGATACAGGTCTGGTCGGAAATGATGGGGTTATAGCTGAGTTGGAACGGGGAGGTGGTCAATGGAGCATGACAACCGCAGTCATCGCAGGTGTCGCAACCATCATAATCATTGTGCTGTTCAAGGGGGGAGCAAGGACAGTGGTGAGACGCAGAAATTTCACAACATGCCGCCTGGGCGCTTGCGGTTGAGGCGTGGCTTTGCATTGCAGCGCTTTCGTACACGCCAATGAGCGTGACGGTCAGCATGACAGCAAGGAGAATCCAAGAATGGAGTTTTAGGTGGATTAAATTCCGTTTACGCATAATTACGGGTAAGATAACCAGCACCTTGAAAAAAGTCAACACCAAAACAGGCAACAGACCAAACTAAAGCTGAAGTACGAATCTGTTAAACGTCAGAGGATACTGTGTTGAGTGGCCCCCTTAGTCAAGACAAAAAGGGGCTGGGTTTAAGATGGTAGCCGGTCGCGCAGCGGCTCGGCGCTGCCCCGAATCTTTGCCGGTTTCGGCTTGTGACTTTTCTATCAAGCTATACTTGTCCACGATCATAG
>Ga0209123_1003640_pt1 | contig 11325 bp, 9 predicted proteins | sample BarGraIncu00431A_FD_184500 | JGI IMG/M metagenome (GOLD analysis project Ga0209123, IMG submission 184500) | Arctic peat soil microbial communities from Barrow, Alaska, USA - Barrow Graham LP Incubations 004-31A (SPAdes) (version 2) | ecosystem: Environmental > Terrestrial > Soil > Wetlands >...
CATCGATCGCGCCGGACGGTCCCCCGAACGCGTGTGCCGCGTTTATCTTCTGCGTGCCGTGGCCCGGCAGCTCGATCTTGGTGTCCCTGGGGATGGAGATCACCACTGCCTTCTTGTCGCGCTCCTGCAGGCAGACCAGCATCATGACGTCGCTGCGGCACCAGCCGCCCTCGCCCTTGTTGCTGCCGGCGTCGCTGCCCATCACCAGCGTGTTCACGCTCTGATTGGGATCGGTCGATAGGGTGGTCAGGGCTTTCTGGACCTTCTTCTGCTCTTTGGGCTCAGCCTTCCAGGTGCTCTCTTTGAAGGAGAGATAGATCTTGGCGCTCAGCTTGGCGATCGGTTTCGCGTAGAAGCCCAGCGCGCCTCCCAGCGCGATGCCGATCACGAAGAAGATGATGAACCAGTAGCTGTTGAAGGGGTTGCGTGAGCGCGGCCCCTTAGCCTTGGCGTTGGCTTTCTTGCGCAAGTCCCTCCTGCGCCGTCTGGCCTCCCAGTATGAAATCTTCTGACCCGAGTGCTTTCCCATCTCACCTTCCACCGTACAACCCTAAAGGCAGCCTACATGTTAATTCGATATGCTCCCGTCAGGCAACTTCCTTCGCGCCTGCAAACTTTGTCGGCTGTCGTCTGCCAATGCCCCGTCATCCACTCAAGGCAGAATACGCTCGGGGTCCCAAAAGAAGGACGCCACGCGTTATTCGGCGTCAAGGAATACAGACGCGCAGGCAGGTCCAATTGTTCTGCTGAAAGTCACAATAATCACAAAAGACTCAACCGTTATACCTTCCATAAAAAAAATTCAAAAAAAAATATAGCCAATATAAACCACTCCAACAACTCTAATTTATCCTTTTAACAAGGCATTTTCGGCAATCCATACACCGTCCGGGGCCTAAAAATAGCCGAGAAATCTCCAAAAAAGCCTCTTGCCCGGCTGTATCTTGTGTGTTACCATTCCGACGACATCAATATGTAGTAGTGAGCCACTAGGGCACCGAGGGGGCGGGCATTGGAAATATTATTGCTACTGCTGCTGGTGCTCAGTGCGGGACTTCTGTTCCTTCCGGAGTTCCTCAAGGAGCGTGTGCTCGACTCTCCCGTAAACACAGTCACCGACTTCAGGCGTGGCATGGCCGCACTGGCTGTAAGCACCCACAACTACGGACGCGGCCACTACGCATACTCATCGGGCGACCCCGAACCATACGTCAGGCGAAGTCATTACACGGAACAGGTGGATGATCACTCGGAAGACTTCATCCCCTATCCGAGCCACAGGGCCAGGACTGAGATGGTGACGAGGCGCAACAGAGTGCTCGCGCTTCTGCTGGTAGTCGTCCTGGGGACCGGGATACTGGCACTGATCCCGAAGCTCAAGTGGATAATCCCACTGCACATAATCCTGCTGGTGGCGCTTGCCGCTTACATCGCGCTCGCGATACTGATGCCGCACGCGGAGAGGCGTCACTAGCCTAGGCCTGGACCTTGACCTCAAACTCTATCTTGCCCTCCCGCGCATCGACCTCGACCACGTCCCCTTCGCTCACATCGCCGTTCAGTATCTTCAACGCGAGCGCGTCCTGGATCTCCCGCTGGATGACTCTCTTCAAGGGCCTGGCGCCATAGAAGGGGTCGAAGCCCTCTTCGGCGAGGAGGTCTTTGGCTCTGTCCGTCAGTGATATCTCTATCTTCCTGTCCGCCAGGCGCCTGTCCAGCAGATGGACCTGGATGTCCACGATCGTCCTGATATCCTCGATGCTCAGCGGGTTGAAGACCAGTATCTCGTCGACCCTGTTGAGGAACTCGGGGCGGAAGCGCCGTCGCAGCTCTTCCATCACCAGCAGCGATGCCTCCTCACGGTCGATACCGGTGGCCAGGTTGAGGGACTGGCTGCCGATGTTGGAGGTCATGATGACCACCGCGTTCTTGAAGTCGACGGTGCGGCCGTGGCCGTCGGTCAGCCGGCCCTCGTCCAGTATCTGAAGCAGTATGTTGAAGACGTCCTCGTGCGCCTTTTCGATCTCGTCGAGCAGGATGACGGTGTAAGGCCTTCGTCGCACTGCCTCGGTAAGCTGGCCGCCCTCCTCGTAGCCGACGTATCCGGGCGGCGCGCCGATGAGCCTCGACACCGTGTGCTTCTCCATGTACTCGCTCATGTCCAGCCTGACCATCGCCCGCTCGTCGTCAAAGAGGAACTCGGCGAGCGAGCGTGCGAGCTCGGTCTTTCCCACGCCGGTGGGGCCGAGGAATATGAACGACCCGATCGGCCTGTGGGGGTCCTGCAGACCCGCGCGGGCCCTCCTGATGGCGTTCGACACGGCCACTATCGCCGGCTCCTGGCCGACCACCCTCTCGCGCAGGCGGTCCTCCATCTTGATAAGCTTCTCGACCTCGCCCTCCATCAGGCGGGTTACCGGGATGCCTGTCCACTTTGCCACGACCTCCGCGACGTCCTCCTCGTCGACCTCTTCCTTGAGCATCTTGCGGTCCTTCTGGAGCTCGGCCAGTCGCGCATTCTCTTCGGCGAGCTCGCTTGTCGCCTGGATCAGCGTCCCGTAGCGTATCTCCGCCGCCTTGGTCAGGTCGCCGGCGCGCTCCGCGTTCTGCTCTTCCTGCTTGAGCGCCTCGATCCGCTCGCCCAGCTCCCGCAGGTGTGAGATGGCCTCCTTCTCGTTCTGCCAGTGCGCGAGCAGCTCCTCGTTCTCTTCTTTCAGGTTCGCGAGATCCTGCTCGAGCCGCTCCAGTCGCTCGGTGCTCGCCTTGTCTGTCTCTTTTTTAAGCGCCTCGCGCTCTATCTCAAGCTGCCGCATCCTGCGCTCGACTTCGTCGACTTCGGTGGGCATGCTATCGATCTCGATACGCAGCCGGCTCGCCGCCTCGTCGATGAGGTCTATCGCTTTGTCGGGAAGGAATCGATCGGTGATGTAGCGGTCGGAGAGGATGGCGGCCGCCACCAGCGCGGAGTCCTGGACGCGCACTCCGTGATGCACCTCGTAGCGCTCCTTCAGGCCGCGCAGTATAGAGACGGTGTCCTCGACCGACGGCTCCTGCACCAGGATGGGCTGGAACCTGCGCTCGAGGGCGGCGTCTTTCTCGATGTGCTTGCGGTACTCGTCGAGGGTCGTGGCGCCGATGGCGTGGAGCTCGCCGCGCGCCAGTGCCGGCTTGAGCATGTTGGAGGCGTCCACCGCCCCCTCCGCGGCGCCTGCGCCGACGATAGTGTGCAGCTCGTCGATGAACAGTATGACCTCGCCCGCCGCCTGGTCGATCTCCTTGAGCACCGCCTTGAGCCTGTCCTCGAACTCGCCCCGGTACTTCGAGCCCGCCACCAGCGAGCCGATGTCGAGCGCCAGCAGCCTCCGCCCCTTGAGACCCTCGGGCACGTCGCCGTCGACGATGCGCCGGGCAAGCCCCTCGGCGATGGCCGTCTTTCCCACGCCGGGCTCGCCGATGAGGACCGGGTTGTTCTTGGTCCGGCGCGACAGGACCTGGATCACGCGACGTATCTCGTCGTCGCGACCGATGACCGGGTCCAGCTTTCCCTTGCGCGCCTCGGCGGTCAGGTCGCGCGCGAACCGCTCGAGCGCCTGATACTTCTCCTCGGGGCTCTGGTCAGTGACGCGCTGCGAGCCCCTGATGTCGGCGAGCGCCTTGAGCAGGTCATCCGTAGTGACCCCGTGTTCCGCCAGGAGCTGGGCGGCCCTTCCTCCTCTGGCGATGATCGCCAGCAGCAGGTGCTCGGTGCTGACGAATTCGTCTTTGAAGTTCTGCGCGATCGTTTGTGCCTCGTCCAGCACGCCGTCCAGCGCGGGCGAGATGAACTGCCTCTGCGAGCCGCTGACCCTCGGGCGTGATGCAACCTCGCTTCTGATTGCTTCCTCGAGCGCCTCCGGCCGCGCTCCCAGCCTCTGCAATAACGGGATCACCACCCCGTCCCGCTGCGTCACCAGCGCCAGCAGCAGGTGCTCGACGTCGACCTCCTGGTGCTCGAGCGAGGCCGCCAGGGACTGGGCCTGCCCCACCGCCTCCTGCGCCTTGACGGTCAATCTTTCCGGGTCCACCATCCGCCACCACCTCCATCAGAGAGGCGAACAAGCTCAGAATATATAGATGACGTCTTCATTTCCGCTGATCGGGGACGTTCCTGCCAGATCAGTATCGATGCGATTCCGCAAAGCCGTCAAGGCTCGCATCCATTACAATTGGCCTGAGCGAAACATACGATAGTGAGAAGGGCCCGGATGGGAAACGGTGACCTCACAGGGCAGATGGGCGACGTAAAGCAGGAGTTCGGCGTCCTCATCCGCAATAAAAACTTCATGCGCCTGTTCTGGGGTCAGCTCGTCTCCTGCACTGGGGACTGGCTGGCCACCTTCGCGCTGATGTCGCTCGTCTGGAGGATGACCGGCTCGTACCTCGCGGTCGGGGGCATGCTCGCTTTCCGCATCGTCCCCGCGCTATTCAGCGGACCGCTCGCCGCCTTTGTGACCGACAGGCTGGACCGCAAGCGGCTGATGATAGGCTGCGACATCTCCCGCGGGATGATCATCCTGGCGGCGCCTTTCATCACTCACCTGTGGGGTGTGTACGTCCTGCTGTTCTTTCTGGAGGGCCTGTCGATAGTCTGGCTCGCCGCCAGAGACGCGAGCATACCCAACCTGGTCGAGCCGGACCAGCTCACGATGGCCAACTCGCTGGCGATGATGACCACCTATGGTGTGATCCCGCTCGCGGCGGTGCTCTTCTCCTTCGTGACGATCCCGTCTCCGTTCACCCGCCTGTTCGTGAACGGCGGCTTCCTGGCGAACCACCCCACGACCATCGCGTTCCTGCTGGACTCGTTGAGCTTCTTCGCGGCCGTGACCATCTACGTTCGGATGCGCCTGAGCTCCCCTCGCGACCGGATTGAGGCCGACGAGGAGCAAGCGGGCTTCTTCGAGTCGATCACCTTCGCGCTTCGCCACCCGTTCGCGAGATCGCTGATGCTCGGCGCGGCGGTGGGGTGCATCGGAGGCGGCAGCCTGTACGCCGTGGGCCTCGGATACGTGAAAGAGGTCCTCGGCGCCAGGAGCGACATGGCGTTCGGGTTCCTCATGGCGCTGTTCGGGATCGGGATAATAGCCGGGATGGTCGCGCTGCAGGTGCTGGTGAAGCGCGAAGAAAAACCGTGGATGCTGCGAATGGCGCTCATCACTGCCGGCGGCATCATGATCAGCATGTCCATCATCCAGTGGCTTCCTCTGGTTTATCTCCTGGCCGCCTTCTTCGGTGCCGCTTTCGGCATACTGTTCCTGGTCGCGATAACGATGGTGCAGGAGAGCATCGACGACCGTGACCGGGGCAAGGCGTTCGCGGCCTTTCACGCCGTGTCGCGCATCTTCCTGGTCGTCGGCGCCGGCGTGTCCAGCGCGATAGCCACGTTGGTGGGGACAAAGACGATACACGTGTTAGGGCTCACCTACGTGGTGCACGGGGTGTCGATCGCCTTGCTCGTCTCGGGAGTCCTTATCGCGGCCGTGTCCGTCGTGCCGCTGGGAGAGAAGAAGGCGCGTTACCGGGAGTACTTCGCCAGGGAAAAGCGTGGCGCGGCCGAACAAGTCGACTGACCTGCGACCCCGCGGCGCAAAAGTCACCCCAAAATGAAATCAAGGGGCTTGCACCCCTTGATTTCCAGACCTCTTCGCCGCCTGCTCCCGAAACCTATAAGCGTGGTTATGGCTGGGTGGCAGTATAGGTGTGCGTCGCCGTCTGTGTGTCCGGCGCCCGGTCCCAGGTTGCGATGAGGCGAACATTTATCATGTTAAGGAAAACTCCTCTCCCACTTCGCCAGGACAAGTGCACCGCGCACCCAGCCCGGTACGAATCTTCAATGATTATAACGGCCGTCTCCAGTGGCAGTATAAGCATTTGGGATGATGAGGAAACGAATGCCGTTCCTGCCGGAACGAAGCCCGGTAATAACGGAACGGCGCGGAGCACCTTATCTCAGAGCCCGAGCCTTTCTTTGACCAGGTGGAGCTGTGAGTCGCTCACCTTGAGCCGCGTCTCGGCATCGTCGGCCATCACCACACACGTGCCCTTGGTCTTGTCCCTGGTCACCTTTCGTACGCGGTCGACGTTCACGATGTACGATCGGTGCGTGCGGATGAAGCCGGCCTCCGGCAGCCTCTCCTCGAGCTGCCCCAGGCTGAAGTTGGTGAGGAAACGCCTGTCCCTGGTGTGAGCGTAGGAGTACTTGCCGGCGGCCTCGAAGTAGCAGATCTCCGCCAGCGGGATCAGCAAGGTCTCGTCGCCCCGCTGCACCGGCAGGCGCTGCAGCTTTGCCGGCCTGTCCGCCGGCGCACCGTCACCGTGCGCGGTCCTCTCGAGGATCTTCAGAATGCGCACCTCGAGCTCGAGGGTCTTGAACGGTTTGATGACGTAGTCGTCCGCTCCCTTCAGAGCCTTGACGACCACGGCCTCTTCGCCCACCGCTGAAAGAAACAGGATCGGGATGCGGCTGGTGGTGGGGCTGCCGCGGATCTCCATCATCACGTCGAGGCCGCTCTTGCGAGGCATCATCATGTCGAGGAGTATCAGGTCGGGAAGCTCCTCGGCGGCCTTCGAGACACCCTTGTCGGGATCGCTGCACAGGCTGACCGAAAACCCGTCGAGCACGAGCATCGCCTCGAGCATCTTGAGCATGTCCTTGTCATCGTCTATGACAAGGATTCTGGAACCCGTTTTTTCAGACAAGAAGACACCACCTCAGACCTCGCCTTATTATATCAAGCCGGCGGGGCCAGGTGTTGAACGAAGGCTCAGAGCCCGGCCCTGCGGCGGGCCTCCGCGAAGCACTCATTGATGCTTGCGGCGATTTCGTCCTCCGTCCATGACCCGGGCACGCGCGAGCCTTCCGGGCTCGCCGGCACAGAGTGCGCCTCGACCCAGGCGACCGTCCTTACCTCGTCTGAGAACCCGCCGGCCGGGTCGCGGTCGATCCGGGATTCGATGAACGCTCTGGTCCTGGGGAACCAGTCGTTGAGAAGGCGGTCGAACCCGGCCAGCAACTCGGGGTCCGGCCCGCCCTGCGCGGCGGACTTCATGACCTCCAGCTCGAGCTCGACAAACCGTATGTATCTCTCCCGCGCCTGCGGGTCCGGCCATCCAGCGGACAAGTCATATCCTCCTGGGCAAGATTATCCCACCCGCGCCGCCCGGCCTCCAGGCTCGCTGCTCCGGCGGGATGCAGCGCCGCGCGCGACCGCTGTAGAATGGTGTGCGGTCGCGGAGGTGGTGGAGACAGGGGGGCGTGATGCCTGAGCGAGACGCTACAATCGTGGGTGCCGGGCTGTCAGGGCTCACCGCCGCGATCATCCTCGCAAGGGACGGCTTCGCCGTCACGGTCCTCGACAAAGAAAAGCGCCACGGCGGAAGACCGGAGTTCCGGCCCGACGGCGCCGCGAGCCCGTTCGATTTCGCCGCGCTCAAGGCCTATGCCGGCATCGACATCTCAGCGGCCTGCAGGCCCGTGGACATGCTTGTGTTCCAGGTCTTCGGCAAGCGGGTCGAGATACCGAGCAGCCCCGGGGCGGAGACCTATATGGTCGAGCGCGGGGCGAGGTCGAGGAGCATCGACACGCTCCTGCATGACCTCGCGGTCGCCTCGGGCGTGAAGTTCGAGTGGGGTTATACGAGGCCATGGGTATCCCTTATGTCCCTTTCTGGGGCTGGTTCGCCAAAGGCATTGTGGATGAGCCCAGGACCCTGTCCTGGGCCTACGTGGACGACTTCACCGTCGACTACGCCTTCACCACCCTGGTCAACGGCGCCGCCTTCGCGCTGCTCTTCCAGCGGGAGAAGCCTCCCACCAGGCGCGACAAGGAAAAGTACCAGCGGTTTGTCGCGGCCGACGGGCTCGACCTCACCGGCTGGCGCGACCTCATCGGTGGCGCCGCGCCACACAGGGCGCTCTCCAACCCGGTCCTCTTCAAGAACAACATGATAATCACCGGCACGCTCGCCGGGGTGATGGAGCCGATGCTCAACTTCGGCATGCTCGGTGCGATGGTGAGCGGCAGGATCGCCGCCACCGCCGTCACCGACATGGGAGCGGCGTACGAGGAGTTCAAGAGGCTCACCTCGTTCTTCGGGCCGAGCCTTATAGTCAAGCGGGTGGCCGACCGGCTCCCACTTCCCGCGCGCAAGCTGGTGTGGGGCATGGCGGCGAAAGGGATGGGTGGCGCCTCGCCGCAGTCGAGGAACAATGCGATGCGTTTCGTCCCCGGCTACGGGCGGCTTTCATGATAATCGGGCGTGGTAGAATTGTTCGGGCAGTCACTCCAATGAGCGGAGGTGCAGAGAATGGCTATTGATCCGGGCGTCAAGCCGCAAAAAGAGATCAACCACCTGAGGATGCAGGTGAAGCGGTTGCAGAAGGACAAGGACAAATCGTTCCCCGGTCTGGGGCAGGCCACTTACCAGGCTTTTGTGCAGGGACGCCTGAGCGACGCCGCGCTCCTCGAGGCCTGCGGTCAGATCCGCGCCCTTGAGGCTCAGATCGAGCAGACCCAGGCGGAGATAACACGTCTGCAGGCAGTGGTGCAGCAGATGAAAGCCGCGGGTGGGCCTCCCGCTCCCGGTGCCGCCACGTGCCCCTCCTGCGGGGTGCCTTCGACCCCGGGGCTGAGGTTCTGCGCGAACTGTGGAGCGCCCCAGCAAGCGGCGGCTCCGGCGCCGGCGGGCTTCGCCTGCCCGGCTTGCGGCAGCCCGCTCGCCCCCGGGACCCGGTTCTGCGGCGAATGCGGGAAGCCCATCGAGGCCGCTCCGGCTCCTCCGCCGACGCCCGCGCAGGCAGCGCCGCCTCCACCTCCGCCGACGCCGGTAGCGACCCCCCCTCCAACTCCTCCGCCGCCCGCCGCGGCGCAGGCACCACCGGCTGCGGCCGACACGCCGCCCGAGAGCGCTGCGTCCGTGGACGAAGCCAAGTGTCCTTCGTGTGGCGCGGCGATTGACGAACAGGGTGCGGCATTCTGCGGAGAATGCGGGGCGCGGCTAGGTTGACGGCTAGTCAGGCTGAGGCGCGAGAAAATTGACCATCCTGTTGACCGGCGTCGACACGCTGTTCGGCTCCCGGATAGCAAGCGAGCTAACACTCAACGGTTTCGACGTGCGCGGGATAGCGGCGCCTGGCACCGCCCCGCGGGCGGAAGGCATACCGTTCCAGGCGTCGTCCTCGAACGCCCTCGACCTCGAGTCCTGCCTCTCGGCGCTCGCCGGCGCCACCGCGGTGTTTCACCTCGAATCGGAGAGGCTGCTCACCCGTCCCCTCGATGAACCGGCGGCCAGGGCGCACGTCGAAGGGACCCGGAACCTTCTGGTGGCCATGACGCGCCTGGGCGTCCAGGACATTGTGTACGCATCGTCTGCGATGACCTTCGCGCCGGGCAGCAGAGCCGAACCGGGTGACGAGAGCGCGAAATCGCAGGCGGGCCCGGCTGCCTGCCTGCGGGCGATGCGCGCGACCGAAGACCTACTGCAGCGGTACGGCGACGACGGTCGGCTCAGGTCCTTGACGCTCCATCCCACAGTGGTGATGGACGCCGGCGCTACTCAGTCCGATACCTGCTGGTGGCTGATCGAGGGAGCCTCGAGCGGCCGGCTCGCGGGCCGGGCCGGCGGCGTCAACATCGTCCGGGCAACCGACGCCGCCTCGGCCGCCATCAAGGCGCTGGGAAGGGGAAAGCCCTGCGAGGCGTTCCTCCTCGCGGGGGAGAACATCACACTGGGCGATCTGTCGACAGAGATCTGCCGTGCGATGAGAGCGCTGGGGGCGGAATGCGCGGCGACCGTGCCCCGGCAGCCGAAGCCCAGGCATTCGCGGGGCAGGTCGAAGGTACCCGAGGAGCCGCTCGCGCTCATGCTCGCCGAGCCCGGCCTCTATTACACCCCGACGCTGGCTGAGGAAAGGCTTGACCTGCGAGTGTCTCCCGCGGCGGAGACGATCCGCGAGGCAGTGGAGTCGTATGTCTCTTCTCCGGGAGCGGGCAAGCCCTGACGGGGTCATTCTTATCCGTTTGCCGCCAGTATGTTAACATCATCTCACCAGTGCCCTTGCCCGGCGGCCATGGCGGTTGCTTCCCGAAAGGATTACCGCGATGAGCAAGCAACTCAAGACATTACTCGTCGTTGTGCTGGCAATTCTGATGGTCACGTCCGGCGCGCTGTTCGTCTTCTCGGTCACTCGACCGAGCGCGGCGTACGACCCTTCCAAGGTCAAGCTCGACGTCAAGCTGCTCACCAGGAACGAGATCCTCACCTGCGCCTACAAGGTCTACGGCGACAACAACCAGAACATGTGGGTCGCCAAGACCATCGTCAAGAACGTCGGAAAGATGCCAGCCCGCAACTTCAAGATATCGTATAAGGTCGGCGACCTGACCGATTGGAACTCGGGTGAGACGTACGCCGAGATCCGGCCCGGCCAGACCGTGCGGGACTACTGCTGGCCGCCTCTCGATCCCACCAAAGTCGAGGCGATAACCACCAAGACGCCGGTCGAGCTGACAGTGCGATACCAGTACGACGGCCTCAAGGAAGCCCAGGAGGAGTCGGCAAAGCTCTTCCTCCTCGGCAAGAACGACTTCGTCTTCACCAGCCTCAAGGAAGCCGACTGCCTTACCTTCGCCGACACCTTCGACAACTACCGTTTCATCGCGGCGTTCATAACGCCCAACGAAGAGACGACGAAGGCCTTCGCGAACGCGGCGGCCGGCGGCCTCGAGACCCGGGCGAGCGACGACGATGCCATCGCCGCCTTCGAGAGCGCCTTCGAGGCTCTGCGGTCGCACGGCGTCAGATACATCATGGAGCCGTCGGGATTCTGGACGGGCGGTTTCTCTCAGTACGTCCAGTACCCCAGGGAGACCATCGAGCGCAACTCCGGGACCTGCCTGGACTTGGCCATCACCGTCAGCGCCATGATGGAGGCGGTAGGGGTCAAGTCCTACGTCGCGCTCATCCCCGGCCACGCCATCCCGATGATAGAGACGCCCCAGAGCGGCGACACCTACGCGATAGAGGCCACGTTCCTCGACAAGGATTACGCCCTGGCAAAACACGGGGACGCGGTCTCGCCGGACGTGACGGCCTCCGAGTGCATCAGCCTCGCCAAGAAAGAGATCGAGAAAGCGCAGGACGACGGAACGATCGTCTTCATCAACCCGGAGTACTGGTGGAAGGCGGGGGTGATGCCGTCATGGTAAAGGCCAGGAGATACTTTACGCTCATAGCCGCGGCCGCCCTCCTGGCGGTGCTGCTCGCCGCCGGCCTCACGCACGCCGC
>Ga0209123_1003641_pt1 | contig 11325 bp, 10 predicted proteins | sample BarGraIncu00431A_FD_184500 | JGI IMG/M metagenome (GOLD analysis project Ga0209123, IMG submission 184500) | Arctic peat soil microbial communities from Barrow, Alaska, USA - Barrow Graham LP Incubations 004-31A (SPAdes) (version 2) | ecosystem: Environmental > Terrestrial > Soil > Wetlands >...
GTATCGTAAATCATCAAAAGGAAGAACTGGATGCAATATATAATCTTTATGAATACGACGACGAAAAACAAGAAAGTATGCAAAAGTGGGAAGAAGAACTTAGGCGGATTTTAGCAATTTAAATGACTGTGTGAGATGGAAAACTGCAGTACATGATGGCGTTCGCAACGCATAGGTCGACGGTTCGATCCCGTTCATCTCCACCAAAATCGACTCGTAACCCACTAACTTATAACGGGTTACGTTTAGACAAAACAAGGCTCATTTCGATTTGGTACTGAAATTGGTACAGTCGAAAGGAGCCTTTTATGCTTTTGAAGAGAAGGAAAACGTACTATTGTAGGGTCTGGGTTCCCGTCGAACTACGACAATTGGTAGGTCGGCGGGAGCTGAAGAAGAGCTTGAAAACCTCCGACCGCAAGGAGGCGAGGACGGCAGCATCACTTCTCGTCCATAAAGCGGAGACAGCATTCCTCAGATTAAGGATGGATATGGTCACAGAGAGAGAGCTTGCACAAATTACTGCAGAACTGGTTGCGGAATTTGCTGGCAAGGTACATGGCACTCGCAATGAGCGTGGGACATTCTGGGATTTTATGGCAATGGGAGCGCCCCCGCAGGTAAACCTGAATTACGGCGACGACATCAGCATCCTCGGGACAACCTTCGCGCCAGTCCGTTCAAAGCAGAATCTGCAGGCGATCATGGACAGCTATGCTGCACGCATCGAGCAGTTGGAAGACGAACGTGGCACTGGCCAACTCTGTATGGACACCAGACGCCTGGTTCAGCAGATCGTTACCGACAAAGGTCTCGACGTCACAGCCCCCTTACCTGAATGGTTTAATCCGAATGAAGACGCATGGTTCGCTGCACCGCCGACCGACTTTGCCAAAGTCGCCGACGCCGTGGTGACCGGGCTTATTGAAGGCTATCAAGCCGAGATGGTACGCATACGTGGTCGCCGCGATTCTGCAATCGAAGCCGCTGTCGCCGCGAGGGTTGAGGCTGCAAAGCCCAAGAAGCGCCTGAGTGACCTGTGGGCCTCCTACCAGCAGGATCGGATGTCTATCAAGAAATGGGGGAAAGCCACCCTCAAGAAGTACAACGGATTTTACGGTGCGTTCATCGACATAGCTGGTGACTGTGAACTCGTTTCGTTTGAGGATGAAGGGGCTGTCGCCCGTTTCATCACAAATCTTCAGAAGTATCCTAAGGGCAAGAACCAGATCACCAGTGAGTACCGTGGTAAGCGCTTCGATCCCTCCTGGGCAGACAAAACTGGATTCTCCGGCTTGGAACCGGCGCAGATCAACGACATGCTCATTCAGTTGGGTGCCTGGTTTGACTACTCCCTCGAAAACCCAAAGGCCTGGGGTACCTCTTTTAATCCCTTCAAAAATAAGCGCCTTGTTGTCGAAGAGAACGATGCAAAACCTAAGAGCGCTTACACCAAGGAAGAAATCGGGAAGCTGATCGTCGGCCTTATGGCCCAGCGCCCTCTGGTTGAGCCTGAGCGTTTTTGGATTCCCCTGCTGGGCCTCTTCACTGGTGCCCGTAGCAATGAGTTGTGCCAATTACGGGTGGACGACATTGAGGTCATTGATAGCATTTCAGTCATCAGGATTCGGCACGTTCCCGAACTCATGCAGTTTACCAAAGGCCGGAGAAGCAGGATCGTTCCCATCCACCCGACCCTGTCCCGGCTGGGCTTCGACGATTTCGTCAGTAAGCAGATCAAGTGTGGACACGAGCGGCTCTTCCCAAACCTGAAACTTTTCGAGGAGAAGTGGAATAAGCGCTTCGGGCAGTGGTACAACGAGGCCTTCGAGCCGAGGTACATCAGCGATGAGGCAGACAAATCATTTCACAGCACCCGGCACAGCTTCATCAGTTGGTTCAAAGGCAACTTGGAGATGAGCCTCCACAACCTGAGCGTCGTGAAGAGTATGGTCGGGCATCTGGACAAGATCGACAAATCGCTCCTGGGCGTCGATCTTGAGAAGGACATGACGTGGGGAAGCAAAAACTACAGAGACAAGCATAGCCCCAAGATCCAGCTCGACCTGCTGAAGAAGCTCGACTATGGAGTCGATTTCATGCCCTTGAAATCGAAACTCAAATAACATTCGTTTCTTTCTATCCGGCGTGAGCGGAGGGGACTCGCGAAAAAGGGTCGAGGCTCATTTCTACTCCTCCCCTACCTCCTAAGGTAGCTTGTAACAAACATTGTGGACGGACGAATTCGCTCTAACTCTGGAGCATGTCAACTTCTGGAGGCAGGTGACGCCTAGCGAATAGTTCCCACTTAAGAAAGGCCGGTCGCTCAGGCTGTGATCAGCTTCGTATATTGCAAAGCGGCCTCGCCTGAGAAGCAGTCCGTGCATGAAGTGGGGTTCTCGGAGATCAATCGACGGGCCAGCTTGTGGGATGGAATATTTGAAACCCCAACAACGGCCTCGACGTAGAACTTAGGCACTCCGCTTCGGATCATCCCACTCTTCATCTCGTCAAGCCCTTTCTGGACAATCTCAATTGCCAGACCTTGTTGGCGTTCTGACTCGGCAACGGCATATCCGAGATTGAAGCAGGGTAGCCCCTCCAGAGGCTCGGCCATCACGAATATCGAGATTGCCAAGGCTTTCCGTTCGCGCAGTTTCACATAGGTGATCCTCGGTTCTTTATTCGGATAGTCAAGGATCACCTTGATCTCGGAATGGATTTCGCAATCCAAAAGCTCTACGTCGGCGTAGGCAAGGGCAGTCTGAAGAGATCTCAGGCCATCCATCGGGTCTGTCATTCTTGCTATCTTTTCCGCCATTACCGAATACCTCTCCTCTGTTTTGTTTCTGCTCCTTTCAACCTTCCAGGACCTCTGTCCATGTCGGGTCCAGCCGTGGCGAATGGAAAAGTGTTAGCGCCACCCCGCCATTGCGTCGTTAGACTATCTCTGACGCAAGAAGTCGTGTGATGTGGTCAAAGGCCGCCAACTTTGCTTGTTCGACAGTGGTATAGTTGCGCCTACCATGTAAGACCCCTGGGCCAACTATAGGAGAAAGGGTCGCAGCCCAGCCGCCACCGCGTGAATAAATGGTTACCCTGAAGCCGTCAGCTTTTATTGTTGGGTTGCCTTTCATGGAGATTTTCCAGATTCTCGTGATCCAGCGTTTACGCTTTGCCGCACGGCTTTGCATTGCGGCATCGCGATTTCTTGCCGCATACAAATTCCCTTCCATATGCCCTGCGCAAACACAACCAACGGCGAGGGTCTTCGAGTGGAGGGGATGCTCCATGTGATGAACATAGCGGATGGCCTGCGATTCACACATCTCACACTCGGCCTGCGGTTCTCCGAGATCTTCAATGTCGATGCATACCCAGCCTTTGTGAGGAAAGCCAGGAGTCGACCATTTTCCTCGCCTCGAAGCAACCAAATGCTCTTCAGTCGTTGAAATGGGCATGTGTTCCTCCATTATGAAATCTGCGGACTCGGCCCTCCACCCTCTACCGAAGCTCGCTTTTCTCTTTCTGCAGGCTAATGGAATCCACAGTCCACGCCGTTCCAGCCCGTCACGTTTCCGAAAATCCACCGTTACAAAACCAGTCGCTCGTTACGGCAGCACGATACATCGCCGCCACCCATGAGTTCTTATGATCGGCCTCCATGCTGACAAGATCCTCCCGTAAGTGTGCGCGGACGGCATCTTCTCCACCATCGCGATGCAGGTTCGCGAGACGAGTACGGATTTCGGAAAGCCGGCTTCCGGCGTTGGATGTGAATAATTCTTGAAGTTTAAGTTCCTTCAAATGAGTCATCACTCGTACCTTCGTAGATGCCAGCCAATGATCGGGAGGTGACGTAAAGTATCGGAATACGGCTGGAGTTCCTGCGACAACCTCGGCTGCGAGCCAAATCTCGTTTTCCACGTTGTCAAAATAAGGATGAAGAAGCTGACCGTTCATTGTCGTTGGAAAGTATTCCTTTTTTTTCCCCTGGCACCATTCGCAGGCAGGGACAAGATTATTGGGAGTCACTGAAAAGACGGGAAAATGCTTCTTGGGTAAATAGTGATCGAGTGTGTTGACCGCTCCGATGCCGCACAGAGGGCACCTACGATGCATGGGTGCAGCCATTATTCGGTCGTAAATGGGCCGCCCCTTTGACGTCTTGCGCACCATACGGTTGGTATAAACCTTTACCATTTGGCCGCATGAAGCGGCCCCAACTACATCGTGACGTTGCTTCAGGTAGAGCTGCATGTCTACCGCTTTTGCATCGTAGTCTGCGGCCTCAGCCTCGACATTCGGACGGACAGCCAGCAATTTCGCTTTCAGAGCAACGTTTTTAACCATGGAAACACAGGTCTCGAAAACGTCGCCAGCCACGTACGCCTGGGCATTCTGGTCTGTTGGTGGTGGTAGGTGTCTCATTTACAGTGACTATCCCTTATAGTTTAGGTACATGCCCCTCAACACAGCCTTACCCTCGGCACCGAGTTGTCCGTCCAGTTGGTCAAGCGCGTCTTCGTAACTTGTTGTTTCTTCTCTTAAATCTCTTAGAAGTTGGTGGTATCCTGATTGAGAGAGTTCCAACTGAAATACTTCCCGACTGAGAATTCCTATGCTCTCGGCAAATGTTTCAATCGAGGGCCGTTCAGCCTTCGATACGGTCAACAAACGATCTAGTATCCAGACACAGCACTTCGGAACCTCCTGGAGAATTACTGGTGAATGAGTTGCAACGATTGCAACTCCATTCCGCTTAACCATCAATTCAGAGATTGCGCGAGTCATTGCTGACAACAAGGGTGGGTGGAGATGCGCCTCTGGTTCATCGATCAGAACGAGCGTTCTTTCCTCTACCTTCTCAACCAATCGAGTTAGTGTAAGGAGGACGATCTTATGTCCCGAGCTTAGATTCCTGAACGTTTTCAAGACCTCTTCTCGTTCTTCCTTCTTTGAAAAATCGGCATCGATCATTGAGGTAAGTTGGGCTGCTCGGAACACGGGGTCAGACTGAAGTGTAGTTATCACATTTACCCACCGCCTTCGTCGTGCTCCTATGCGACACTCTTTCAAGCTGTCCACCAACTCGCTTGCGAGCATGTTTGGGGATTTAGGTTTGATTGACGCCGTTGGAGAATCGCTGGTCCAGCCGCGAAGTCCAATGTAAGAAAATCCTAGGGAATCAGGTGCGGGCTTACGGTCAGGGAGGAGGTCTGCTTCATCAAATGCACTAAACGAAACCGCGACCACGTTGGCAAAAGTCCCTCGCCCTCCACGCTCTTTAAACTCGAATTTGCCGGACTGTCTGGCTGAAGCATCCCTTGCAACGAGCGCCTTCGTCATCAGTAAAAGTAATCGCGTCTTACCGACTCCATTCCGTCCAATAAGGACATGAACATTTGTTGGGATTGGAGAATTGGGGTCAACACTGAACTCCAGCGTAAAGGGTAGAGCGCCATCCCCCCGCTTGGGAGGTGAGTAAGCGAAATCATAACGTGTCACGCGAGCATCGCCATGTGCCATACGTCGAAATTGGCCTTCCAGAGTGCTCCGGGTAATGGAACGAAGCAATGACTCCTGCATAACATATTCATCCATGGCCCATTGCCAACGTTCTGTGTCCATTGCCACATCATGCAGACAAGCGAGCACATGCTCTCGGACTGCGTCGCCAAGGGCACCAAGGTGCTCATAGTATTCTTCGTCTTGTCCGACCGAAAAGAAATCATCGTCCAATTGCTCAAAGGTCGGTTGTAGATTCGGGTTGCGGTGCCCAGGTGGAAGTTCTGCAGACGCGCTATGGGGCATTAACCCACGTTGGCCTATCTTTACCTGCCCGATACCGTGCTGTTTTCCCTCTTGGTCCACAACAGTCAGGTAAAATTGAGTGCAATACTTCGACCAGTCATCCCACTGGTCGCGCTCCAGGTATGCCGACCACCCTTGGGTCTTGGATGGAATTTTGCTGGGTGAACCGATGGTGTTGAATGTAATCGATTGGAGTTTAGTTAGCATCATGCTCCCACTGGTTCAAGTTCAGCCTTACCCGGCGGCAATGGCCTGCTACTCCCCAAAATAGAACTCGTCGGATTCGCGGGTAAAGCAGTCTTCAGCGATGGCAACGTCATTCCTCCTCCGGGGTACCGAATCCCCCAGGAGGTGGACATTACACAATTTTTTCCATAATCGCTTTTGTACCATCGCTTGGCATTCTTTCATAGATTTTTTTTACTCTGTTTCAAAAGACAAGGATTATACAAGAGTCCCTATCCCTCTGCGCGGGTCAGCACTAGGTTGCGCAAAACTGGTGTTCTCTCTACCTTGTCCCTGCCACTCCACTGGTGTCCCGTCACCTAATGTGCTGTCAACACTGCGATCACTGTTATGGTCAGGCGCTATCGCCACTCAGGGGCCACCAAAATCTTGCATCAAATCTAAAGGTTTTTTCATAGACAGATGGCTTATTTTCTGATAAGCCATGCCTTTGCGTACACATTAAGCCTAAATAAACTGAACGTGTATTTCACCTGGAACCTTGAATCGGGATTCCATCATCTTAGCATGAGTTATCTAGCAGGAGGAACACCGATGATTCTCCAAGAAATCTTGAAATGGGCCAATGAGCTACCTACCTGGCAAAGCGATGCAGTTGCTCGGCTTTTAACAAAGCCAACCCCCTCAACGGAAGACCTAGACGACCTGTACGCTTTGCTTAAAACGGCACACGGAATCCCTGACCCTAAGGGCCGAATTCCCAAACCGCTCACAGCCGCACAGATCCCAGCTCCAGTTTCCGATTCGACAAACATCGTCCTTCTGGCAATAAAGAACATGCAGAACGTCAATGCAATAGCCGAGAAACAGCGCCTGATGTTTGGCGGTACCGGATTAACGGTAATCTATGGCGATAACGGCTCCGGCAAATCGGGATACTCTCGCGTGCTCAAGAGGGCATGTCGCGCCCGTGACCAAGTTGAACCAATTCATCCAAACGCAAATCTGCCGCAAAACAAGATCGGAGTAGCAGAAGCTGATTTTGAGATTGCGGATGTTGGTGACGTGCATTGGAAACACGGAGAAACCGCACCTCCCGAGTTGTCCGCGCTGACGATCTTTGATTCACGCTGCGCACGCGCCTACCTCGATAATGAGGACGATTTCTCGTTTGTCCCCTACGGACTTGATGTATTCGAGGGCTTGGCAAAAATCTGCAAGCAACTCAAGGTGAAGATCGAGGTCGAACAGTCGCAGTCTACCGCCGACCTTTCTGCATTCGCACCGTTACTTGGCGAGACCGCTGTTGGCGGGCTTATCTCGAAGCTATCTGCCAAAACAACCACACCGCAGATCGAAGCCCTTTCGACCTTGACCCCTGAAGATTTATCCAAACATGCTGAATTGGGTATGAGCCTAAAGGAGAACAACCCGAAGGAAAAAGCAACTCAATTACGACTGCGTGCGCGCCGAATCGGCGCTATTGCTGCTACTGCAAAGACTAAAGGTGCCCTTGTCGGCCAGCCATCAATTTCCAAGCTGCGGGTTTTGGCTGATAGCTTCCGCGCGGCTCAGTCTGCAGCAGCAATCGCCGCAAAAGACTTCAAGGAAGGTGAAGAGTTGCTGCCGGGTACCGGCGGCGATGCATGGAGGGAACTCTTCGAGGCGGCAAGGAAGTTTGCACTTGAATCACATCCAAATGAGACTTTTCCTGCGCTGGGAGCTGCGTCTCCTTGCCCTCTATGCCAGCAGCCTCTCTCAGAGGGTGCTGCGCGTTTGTTGCGTTTCGAGAAATTTATTCAACAGGAAGCGGAGAAAGCAGTTCAAACATGTCGGGCCGCACTAGAATTAGATTACAGACAATTCATCTCTAACGCATTAACTCTGAACCTTGACGACGTGACCTTTAGTGAAATCGAAGCATTGAATCAGCAGCTCGCGGCAGATACACGCAATTTTGAACAAGCACTGACCACTCGTAAGGATGCAGTCAAAACTGCTGTGGGGTCCCAAGTATGGGACGGGACTGATACTGAATTGCCCTGTCCCGCTGCCCAACTCCAAGCACTCGCAGATGCACTGAACGCCGAAGCGGAGACCTTTGAGAAGGCTGCTGATGAAACTGCTCGGATTCTACTTCAAAAACAATTTGGCGAACTTGACGCGCGGGTTAGACTCAGCCAGATTAAGGATGCAGTTATCAGTACTGTCTCTCGGCTCAACCACCAGGCCAAATTGACGAAATGCCTGTCCGCAGTGAGGACCAACGCGATTTCTTTGAAGTCTTCGGAGCTGACGGAAAAACTGGTGTCTAAAGAGTTGGCTGAGGCGCTAAATAACGAGTTTAAAGTATTAGGAGTTGGCAACCTCAAGGTTTCCGTACAAAGCCGTTCGGATAGAGGTAAGCCCCTGCATAAGCTAAGACTTGAACTACCACAAAACCGTAAACCAGGCGAAATACTCAGTGAAGGCGAACAGCGAGCTATCGCCATTGGATCTTTCCTTGCCGAAATTCGCGTGAGTGGAAGCAATGGTGGCATCGTATTCGATGATCCCGTCTCCTCCCTCGATCACCGCAGACGAGAGCGCGTGGCTAAACGCCTAGCAGCGGAGGCGAAAAATCGTCAGGTCATTGTTTTTACCCACGACATTTATTTTTTATGTTTGCTAATGGAGGAAGCAGAAACAGCTGCGGTGCCAATTACCACTCAGAGCCTAACTCGGCGGGCAGAAGGATTTGGTATTGCCGATCCTGACCTGCCATTTGAAGGCAAAGGAGCTGCCAAGCGGATTGGTGTTCTTAAAGCCATCCATCCAGTCATTGTAAAGTTGAACAAAGAGGGGAATGAACACGAGTTTCGGCGTAAAACCGTGGAAGCGTACATCCAACTACGAATGGCATGGGAACGTTCAGTTGAAGAGGTACTATTACGAAATGTAGTCTTGCGGTTCCGGAAGGGGGTTGAAACACAGCGTCTGTCCCAGGTTGTGGTGGATGACAGCGACTATGCATGTGTTCGTGCAGGCATGTCCAAGTGTTCGACCTATACCGCCCATGACAAAGCCATGATGGGAGGCATTTCTGTTCCCGAGCCAGATGAACTGTGGGCCGACATTATGACGTTAGATGGATGGCGCGAACAAATCGAGAAAAGAAGCAAAGAAACCGAAAAAAGACGAAAACAATAACGTCACTCACTCCTAGTTCGAGGATCGCGCTCTAGATACAACTTATTTAAGTTCCATAAATCCTTTTCGCGAGAGAGCGGGTGGGAACCCGCGAAAGGGGATCGAATCTCATTTCAACCCCGCCCCGACCTCCTGAGGATCGCTTCTGGAGGGACTTTAGGCACGGGTGCAGGGGTCAGAGGGATTATGCGATTAGCTGTATTCGGGGCGTTGGTCTTGGCTCATGTCTGTGCTGCGTTCTGGTTCTACCGGCGAAATAGGCACCTCGTCGGTACGTTCAACTTGTCGTGCGTCACGCTCATAGCGTATGTGCTTCACCTGAAGGCCTGATACGACACGGGCCGCTCCCATTGCCAGGAGCACGGCCCGTGTTGCTTTAGTCTTTCAGAAGGCAGGAAGGATAAACCAGTTTGTAACCTAGCTGATTTCCTTTCAGTTCTAACATACGCAGCTTTACCGTCTCCCCATATCCGCAGCCAGAATATGTTGCGTGAAACTGTAGTGGAAAGTCAGTCCCGGCCTCAAAATATAGGTTCAATGTCTCATTTTTGCTCGATACATCCATAAACTTCTTCACGTGTTTGACCTGAAATGCTTTTTCACCTGTTCTCCCCACAAATTCATAGGTATCAAAAGACTTCAAGTCTGGGTCTTTGCTGTACCTATGACTGTCGCGAAATGAAAATATATTATCACCAGGATTTGCAGTCAAATCTTTTACCGACTGAGTGTAGCTAATCTGATACTGGTCATTGTTTGATGCTGCGAACTCACTTCCAAATGCAGTTGATGCCAAGCTAAGTAATAAAACCAGTGCAGGCGTTTTCATTTGTTCCTCCTCGAATTTTTCATCTTGATGTGAATATCACAAGGACCGAAAGAATGCACTGGTTTTCCTGATGTGTCAGAAAACGGTATACCGCTGGGCCACAGTTCTAATACACACTTTTCGTGTGTATTAAGGGTGGTAAAACCATTTTGTTGACATTTGCTCTGAAAGGTCTTAGAGTGTTTTTACACACTTTGACTGTCTAGGAGGGAATCATGGCAAGGGTAATCGGATACAAGCGGGTAAGTAGTCTTGAGCAAAACCTGGACCGGCAGCTTGAGGGCGTCGAACTCGACGTTGAGTTCCTGGAGAAGAAGAGCGGTAGGGATAAGGAGCGGCCTGAACTGCAGAACATGCTGAAGACCGCCTGGAAGGGTGACACAATTATGGTTCACTCCATCGATCGATTGGCGAGGAACATGGTGGACCTACTGAACATCGTCAAGGAGCTGATAGACAAGGGGGCGAAAGTCACCTTTGTGAAAGAGAGCTTAACCTTCACCGGAGAGGATACGGACATTTTCAAGAACCTGATGCTGAAGATGCTGGGAGCCTTCGCAGAGTTCGAGCGTGATCTGAGCAAGTCACGGCAGCGTGAAGGTATTGAACTGAAAAAGGCTGCTGGTGGGTACAAGGGCAAGGGGCGCAAGAAGTCAATCACCCCTGAGATGATCGCAGCGATGAAGGCAAGGGTTGAGGCAGGCGAAAAGAAAACCAAGATCGCCGCCGACCTGGGGATCTCAAGAGAGTCGATTTACAAGCTGTTGAAGGCGTAGCGACGTTGACCGGGAGCACTTTCGGTTCCAGGATCTTCAAATGAGGGGCAGGAGATGTTTGCCGCAAGGATCGGCGCCAGCGTGCCTACTCTCAGGAAAATGGAAAACGGGGATCCACAAGTTGCGATCGGGTTTTGGGCGGCCGCTATGGAGATTTTGGATAAGGGAGAAGATCTCGACAAAATGCTTGATACCGAGGACCTGTTCGAGAAATACGAGATCCAGCAGGAAATGTTGAAAAAGCAGAAAGGCAGGCAGAGAGCAGGGAAGCGTCAGGGCATTCAGTAGGAAATGTGAAAATATGGATTACTTGGGTGGATTGTTATGTGAAAAATTGCAGGTTTTGAATTTGGGCGCGGTAGGGAGTGCAGACCGGCAGGCTGGGCGGTGCGGTGCTGGTGCAGGGTTTTCGGAAAAGGAGATCGGGAAAGCGGAGATCGGGAGCAGGAGAGGAAAAGCGGGGATTCTGGATAGAGGTGGTTGCTCCGGGAGGAAAGCCCGCGGGCGGGCGGGATCGGGGATTTTTGGAGC
>Ga0209123_1003642_pt1 | contig 11320 bp, 9 predicted proteins | sample BarGraIncu00431A_FD_184500 | JGI IMG/M metagenome (GOLD analysis project Ga0209123, IMG submission 184500) | Arctic peat soil microbial communities from Barrow, Alaska, USA - Barrow Graham LP Incubations 004-31A (SPAdes) (version 2) | ecosystem: Environmental > Terrestrial > Soil > Wetlands >...
GAGGCCAACCGCGACCAAGCCAGCGCGCTGTGGCGTCTTCGATTCCATCTTTTTGTAGCGGCTTGTGTTTGTGTGTTGGCGTTTGTCGCTTTTCTCTTGTCGCTGTGCTTCTGGTTTTGTGCGCGGACACGACGGAGGTACCAATCATGACTCGAAAAACTCGCACTCTTTTGTTCTCCAGTCTGTATCCCAGTAGTATCAGGCCGGGGCATGGAATTTTTGTTGAAACGCGGCTACTTGAGCTTCTCGCCACTGGGAAAGTTGACGCAAGGGTCGTGTCACCGATTCCGTGGTTTTTTTCCACCCATCCGCGTTTCGGCGACTATGCACGCATGGCCAGTACCCCTTTGCGGGAGAGGTACCACGGCATCGATGTGCAGCACCCCCGCTACATCTTGCCGCCCAAAGTTGGCATGAACGTCGCCCCCTTTGCCTTGGCCATGGGGGCGATGCCCGCTGTTAAACGTCTGTTAGACGAAGGCTATGACTTTGATTTGATCGACTCCCACTACTATTACCCCGACGGCGTTGCGGCCGCGCTGCTGGCGTGGCACTTCAACAAACCGTTCACCGTAACGGCTCGTGGTTCCGATATCAACCTCATTGCTGGTCATTCGATCCCGCGCACACTCATGCGGTGGGCCTCAAGTCGCGCTATTGCCTCCATTGGTGTATCCCGGGCCTTGACTCTGGCCATGGAACAGATGGGAATGTCTGCGTCCAAACTCATGATGATGCCAAACGGTGTTGATCTGGAGCTGTTTCATATTCGAACCCAGACGTCTGCCCGGGCGGTACTCGGCTGGCCAGAGGGGCCTACCTTACTCAGTGTCGGCAACCTGGTAGAAAATAAGGGACACCACATTGCCATAGAGGCGCTCGCTTACCTGCCGGGGTTTCGATTGGCTATCGCGGGTGAAGGTCCCGAACGGCATGCGCTGGAAACCTTAGCCGGCCAAATCAGTGTTTCTTCACGCCTCCAATTCCTGGGTCGTGTCGATCAGACGCAGTTGGCCGAGTATTACAGCGCGGCTGACATAGTGGTGTTGCCCTCCAGCCGGGAGGGCTGGCCCAATGTGTTGCTCGAGTCCATGGCCTGCGGCACACCGGTCGTGGCTACCAGAGTTGGTGGTATTCCGGAAATCGTGACATCGGCCGATATTGGGCGCTTGATGCGGGGGCGAACGGTGGCTGATCTGGTTGAGGCTGTTTCATATTTGTGGCAACACTTGCCGGAGCGAACGACGGTGCGATCCTATGCGCAAGGATGCAGTTGGCAAAGCACTACCGACGCCCAGATTCGACTTTTCAGTCGTATCGCTGCTGGGTTGCTGGAGTCCATCCGTGCGTGACTTGGTCATTGGCCCCTTTAGCGGAGCCGACAACATTCCTGCGACGGCTTCGGGCAAGTACCGGTACGTGTCAAGACAATTAAAGGCTATTGGTAACATGAATGGAGGGTCAAACTATGCGTGACATTTTGCTATTGGGTATTGTCCTTGGTGCGTTGCCGTTTGCCCTCCGACACACCTGGATCGGCGTGTTGTTGTGGACTTGGATCAGCATCATGAATCCGCACAAGCTGGCGTGGGGATTTGCCTACAACGCGCCGTGGGCAGCAATAGTAGCTGGCGTCACGATTCTTTCGCTGTTCATCACCCGCGACAAACTGAGCATGCCGTGGGAGCCGCCTGTCAAGGTCCTGTTTGCGTTTGTTGTCTGGATGTGCGTGACCACTGCCTTTGCTTTTTATCCCTTGCTCTCATGGGATCTACTCGCCAGGGTCTTGAAGATCCAATTGATGACAGCTATCGCATTGGCAGCCTTGCGAGAGCGCAAGCACATCGAGCTGTTCATCTGGGTGAACGTTCTTTCCGTTGGTTTTTACGGTTTCAAGGGTGGAATTTTCACCATTGCGAGTGGGGGGGCACAACGGGTTTGGGGCCCCCCGGGAGGCTTTTTTGAGGGAAACAATGAAGTAGGGCTTGCCCTCGTCGTGGTTATTCCGTTGATCAATTACCTGCGGATGGTCGCGACGAGTGGCTGGATCCGTCTCGGTCTACTGGTCTTGATGCTGCTGTCGGCAACCGCAGCATTGGGGACACAGTCGCGCGGTGCATTCCTTGCCATTTCTGCGATGGCGTTGTTTCTGTGGTTGAAATCCAAGAAGAAAGGCATTTCAGCAATCTTCATAACCCTCGTTGCTATCGCGCTGGTAGCGCTCATGCCGTCCACTTGGGAGGCAAGGATGCGATCCATCGAGAATTACGACCAGGACAGTTCAGCCATGGGTCGAATAAACGCGTGGCGGATGGCGTTTAATTTAGCTAACGATCGTTTTTTCGGGGGTGGTTTTGAAGTCTACATGGCAGACATATTTCAAAGATACGCTCCTGTTCCAACAGACCTTCATGCTGCGCATAGCATCTATTTCCAAGTGTTGGGTGAACATGGATACGTTGGTTTGATTCTTTTTTTACTAATTTGGTTTTTTGCTCTTAAAACCGCAGGGGAAATTCGCAAGGACGCGTTAAAAAGAACAGAAACTCAGTGGCTTCACCATCTAGCAGGCATGTGCCAAGTTTCATTGATCGGGTATGCTGTTGGGGGCGCATTTTTAAGCTTGGCTTATTTTGACCTTCCCTATAACATTCTCGTAGTGCTAGTGGTTTCCTTGTGTTGGCTTCGGGAAAAGCGATGGGAAAACGAGCCACAAGGTGCTTTCGGTTCTGCAACGCCATCGAGTCCAAGTCTGGTAACTGCCCAGAAAGCGGTTCAATAATGATCTTGAAAAGCATCGCTGTAGCGCTATCGCCAAGTGGGCAGCGGGCCCGTTTGTCAATTCTTATTTTTCATCGGGTCCTTTCGCAGGTAGATCCACTGTTTCCTGGTGAGCAAGATGCTCGTCGTTTCAACGAAGTTTTGTCATGGGTGGGCCAGTGGTTTCAAGTCATGCCACTTGATGAGGCTGTATCACGACTTGGTGCTGGTACCTTGCCAGCGCGCGCAGCGGCAATCACGTTTGATGACGGCTATGCTGACAACGCCACCAATGCGCTACCGGTTCTGCAACGTCATGGTATGGCGGCGACTTTTTTTATTGCCACTTCGTTTCTGGATGGAGGTCGCATGTGGAATGACTCAGTCATTGAAGCCGTTCGCGTCTTTCGTGGCAAAGCGCTGGATTTAAGTCACGCCGGACTCGGCTCATATTGTCTTGAATCACATGAGCAGCGCCGCGTCGCGATAGAGTCCTTGCTGGGGCGCATAAAGTACTTCCGTCCGTACCAGCGCCAAGAGGCAGTTGCCCAAATAGTTGATGTTGCTAGCGGCCGCTTGCCAGATGACCTGATGTTGCGGTCGGAGCAAGTGCTTGCGCTGCGAAATGCGGGCATGCAAATTGGTGCGCATACCTGTTCGCACCCAATCCTGGAGAAAATCCCCGATGACGAGGCTCTTTCAGAGATTTCAAATGGCAAGGTCGTTCTTGAATCCTTGTTGGGTGAACCGGTCACCCATTTTGCGTATCCGAATGGAAAGCCGGACGTGGATTACTCAGCCAGGCACGTTGCCATGGTCAGGCAAGCGGGATTTGTTGCCGCGTTTTCGACGGCGCCTGGCGTCGCAATGCAGACCGGTGACATTCATCAGTTACCGCGCTTTACCCCTTGGGATCGGACCCGATCAAGATACGGTATGCGCCTGTTTGCCAATTTGCGCCGCAGTGCCCCACAAGTGGTTGCGAGCCCCGTGACTTAAGAAGGCGCCTTCACAGGCGCTCGTTTCGAGGTCCGATGTAGGAGCGTGCAATGACCACAGCGTCCATCCTAAAGTGCATGTTACGAGGGGCAGGAGCCATACCGCCATGGTACCAATTAAGCCAGAATCCCTGAATTCCCATCTCGGGATGCCTACGCCACCGGAAATTCGTCCGTTCATAGGCCTGCACACCGTCCACCCAAACCCTATACTCTCCATCCTTGATGGCCACGCCGTTGCCTGCTTCATCGAATGGACCCGTAATTGAGTTCATCTTGATGTATTGTTCGATGCAATACCAGCGGCCTTTCCCGACGACAATCCCCGGCCACCTGATTGACTCACCATACGGGCCCTCTTGATCCAGGTGGTACATGTAACTACCAATCCAGAAAAGATCGTCGTAGGGGTTGCCATCGTTCGATCGAGATCCGCCATGCCCCCGCATCGATGCCCCTTCGTACTCCCAACGATTCGCTTTTGCATTTCGTACCTTCAATCCAGTGGGACGTGACCCACCGTTGCCGGTCGTGTTTTGCCAGTGGCCAGCGGAACTCCACCATCCAAATCGACCGTCCCACCCCGGCATCTTGTTGGCGTCGATCTCAGATCCCCAGTCCTCCTCAAGAAAAACATAGTAGCGACCGTAGAGCTCAGTCTCAGTCTTGACCGGAACTCCGGCGCTGGTCCCATCAACGATCGAGCGCTCAAGCGTGCACCCCGCAGTCTCCCCCTTGGGAATCAGTCCCCTAAGGTACGTTGATCCCGTGTTGGGGTCTTTCACTTGGCTCGTGATTGGGGCAACGCCGCCGGTTTGCCATCGCTTTTTTGAGATGTCAGAGAAATCGCCAGCGAAAACGACGCTTGGATGCGCACTCAATCCCCGATCAAACGGAAATTTGTCCGCCAACCCGGACCGTTTCATCAGCGTTCCTGCTCCATTGCGAAACTCAGGCGGATTCAGCTCAAAGATATCCAAAGTACCTGGGTTCTTGATCGACAAACAGGTCAGCGACAGCGTCGCGTTCAGGATTGGTCCGGTGATTAGCGAAACATCAAATTGCAGCGCCGCGAACCAGCTATCTCTCGCGACCAAGAACGTACCCCTGCTGTCCTTAGACTGGTACGTGCTGGGCGACCATATTGCATTGCACGAACATTCAATTACCTTCGTTCCGCTGCTCGACACAACTAGCAGTTGCGGACGGGCGCTCACCACGCTATTGGTTCGTCCTGCAAACGTAAATGCCCAGTTCTCTCCAGATCTAAGATAAAAGCCACGATTCAACCTTGAACTTACCCATCGATTCACCAAGCTGGTCACGTCAAGCCCAAGAGGACCTAAGGAGACCTTACCTGCTGCATAGGGCGCGCCTCCCTGTGGCGCTTGCTTGGCATCAAGCCAATCGCCGCTGCCAGGATTCGCCCATGGCAACAGGAGCTTGCGGCTCCAAAATGCACGATTTGGACCGCTGCCACCATCCCAGGTCTGAAACTGCCGGAATTCAAGGGGGTTAGGTTGCGCCGTAGCAGATGAAGAAGTAGCTGCGTTACCGATACCACCCCCGCATGCGGGGAAAGTCAAGACGCTTGCGCCTGCAACGGTTCCAACGACAAACTTACGTCTATCCATTTTGATTCCTCAATGCAAAAAAGTTGACGACTAGTGCCCAGACGTCGGACCTGATTTTGATCCAGCGTGGGGGAAAATGCCAGCGTCATTTCACGTACTTATAGCTGATGAGAAGCTGCTGGCATATCTAAACCTATACTGGCAGAACTGGCCAGCTTCGGAGACCCTGCGATGGAAAATCCATTTGATCGACGACAATTCTTGCAGTCCGCGTTGACGCGAGCGGGTGCCGTGGCGTTGAGTGCTTGTGGTGGTGCCTGTGACATAGCGCTGGCTGCACCAGTACTCGCAACAAGTTGGGTGCCTGCAAGCGCAGGCGATATCAAGGCGGTTGTGACAGCGAATACTTTTCTTTCGCAAAATGGAAGGTTGGCTGGGTGGGAATACGCGTTCGGGAAGATCGTTGACGACTACTCCGGGGGTGTCTTCAATCCGTATTGGGGTACTTTGGGGGCGATGGTGTTCCACGGCGGTGGGCACGCAGCCACCTTTGACAACAGCGTGGTGATACTTGACTTGAACGACTTGACGTTCAAGCGCTTGTCGAATCCAACACCAAGCGCCAACGGTGCGAACTGGATTTCCACAACCGGACTGGCGCAGAAAGTCGATCCGGCGTTCAACCCGTCGTATTGTGAATATGGCGATGGCCAGCCGGGTGCGGGTCATACCTATGACTCGCTGGCCATATTGCCACCCGCCGATGGCGGAGCCCCTTGCGGGTCATTGATCCGCGTTTCCAGTTATGCCGTTCACGTGAATATGTCGAGCTGCACTGGCTGGGCTCATCGATTTGATTTTCAATCCACAGCGATGCGCAACGGCAAGTGGGTACGCTGGTCGGTGAATGGGCCGAGCAGTTATTTGTTTCCCGGGGCATGTTCCGCCTACGACTCGCGCCGCAAGCGGTTTTGGTGGATTGCAGGCCTATCGTCGCTCCCGCCAATGATCCGTTACCTCGACATCGCGACGCAACGGCAGTTGGACGCTCGCTATGCTCGTACGGCACGATTAGCTCCGGCGGCAAACCCAGACAGCGTTACCATGCGCTACGACCCCGGGCGCGACATTCTTGTCTTAACGTGCACGGTGGGCGGCAAACTGGTGCTTGCCTTCCTTCACTGCGCCTCACCGGAACTGGGGTGGACGATGCCCCCCTTGTCGGCAAGTATTCCAACTCGGTCCGGTGCATCCCACCCGTTCGATTACGTTCCTGATGCAGATAGATTTGTCTTGCTGACGGGGGCGGATAAGTCAGCGCTCTATGACATTGTTCCGCCGCAAGATCTGGCGTCAACATGGACAGTGACACGCCAACCGCTCGTCGGTGTTTCGATTCCGACCGCCTACGTCTCCGGCAAGCGATGGAGCTACGCGCCGGCTGTCAAGGCGTTCGTCTGGATGGCGAGTAGTTCTTCCGGCGTCATCGCGTACCGCCCATTCCTGTGAACGGTTGTCAGAGCCGTTATTGCGAGTGCATCGCGGCAATCCGTAAATTTATGAAAAATCAGTCTCTAGCCCACGTCCCACCTGCGTAATTAGCTACATAAACAGTAGCAATTCTCAGCCACCCATCCTGAACCCAGGTGCCTTGGCGGACAGCCACTGCTCCAGCATCATCAAAATCCAGACCATCTCGCCAAAGTAGCCCGGGTGCTCAGGCAGCCGTTGGGTCAGCAGAGTCTGGATGAAATCGGCGCGCACCACGCCGCGGCGCGCCAAGCTGTGCAATGAGTCGGTAGCCAGCGCCTTGAGGGCCGGGTGGGTGTTGGCCCATACGCCAAACGGCAAGCCGAAGCCCTGCTTCTTCTTGGTGATGATCTCGTCGGGCAGAAAGCCGCGCAGTGCTTCCTTGAAGAACCAGCGCAGTTGCAGGCCCTTGAGCTTGTACGCGGTCGGCAGCTTGAGCGAGAACGCCAGCAGCCGCTCGTCGAGCATAGGAAAACCTACGCCCACCCCGGCACAGCCGGTAGCGCCCAGCACTTTGGGCAAGTCACTCTCGGCGAGGGTAAAGCGCCAGTCATAGGCCAGCTCTTTATTCAAATGACTGCAGTTCTGGGGTATCTGCCATACCGCGCGTTCCAGTCGCAGCGGCGCCGCGGTGTCAATTTGTGCCATCAGTTGTGGCGTTAGCACGTCGCTGGCACCCAGCCGCATGATCAGGTTGTACATCTGCAGCCGGGCGGGCATGGGTGCGCGGGCTTGCTCTACGTAGCTGCCCGCCTTGCGGGTCAGGGCAAAGGCGGCCGCGGCACGGGTGCCCAGCAGTGGTTCCATCAGTCCTTTTTGAAGGAAACCTGGAACATGGTTGTACCAGCCAAACACCCGCTGTTTGGCATAGCGTGAGTTACCGCCAAAAAGCTCGTCCCCGCCATCGCCTGCCAGCAGCTTGGTCACGCCGTCTTCGCGCGCCATCTTGGCGCAGTAGTAGGCGGGCAGGGCAGACGAATTGCCAAACGGCTGGTCATACGACACTGCTACCGTCGGGATGCTGCGCACCAGGTCATCGGGCGTGACGTAGTACTCGTGGTGCTCGGTCTTGAAGTGTCTGGACGCGAGGCGTGCATATTCCATCTCGTCATAGCCCTGCGCATCAAAGCCGATCGAATAGGTGGCCGCCGCTCTGTCGCTGGCCAAGGCGATCATGCCGGCCACCGTGGAGCTGTCGGTGCCGCCGCTTAGAAAGCAGGCTGGTTTGCTGCCATCGAGCTGGGTCGCCACCGAGTCTCGTAGCAGTTGTCTGAATTCATCTTTGAGTGCGTCAAACGAGGGGTTGCGTTGCTCTTCAAAGTTGGGCACCCAATACGGCGCCACCGTGAGCTGGCCGTTTTCAAACAGCGCATAGTGCGCCGGCGGTACCCGGTAGATGCCCTTGTAGATGGTACGCGGCGAAGGAATGACGTGAAAGTACAGGTAGTCAAAAATCGCCTGCGGGTCAATCTCGGTGCTGACGTCAGCCAATTCATCGGCGCGCGCGGCAAAGCGCAGTTGCCCTTGGTCCACGCGGTAGCACAGGGACTGGATGGCAAAGCGGTCTACGGCCAGAAAGCTGCGGCCATTGGGCAAACTCAGCCCCACGGCAAAGTCGCCAGAAGCCCCCAGAGCTGCGTCAGGGACGTTTTTGGCAATTGCGTCGCGCCAGGCCGATAAGGCGCCCTCGGTTCGCGCCACTTCGGCCAAGCGTGTATCTGCAAATTTGGGGGCGCCAGAGGCAAATGAATTATCGGTTGCAGCCATTTGAGAGTGACAGTTGATCGTGTTCAGCGACATTCGCTGTTCTTTGTGTTGTTTGTGGATTATGCGCAACTGCATCCGGCTTCGCGACGCGCCGAATATGAGAATCATCAAGAACAGGCGAACAAGTTGTCAACTTGTGCAATCAGTCGCCTCGGTTGTCCTGAATTCGCTGGGCACTTGATCTTTCACATTTATGATTGAGATCACACCCAACCGGGCGAGCCAGCGCCGCAACAACGACTGGAATTCACTTGAAACGAATCCTGATGATTGCCTACCACTTCCCGCCGCTGGCAGGAAGCAGTGGCATACAACGAACATTGCGGTTTGTGCAGCATTTGCCGTCGCTGGGATGGCAACCGCTGGTGCTTAGCGCCCACCCCAGCGCTTATGAAAAAACAAGTGACGATCTGTTGGCCGATGTGCCCGCCGATACCGTGGTGCGCAGGGCCTATGCGATTGATACCGCCCGTCACCTGCAAATTGCGGGGCGCTACCTGGGCTGGATGGCCCGACCCGACCGCTGGATCAGCTGGAAGTTTGACGCTGTACGCCAAGGACTCAAGCTGATTGGAGAGTTCAAACCGGATGTGATCTGGTCTACCTACCCCATCGCCACTGCGCATGTGATTGCCTCGGCACTGCACCGTAAGACAGGCATTCCCTGGGTTGCAGACTTTCGCGACCCTATGGCGCAAGAAGGGTATCCGGCCGATCCGCGTACCTGGCAGAGCTACTTGGCTATAGAGGCGGATGCAGCAGCGCAGGCGCGGTACTGTGTATTTACAACACCCAGTGCGGCTCGCATGTACCAGCAGCGCTACCCGGCCGCTGCCAGCTGCATGGTGGTGCTGGAAAACGGCTATGACGAAGAAAGCTTTTCGTCTGCTGTGCAACAGCCCCACAGTGCCAGCGTCCTGGCTGCTGGCACACGCCCGCTGGTCATGCTGCATAGCGGCATTGTTTATCCGTCGGAGCGTGACCCAACCCAACTATTTGCAGCGCTTGGCAGGCTACAAGAGGCGGGCACGCTGGGACCGTCTGACCTGCGCATCCGCTTTCGCGCGTCGGTGCATGACGAGCTGTTGCAGAGTTTGGCCCAAGCCCACGGTGCGCAAGGCTTCATCGAGTTGTGTCCAGCTATACCGTACCGAGAGGCGCTAGCTGAAATGATGGCCGTCGATGCCCTGCTGGTCATGCAGGCCAGCAACTGCAATGCCCAGATTCCAGCCAAGATCTACGAATATTTGCGTGCTGGAAAGCCGATTCTGGGGCTGACCGATCCTGACGGTGACACGGCCGGCGTCTTGCGAGGGGCGGGCATCAGTGCCATGGCGCGCCTTGATTCGACGGATGACATCGCCTTGTTGTTGCCGGCCCTTGTTCATGACTGGCGGCAAGGCAAGGCGGTGCTGCCGCAGACGCTGGCCGTGCAACAGGCATCCCGGCGCGGGCGGTCGCAGGCCTTGGCGGCATTGCTGGGGCAAGCGATCGTTCCGAGCTGACTAAAGTGACGCCGGCCGTTTTCTCGCGAAAAATACATTGATCAATGGTGATTCTCCTTGGATCCGGATGATGACTGCAGCTAATATGCCCTATGTGTGCGGCTAGCGAAGCAAAGAGAATATTGCCAATCAAAACCTGTTGTTGATGAGACCCTTTCATGAAGATGCTGTGTGATGAAGTTGGCGAGAAATATGCGAGCGGTGTTGAATGCGCTATACCCATGCGCAGCTGTTTTCGCAGTGAACTCATAAATGCTCGGTTGAGTTGATTTCATGACCCGCTTGTCTTGGATCGACTTCCCGCGAGGGGCACTGGTCAGCCTCTTGTTGGCCGGATTGGTGTTCGCCTCGATCTGGGTTCCCGAGTTTGCCCACTGGTACGTCAGCCCGACACCCACAACGGCGCCGGTGCTCGATACAGCGCGCAAGGTGCCGGAGCAGAGCGTGCTCGACGAGGTCGCGGCGATGGGCATGCAAGCGGTGGTGGTCGCCCCGAAGCAAGTCATGTCCGCGGCCGAGCAAGTCATGCGTGGAACACTGAGCCTGCCTGGTCTGCCATCAACGCCGATTACTCTGCCTTTCGCTCCCGACGACCTCGAACACGGATTGCCGACTGTCCAACTGTCGGTGGCATCGCTTGCGTCTGCGAATATTCTCCTCGACGCGTACCGAATGACCAAGCGTGAGGAGTTTTTTCGGCAAGCGCGCGACGTCATCGTCGGCTTTGCCAAGTATGAAGCCACGCAATGAGTCGACCGCGGGTCGATGTGGAACGATCATGCCGTTGCAGCACGTATTCCGGTTCTGGTCAAGTTCTGGGCGGCATACCGGGCGCACCCGGAATTCGACCCACGTATCGGCCGCGTCGTACTTGACCTCGTCGCACGCAGCGCGCACATGCTTGCCAAGCCCTCTTTTTACGCGTGACGGACTGCTCACGGGACAGTGACCGACTTGGCGATACTGCAAATTGCAGTGGCATTCCCGGAACTGCCGGGAGTCGCCGAACTCCGTCGCGTTGCCTTGGAGAGATTCCACAATCATTTGAGCTACTGGATCGTAAGGGATCCATGAACCACAGACTTGTTGCCTGATGCTGGAATAGGCAAGCTCAATCCATCGAAACCAGATGGAGAGATGAGCATGAAGAACAACCGGCACTATTGGTTAAACCACGTAGCGGCAA
>Ga0209123_1003644_pt1 | contig 11319 bp, 9 predicted proteins | sample BarGraIncu00431A_FD_184500 | JGI IMG/M metagenome (GOLD analysis project Ga0209123, IMG submission 184500) | Arctic peat soil microbial communities from Barrow, Alaska, USA - Barrow Graham LP Incubations 004-31A (SPAdes) (version 2) | ecosystem: Environmental > Terrestrial > Soil > Wetlands >...
GTAGCATAATTGCGGTAGGAAATCAGAATGGTAAACCCGATTATGATTTTGCTGATGGCGTCACTTTACATGTATTCCAATTGGAAGAGTGCAGAAAAGTTACTACAACAATCATTAATATGGCAGGGAAATCTGAACTAAAGGTTGGTATCTGCGCTGATAATAACGCAATAAAAATTGATATTGATGGCAATAAGCCTTTCAGTATTCTATTTAGAGGAATATTTGATTTGACGGTTATAGAAGGAGCTTCTTTTGTTGCTGAAGAATTAGGAACTAAGGTAATTCCTAACAAGGGTGTAAAGGTAATAAAGTGTAGTTTAAATTAGGTCCATAATGGAATAAAAGTATCTAAAGCTTGATAGTGCATCCCTAGCATTTTATAGTGATTTAGAAAATTCATGGATTTGTGAAGCTGGGAAATTTGAAGTTTTAGTAGGCTCATTTTCTAAGGATATAAGGCTTTTTAAAAATATTGAAATAGAAGAGGGATTTAATTTATAGTTACATTGTGTGAGTAATAACAACAAGCCCGATTTGCCAAACAAGTCGAGCGTTATTTATTATCTAAACGGTATTGTCTTGGTGTTATACCATAAGAAATTTTAAATTGTCTTGTGAAATAATTACTGTCGTTAAAACCGCTTTCAAAAGCAATATCTGAGATATTCAGATTGCTTTTTTTAAGTAGCGAACAAGCGTATTGCATACGAAGCTTCACGATGTAGTTCATGGGGGTAGTTTTATATGTTGCACTAAATATTCTAGTAAAATGTCTTGTTGAAATATTCGCTTTTCTAGCGATGTCTGGCAACGTGATTTGTTCCTTAAAATGATTTTCTATATATGAAATCGACTTTGCGGTATTAATCAAATTATCCTTTGATTTTGTATCAGTCAGGTTGTATTTTCTTGAGAAAAGAACTACCAGCTCCATAAAATATGAGTGAATCAATGTTTGATAACCTTGCGTCTTTCCTTGATATTCCTCAATCATACAGGAAATTATTTCTTCAACCTTATTAAAGTCAGAGAACGTCAATTTAAGGAGGCTATTGAAGTTGTGTTTCTTTGCTAAAAAGGGTTCAATGATAAAAAGAGCGTGATAACCGGCGGATTTTTCTATGTCATTTCTTGCCTTGAATAGATTTTCCGATTTATACATAATGTTGCAGATTTTAAAATCAGAGGTATTTTTGTAGCCGTGTGAAGTCCTACTGTTGATAACAAACACGTCACCCTTCTTGATAAAATATTGCTCATCATTAACGATATGGGTAGCCGTACCGCTCAAAACAATTACTAATTCAGAAAAGTCAAAATGATAGTGGATAGGCATGTCCGTATCATGATAACCATATTGTATAAAAAAAAGAAAATCTTTATCGTTAGTAAAATAATGAAAGTGCATATGTTCCATACCACCCTCCATAAATGTAAATGTCCTAATAATGCTACTAAATGGACTAAAAGTCAAGGCTTACGTTGTTGTTATGTGCTATTATTATTATTATTTTATAGTATATCACATATTCGTTTATTAGTCTATATAAAGGAGGGGCTTTTATGCCAAATCCATATTTACCAAATTGGGAGTATATTCCTGATGGAGAGCCACGAGTTTTCGGAGATAGAGTCTATGTTTATGGTTCACATGACAGACCTGGCTCAACAGCATTTTGCGATTACAAATTGAGAGCCTGGTCCGCGTCTATTGACGATCTTGAACATTGGGTATGCCATGGTGATTCGTTCCACACAAGAAAAGATGGGGAACACGAGTCAGACGTTGACTGGACGGATCATGAGCTTTATGCGCCTGACGTCATCGAAAAAGGCGGTAAGTATTATTTGTACTTCTATATTCTAATGGCACATGGCGGTGTTGCTGTAAGTGATACGCCCACAGGTGCATTTGAATTATTGTCAAAATATAAACTGCCTGAAAATTCGCCAGATAATTTCTGCGAAAGTGGAATATTTGTTGACCCTGGCATGTTGGTTGACGACGACGGAAAAGTGTATATATATTGCGGCTATTTGCGCTCCTATATGGCACAACTTAATCCAGACAATATGTACGAAGTTATCGATGGCACTTATCAAGATAATATCATCCCAGTTGAAGAGCCATTTTGTTTTTTTGAGGATTGCTCGCCAAGAAAAGTTGGCGATACGTACTATATGATTTATTCTCCGAAAATAGGCAGTCGTTTGGTTTATGCTATTTCAAAATCTCCCACAGGTCCGTTCAAATTTGGGGGAACGATTATTGATAACGGAGTTGATTATCCAGGTGGAAATGACCACGGTTCAATTTGCTGTATCAATGGGCAATGGTACATTTTCTATCACCGTATGACGAACAATACAGTTATGTCAAGACGTGCTTGTGTTGAAAAAATCAAAGTTCTTCCAGATGGTAGTATTCCGCAGGTTGAAATGACTTCCCTCGGTTTCAGTAATTCCCTTTCTCCTTATCAGATAAATTCCGCTGATTTAGCTTGCGTGTTAATTGGTGGCAATTTTATCACTGAATATGACGTTTACACGCACCCTGTAATTGAAAATATAAACGGTTGTATTGCTGGGTATAAATACTATGGTTTTGGCGACGTGAATTCTAGTAAGTACTTGACATTTACAGTGAAATTGAGGAAAATTGACTGCTCTGGAAAAATGTCAATTATAACAGATGATTACAAGAGTGGAACAGTAATCGGTGAAATCAAAATTGGGGAGGAGCTTGTTAAAAACGAATGGACAACATTATCAACGAAGGTTAACTGTGTAAAGGGAACACACTCCTTATTTTTTAAATTTGAAAGTGAAAATAAAGATGATGTTATTGCAGAAATAGACTCGTTTATTTTTACAATAGACAATTAGTAGGTAAATGAAATGGAAAATAATTATTAAAGGGGATAGATTTTATGAAATACTCAAATCCAATTATTGCCGGCTTTCATCCAGATCCAAGTATTTGTAGAGCGGGCGAGGACTATTATCTCGTTACAAGTTCTTTTGAGTATTTTCCGGGGGTACCTATCTTTCATAGTCGTGATCTTGTAAATTGGGAGCAGATAGGGAACTGCCTAACCCGTAAAAGTCAACTAGAACTAACAAAAGCTGGACCTTCTGGGGGGATATATGCACCTACAATAAGGTATAATGGAGGACGGTTCTATATGATCACCACTAACGTTACAGGAGGTGGAAATTTCTTTGTATGGACTGATAATCCTGAAGATGAGTGGTCCGAACCAATTTGGATTGACCATAATGGTGGTATTGACCCATCATTATTTTTCGATGATGACGGAAAAGTATACTATACTGGCACTGCCAGTTCTGATTCTAAGAGTGGAATATATCAATTTCAAATTGATATTGAAAACGGTAAAAAACTTACGCAGACTAAATTTATTTGGGGTGGCACCGGTGGAACTTGCCCTGAAGGGCCCCATCTTTATAAAATTAATGGAATATACTACCTTATAATTTCAGAAGGTGGCACTGAACATGGTCATATGATCACAGCTGCAAGGAGCAACTCACCTTTTGGTCCTTTTGAACCTTGTCCTAGAAATCCAATACTTACAAATAGAAGTTTGCCAACGGCGGTTAAAGCTGTAGGTCATGCAGATTTAATACAAGCTCATGATGGAAGCTGGTGGACAGTTTGTCTTGGAATACGTCCAGTTTCATATCCCCAAAGGCATCACCTTGGTAGAGAAACTTTTTTGGCGCCAGTCAAGTGGGATACTGATGGGTGGCCTGTAATGGGAAACAATGGGACAATAGATTTGGAGATGGAAGCAGAGGGATTACAGGCAGTAAAGTGGGAAGAAAAAAGTATAAGAGATGATTTTGACAGTTTAGACTTAAATAATTCTTGGAATTTTCTTCGAAACCCTTATGAAAATGATTGGTCTCTTAGCGAAAGACCAGGTAGCATAACGTTAAAAGGGTCATGTGTTACTCTGGGAGATGTTGATTCACCTGCATTTATAGGCCGTAGACAAGAACACTTTAATGTTGAAATAAGTACTATCTTAGATTTTGAGCCGTTAGAGAATAATGAAGAAGCTGGACTTACAGTTTTTTTGAATAATAAACATCATTATGACATTGCAATAACGCGCCTTGAAAATAAGAAATGTGTAATCTTACGTAGGAGAATAGGTAGTCTTTGGAAAGTAGAAAATTGTATTACATGTGATGAAGGAGCTATTATTTTAGGCGTTAAGGCAACACCTTTAAAATATGTATTTACATTTAAAGAAAAGGATAAGGAAATAGTGAATATAGGTGAAGGTGAAAGTTGTTACTTGTCTACTGAAGTTGGAGGCGCATTTACAGGGGTATATATTGGTCTATACGCAACTGGTAATGGGAAAAATAGTACAAGTACTGCTTACTTTGATTGGTTCGATTATATTCCATCTAAAGATCAAGGAGTTTAAAAAATGAAGGATATAAATATGTAACATAGAATAATTTGAGGAGCTAATAATCTCTTAGCTTCTCAAATTTTTTTATTTTAATTTATACAACAAGTCTTTACTCTAATAAATGACTTGCCTTTTCACACGAATTATAAATCACATCATAATTATGGTCAATCATTACATTGACTTTTGTACTTGTTTCATTATATATTTTCTTATAAAGAAAATATGGAAGTGCCCATCCGATAAATGCTGGAATTGCCAAAATAATGCATAATGGAATCATTGATGCCAAATAAGCAAACACTGAACCAGCCATAGAAGCTGTTCCAACAATTCCTATTCCTAGTGATATAGCCATTGCTTTACTCGTTTTCGTTCTTTCTAATTTTTCAATAGAAGTAAATGCTTCCTCACATTTTCGCTGTAAATCACATAGGGCTGCACGGTTCTTGATTTTACGGTTGCGCTGCATTTTCATTGTAACCGAATCTACTGAGCTACTTGTATTTATTACGTCCCAGCCTAACTCCTTATAACAGTCACAACAAAGCTTTACAAGATTCTGTTTTACATTGACATCAATATACTCGTTCATTATAAATTTATTACTTGTTTTGTTTTCGGTCATTATTATTTTCTCCTTCCACTTTTCAATCAAAAATAATTCTCTCGCCCGATAACATTGTTATTTGTGCATGGGATTAACACCGGATGCAACTATTCCTCCATCACATACAATATCCTCACCGGTTAGGTACCCATTGCGTGAATCCACAATTGATGCAAGTAAAAATGCAATTTCTCCTGCATATCCAAATCTCTTTATTGCTGCGTACTTAGTAAATTTGTCTGCCTGCTCCTCTTCTAATTTTCCCATAGGTGTTTCAAAATTTCCCGGTGAAACAGATACAACGCGGATTCCTTTATCTCCGTATAATCCGGCACTTTTTTTCGCATACCAGATATCAAAATGTTTAGATATACAATAAGCTATATTTGAGCGTAGATTCTTAGGAAACAAATTCACTCTTCTCATCATATTTTTCATAAAACGAGTCTTATCCGTCACGCTAAACTTATATGCACCTTGTGGCATTATCATTTTCGGTGTCAAATACGCTGACATAGAAGATACATCTACTATGCAGGAACAGGGTTCCATCACTTTTGAAAATTCTTCGTTTATATAAATAGTCCCAAGTGCATTTGCCTGCATGATTTTTAGCGCATTGTCCATATGTGGGCTCATTCCTGCGGCATGAATAACTGCCTGAACATTTCCTAATTTTTTTGCATGTAGGGCAAGTTCTCTCACAGTTTCCTGATTTGACACATCACATGAGAATGCCTCACATTCTATATTTTCTGTCTTTAACTGGGCAATTGCTTTTTCAAGTTTTTGGGCGGTTCTTCCACAAATTATTACATAATGCGTCTTCCCCATTATTCTAGCAGTTGCAAGCCCCATGCCACTACCACCACCTGTAATTACGCAAATTTGTCTCATTAGATTCTCCCCTCTTCTTTGAGCCATTGAACTTCATCCGCTATAGATTCCTCAAATGGACGACACTTAAACCCTAATTCATTAGATGCCTTGCTGCAATCAAAATTATTATTACGATCCAGATTATATATTGCAAAATCTGTTAATAATGCAGGTTTTCCTGTTAATTTGCTTCCTACTGCCATTATTTTTGAGAGTATTTTAGCTAGTGGTACAGATAACACTTTTGGATTATAATTTAGTCCTGCCGCATCATTAATGATATTAAACATATCCCTCATTGATACAAGACTATTACTCATAATATAGCATTCTCCTCTTGCACCTTTATCACAGCAAGCAATGACTCCGTCTGCTAAATCTCTTACATCTACACTGTTAAAAGTTCCTTTAATACCTGCAGGCATCTTTCCATTTGCATATTGCACTATAAAATCAGCAACCAGTCCAAATGAATAATCATCAGGTCCACATATTCCACTTGGATGAACAATTGATGCATTAAGCTCTGGAACCATTTCCATTGCATTCAATACTAACTGGGATGCTTCTGCTTTTGTAACTGAATAGTATCCAACTAGTCCGTCTACACTAAAATGAGATACTTCCTTAATTGGGAGATTCCCTGTGCGTTCAGGAATTGCTCCAGTTGAACTAATATAAACTAGTTTTTTAACCTTATGAGTTATACATTTGTTTATAATGTTCTGTGTTCCGTCCACATTTACTGCATGTACCTTTTCACTTGGATTTGGATTAAGTGTAACAATACTAGCACTGTGTATCACATAGACTTCCAATCCTGACTCTACTGTAAAAAAAATTTCCAATGACTCATTATCTGTAATATCTCCAAAAACAATTTCTGCTTCCTCTGGTATATACTTTGCGGCTGGATCTCCTTTAAGTACCAAAGCACGTACCTTTTCTCCTCTTTCTATCAGTTTTCTTGAAACATTACTTCCTAAAAGTCCTGCAGCTCCTGTTAATAAATAAATCCTGTTCTCCATTATTCATTTCTCCTTTTCTTTTCTCAATTTATTTTTCTGTTCTTCTCATATCTGTATCTTAGCCCTCAAATATTCCAGAACGTTAAAGTATTGTTAAAGTTTTGTTAAAATGATTATTTTCAAAGAAAACTTATAAATATAACCACATAATAAGAAAAGCTCTCACATTTTAAAATGTGAAAGCTTTTCTTATTTGCAAATATCTATCTTTAATTTTCTGCAAGTATTACTGTGAATTCTGTCCCTTTATTGCACTCGCTGTCAACCTTAACTTCACCTTCTACTAAGTCTATAACACGTTTTACTAAGGATAACCCCAATCCATTTCCAATTGCGGAATGAGAAGTATCTCCTTGGTAAAACCTATCAAATACATGCTCAATGGTTTTAGTGCTCATTCCACATCCGGTATCACTTATTGATACAATTATTTTGCCTTTTTCCTTTTTAAGTTTTATCGTCACTATTCCCTTAGATTTCGAGAACTTAATTGCATTGGTCAATAAATTATTCCATACTATTTCCATTAGATTCTCATCGGTCGTAATCATTACTTCATCTAATTCAACATCAAGCATAATGTCTTTTTTTTCGAATTTGTCTTCTAATGCCAGAATGCTACATCGTAACTGCTCATCCAATGAATATGTATGTTTTTGAATAATTTCCTGATTATCCAGTTTATTTAATTTAAGAATAGTAGTTACTAATGTAGAAAGTTTTTTAGATGCTTCTAATATTGTATCCGTATATTCCATCCGTTTATCCATTGGCAATGAAACTTTTTGCATAGCCGAAGCATAACTTTGTATTACTGCAAGCGGAGTCTTAATCTCATGAGATATATTCCCAATAAAATCTCCTTTCAAGGTTTCTATGGTTGCGAGTTCTTCTATCATTTTATTAAAATCATCTATCAGTATCTCTACATCATCTTTCTTGTCATCCGTGCGTTGTGAATGTACCCTGACGGTAAAATCACCCTCTGCCACTTTTCTTGCAGCTTTTCTTATCTCCTGCATTGGCTTTGTAAAACTAGTACGAATTACAATTTTAATTGCAACATATACAACCACTCCTGCAAATAATACATAGGAACTACCTATAAGTACCATAAACCATGGATTTGCATTTTCTTGCATCTGTTTATTAAATATCAATACTGAACCGGAACAACACCACAAAACCACCGCGAAAACAATCAGATATTCCTTTACAAATGAACGTCTTGAATTAATCCTATTGTCTTTTTCTTCTTCATATTGCACCTTCATTCCTTAATCACTACCTTATACCCAAGGCCTCGAACTGTGACAATTTCAACATTACAACAATCTGAAATTTTATCTCTAAGTTTTGTTATGGACACATCAACTGTCCGAGGTGTACTTTCACTATCAAATCCCCAAAATTCATCCATCAATTGATTTCTTGTAAAAGTTTTCTTGGGATAGGATAACAATTTAAAAAGAATATTAAATTCCCGCGGGGTGAGTGGTACTTCAACTCCGTTTACGTAAGCAGACGTCTCATCTTCATTTAAGATCAAAGAGCCAACTTCTAACTTTCTTTCATTTGCAATGTTAGCACGTCTTAGCAATGCCGACACCCGCAAAATCAATTCATCCATCTCAATGGGTTTTACCATATAATCATCTATTCCAATATGATACCCCTTTTGCTTTGACGTAATATCATCTCTTGCCGTCATAAATAAAATGGGAATCGTTTTGTCATGCCTGCGAACTTCCCCTGCAAACTCAAAGCCATCCATTTCAGGCATCATAATATCAGAGATAATTATGTCAACTGTTTCTTCCAGCATCTTATCAAATGCCTCCATAGCATTCTTACAACTGATAGCATGATAGCCATTGTCATTTAAATATAAACATACAATATAATTTAGTTTTTCATCATCCTCTAGGACTAAAATATTTATCATAACAAACCTCTTTTCTGTTATTTCTTTGCTTCATGTTGCACCTGGACTAACTGCCGGGATGTGTTTCTATCTCTGTGTGTTTATTATAATACCAGAATTGAATCCAAGCAATTATTATTTGACGTTTCAATTATTCTATAAATTTTTATAAGATTCTTAGTTTAACATAACTTTAACATAATATTAACGTTACAGAACATTTTTAATTTATTATATATTTATCATCTGGAATAAAAATTAAAAAATAATTGTAAGAAAGAGGGGAAAATAGAATGAAAAAAATACGTTCGGGACAAGCCTATTTATACAGAAATTTTGGAATTCGTAGTACAGTCTATGATATTCGTATGAAAGACAAAGTAAGAGGAGATCTATTAAGAAGAGCATTTGAAAAGGCAATGAAGAGGTATCCGTATCTTACAAGTAAGCTGGTTGAAAAAAATGGTGATTTTTATATAGCGGATAATCTGTTACCCGTTGCTTTCGCGAAAACTGACAAATTCCGTTCGCTGGGAAGTGTGGCGGTTAATTACCATCTTGTTGATGTGACCTATAATGATAAAAAAATCTGTGTTGCTTTTCATCATGCACTTTGTGATGGTCGTGGAATAATGCCGTTTATTAAGACTTTGTTATACTATTATTGCTGCCAGAAATATAACAAGACATTTGATGCAACTGGAATCAGACTTGCTGGAGAACCACTTCTTGCAGGTGAGACAATGGAACCCTTTGGAGATTCAAAATATGATATAGGCAATACTCCAATGCCTGAAATTGTTAAAGATGGGTATGCACTTCCTGAAAATGCAAATGAGGTCAGTAATTATTATCGCTATGAGATTAACATTAATCGTGACAAATTCATGGCATTTGCAAAAGAGAATAATGCGTCGCCAGCAATTTTAGTTGCACTGCTTGCATCAAAGTCTATTAAGAAGCTTCATCCGGGTGTAGATAAACCTATTGTATGTAGCATGGCAAGTGATATGAGAAAAGAACTTGGACTTGAAAATACACATAAGAATTGCGTTAGCAGTTTATATTTGCCGTATACTGAAGCTGTTGAAAAACTGTCTTTTAATGAGCAAGCAACAATGTATAGGAAAATTATGAAGCAGCAGAGACATCCAGATGTGGTTAAAAGCGCAGCTAATAGTCAGATTGGATTGAGCGATAAACTTGACCAGCTAAAAACTTTTGCAGCAAAAAAACAGATGCTGTCATTTTTTAATGATTTTTGTATCAATACATTTGTTATTAGCTATGCTGGTCAATTACAGCTTGGAGAATGTGAAAAATACGTTGATTCGATGCATTTATACAGTAGTGGTACAAAAGGACTCATTTTGAATATGTTGTCGGCAGGAGATTATATTACAGTTGATTTATTACAAAGCTTTGAGTCAGAGCAATTCGCGAGTGGATTTATGCAGTCATTAGAAGAAATTGGACTTGAATATAACTCATCTCGACGAATTGATTTTACTACAACCCACGATATGACTTTTGTTACAGGAGGAAGGCAGGCTGAGAAGTATTACGGAAAATTTGAAAGCTAAGTAACAAAAGAACAATTCAAGGATCTAATCTCAAACAATGTGGAGGAATATTTTATGAATGATAACTTTATGAAAACTAATGTAGCAAAAGTCAATAAGATCATTGCAAGCATTCTATGTCTAGTTTTTGCAATATTTACTTTTCTTGTAATTAAACATCAGCTGGGACTTGAAGCGTACGGATCACTTTTAATTGAACTTATTTTTTCTGTATTTTTCATTTGCAAAAAAAAATTTCAACTTGGAACAACAGTTATATTGTTAGTATCAATTTTGACATGTACAGTACCTTATATAGAAACTCCTTTTGCAGGAATGTTAATAATGATAGTGCTCTGTGGTATTTCCCTGTACCTTAATAAAGCCCTTTTATATGGCTTCGGAGGCTTATATAATATTGCCTATATCATTATTTATTATGCTACTAATCATACATTTGATACGAACTTTTTTAGAACGTTAGGATTTATAGAATTAACTATATTAGCTTTATATTTTGTTTGTAAACGGAGTAATGATCTTATAAATTTATCAATTCAAAAGGAGGCTGAGGCAAAGGAACTTTTGGATTCATTAGATAATATGGTCAGCGTTATTCAAGAAAACACTTCCTCATTAAATGTGGATATAAACAATTGTAATCAAGATATCGGAACATTAAAAAATATCAGCAATATAATGGCGGCCAATGTTCAGGAAGTAACAGAAGGGGTAATTGATCAGTCAGAAAGTATTACTGACATCAGTAATATGATGAACAAGGCTGATGAAAAGATGTCTGAAATAAATCAACTTTCTAAAAACCTTGCTGATACCTCTGAGAATACCAGTCAGGTGGTTT
>Ga0209123_1003646_pt1 | contig 11317 bp, 6 predicted proteins | sample BarGraIncu00431A_FD_184500 | JGI IMG/M metagenome (GOLD analysis project Ga0209123, IMG submission 184500) | Arctic peat soil microbial communities from Barrow, Alaska, USA - Barrow Graham LP Incubations 004-31A (SPAdes) (version 2) | ecosystem: Environmental > Terrestrial > Soil > Wetlands >...
GTTTTTTCATCTTCCTACCTTGTAAATTTGTTGTTATAAAAGACAAAATTTAGCCATAAATAGACAGACTTTTAGGACTAAATCGTGACCTTTTTTGAAAATCAAAAATAGGTCACAGAAAGTCCTCTTTTGGCATACGTTTGACACCTATTGTCCGCACTTCAATTATTTCATTTTCAATCAATAAACTAATTTTGTAACGATTAAAAAAATGAAATTATGAAGAGTACATTTAACGTCCTTTACTACTTAAAAAGGAATGCAATTAGAAAAGATGGTAAAATGCCAATTGTTATCCGTGTCACGGTAGATGGTATCATTGCGCAATTCAATACCAAATTAGAAATTCAACTGATGAGAATAATCAGAAACCGAAAGTCTGTATAATAATCGTTCGTGGAAGAAACGGATAATGATAAGTTGAAAATCAATTCCTTCTTTTTTTAGCCAAATTGAGCAATCTTGCTCTTATTGAAACTGCTCGGTTGTTCAATTGTTTCTATATTCCTTCGGTGTTTGTTGAAATTTCTTTGCAAATTCGCGGTAGAAGTAAGCTTTATTGTTGAAACCGCAGTTATACATAATTTCCTGAACTGTTTTGTTGGTGGTTTTAAGTAACTTTTCTGCTTGTTTCAATCGAATAGAACGAATGTATTCGGTTGGTGTTTGACCTATCAGGTCTTTCATCTTCCGGTAGAGTTGCATTTTGCTTAGTGCTGTTTCACTTGCAATGAAATCAAGTGTCAGTGAATCATTATCCATTTGTTCGTGAATAATCCGTGTGATTCGAAGCATTAATTCTTTATCTTCTTTATGAATCAACTTTCCTTCGTATTGTTCCAGAGCGGCATAGATCGATTCGCTATACTCCAGAATTGCCTTGTTTCGATGCAATAAACTTTCAATTATCGCTTCTAGATGGCGTGGATGAAACGGTTTATTTAAATACGCATCGGCACCTACTTCAAGTCCTTCAATCTGACTTTCAACCGAACTTTTCGACGACAACAAAATAATAGGAATATGGCGAGTCAGTTCCTGTATTTTCATTATTCTCACAAATTCGACTCCATTCATTACCGGCATAATAATGTCACAAACAATAAGCAACGGCATTCGGACACGCATAAGTTCAATAGCCTCGCGACCATTTGCTGCTTCTACAATCTCATAGCGATTACCTAAAAAATCGCTGAGCAATTCCCTGATTTCCTTCTCATCATCTATCACCAGTATCATACCTTCTTTTTCAGTATCCGGAATTGACATCCTGATCTTTTCAGCCTGTTCCACTTCATTTAGAATTACTGCTGATGTAGAAATTAACTTTACCTCCTGTTTTTTAGAAGTAATTGTATTATCAATGAGTTGCTCGGGTAAATTCACTACAAATGATGTGTATGTTTCACCATCGCTTTGAACTTCTATTGTTCCTTGTAACACTTCCACAATATTTTTACAAAGTGCCAGCCCGATACCGTTCCGGGTCTCTATTCCCTTCGAAACCTGCATCTCAAATCGGTCTAACACTTCAAAACGGTCGAAAATTGTTTGTTGGTATTCCTGTTTAATTCCTACACCGGTATTGGTTACACAGATAAAAAGCCGGTCTCCTTTTGTTTCAACCAATACAGTTATATTCTCTTCTTCCGGAGTATATTTTACAGCATTTGAAACAAGGTTGAAAACAATTTTCTCAATACTGTCACGATCTGTTTGCCAGTGAAAAGTTTTGGGATTAAAATCCAGAGTCAGTTGAATCCTTTTCTGCTCAAGTATTTCCATAAAATTATCCAGGACAAACCGCACCAACTCAGGAATGTAAACCCTTTCAATTTCCAATCGCAAATGTCCGGTTTCGGCTTTGCGAAAATCAATCAACTGTTGAATCAGTGTTTGCATCCGTTCGGAGTTCGATTTGATGATATTGATATATTTTCTTGTAAACCCATCCGAAACATGCGTTCTAAGTAATTGTTCACAAGGTCCGTAAATAAGTGTTAGTGAATTTGAAAACTCGTGAGCGATATTGGTAAAAAAGCGTAGTTTAGCCTGATGAATTTCTTCCAGTTTTTGTTTTTCCAGTTCCTTTAATTGAATATTGTTACGTGCTGTAATTTGGTTTATGACAAACCGCTGAATTAGAAAAAATAATCCAACCAACAAAATAAAGTAACAGATATACGCCAAGCTACTAGCCCACCAAGGTGGTCGCATGACGATTGGAAGTGAAAAATACTTTTCACTCCAGATTTTGTCAGCATTGCTGCAACGCACTTTCAGCACGTAATTACCGGTAGGTAAATTTGTAAAAACAATCGTATTCGAAGTTCCCAACTGTATCCAGTCTTTCTGAAAACCTTCCAACAAATAGGAAATCTCACATTTGGACCCCGATAGATAATCTAACGGTATAAATTTAAAGCTGAACGATTTTATTTTATAGGATAGAATTAGTGTTTGCTCAGCATGTTTCAAGGTAAGATAGTCTGAAAAATTAGTTTCGATATTATCTACAAAAAAGGCATCCAATATCAACGATGGAATATAACTGCTATGTGTTATTTCAAGTGGATTAAACAGATTAAAGCCACTAATTCCACCAAAATAGAATTGATGTGAATACGGACTTTCATAAGCTGCTCCATCCGAGAATTCGTTATTTTGCAATCCATCTTTTTTAAAGTATGAAACAATGCGAGAATTTGAGTGGTTCTGGACCAATTCAGCCATTCCTTTATTAGTGCTGAGCCACAAATTATGCTCTTTGTCTTCCAAAATACCGTGAATTGTATTGTTTGGCATTCCTTCCTTTTCTGTATATCGGCTAAAAACAGGGTTTCCCTTTTCAAAACGAATCAGCTTATTCAATCCCATACTTGTTCCCGCCCATAAAGTTCCCTTTGTATCTTTGTAGAGGCAAAGAATATCGTCACTGCTAATAAAATTGGAGGAATTGGAAGAGAAACGGTAATTCTGAAATTGTTCGGTCTGTCGGTTAAACCGGTTAAGTCCTCCACCCCGTGTGGCAATCCACAAATGAGCCGCATCGTCGCGAATAATGGAATAAACTATATTATTGCTTAACGCGGAATGATTGTTACTGAAAATATATTGTTTGTAATTTTTTATGGAATATGGGCGGGTGCTGCGGTCAATTTCCAACTTATACATGCCGTAACCGCTTGTTCCTACCCACAAAATGTTTTTATCAGTTGGTAAAATGGAGTAAACCGATGACAGATTTACTTTCCGCAGAAGACTATCAATCACCGACAAAGTACACATTTTCTGATTCTTTGTATCAAAATAATTTATTCCGCGGCCGTCGGTTCCTATCCAATACTCACTTTCCTGACCTTCTACAATGGTGAAAACAGAATTGTTTAGTAATCCGTCAGAAGTTGTGAAATGCTGTTGAATCTTGAGTTCCTGATTGTCTGCTTTGCGATTGAATGTGTAAATTCCACTTCCTTTTGTTCCAACCCAAAGTATACGATTGCGATCCTCGAAGAAAGTACGTACAGCATTTTTTCCAAATGCTGGAATATTTTCGTTAGAATACGTATGAAATTTTTCGCGCGAAGGCGATAATTGCCAAACTCCCTGTGTATCGGTACCTACCCAAACAATTTGTTGCGTACCGGCAAAAAGTGATAATACGGAAATATTTGGGAATACACTTTCAACTACATTCGTTTTTAAATCGTAGCGATATAAACCATTGGTCGTACCCCACAACTGGTAACCATCCATAAAAAGAAGTGCTCTTAAAACTCCTGTTTTCTCTGTCCCGATAGGTGATTCAGTCAAAATGCCTTCCGAAATTCGATAAGAAAAGAACCTTCCGTCTGTAGTTTGCATCCAAATCTCGTTGTTGGAATGATAAAATAAAGACTCAATATTCTTCACATGTTGAAATTGTACCACATTTTCAACAACCGGAGTTTGAGATTTCCCTTTTTTGAAAACTATTTTAAATAAGACCTTTTCTTCGGTATATACCCAAAGATTATCATCCAAATCGAAAAAAATTTTCTTGGAACGTAAGTTTGGGACAGCTTTAAGATGCTCAAATTGATGCGTTTTGTTATTAAAGAAGAAAATCCCCTGAGCGTAAATAGAAGCAAAAATGAGGCTGGAACTGTTACGGGCAATGAAAAAAGAGTGTTCGCTAAAAATAGTTTGATTGCCGTTGTCGGTAAAAAAACGGTCGAAAGTATTCTTCCGCGTATCCAACCTATTTATTCCTCGGTCGGTGGCAATCCATTGAATACTCTTTTGTTCCTGTACAATGTCCCGAATAATATTATTACTAATACTTTGATTATTTCCCGGATCAGGTTTGTAAGTCTTAAAATCTCGTCCATTATAAACATTTAATCCGTCCCAGGTCCCAAACCAAATCAAACCGCTTGAATCCTGATATATCGTATTGATGGAGCTGTTTGAAAGTCCATCGTTATTAGTCAGATTCACTATATCATAGCTTTTAGCAATGATTGAAAGTGATATAAAAAGAAAGCAAAAAGTAAGTGTTTTTTTCATAGAAACTGAAAATTAGATATAAGGTTATGCAAATGTACTATAATAAGATATTGAAAGGTGGAAAATGGAGTATCTATTTTTGTCAAAAAGGTATCATTTTGTCAAAATATAAAATTGGTATACTCATTTGTAAGAATAAGACACCCTCTTGACGATATTACCAGTCTATATTTGCAATCGGTTAACTCTTAAATCAAAAACAAATATTATGGATATTGCAAAACGATCAATAAAAAATCCATTGCTACGCCCCGGTGATCTCAAAGCCGGAATTAATGGAATGGAAATCACCTGTCTTCTTAACCCTGGTGTATTCCGCATGAATGGAAAAACGTGGCTTCTACTCCGTGTTGCCGAACGTCCAAAACAAATTGAAAATAAAATAAGTTTTCCTATTTATACGAATGGAAAAATAGAAGTGCTCTGCTTCGACAAAAACGACTCCCAACTAGATGCCACCGATCCACGTGTCATCCTCTACAAAGGGAAAAATTACCTGACAACATTATCTTATCTCCGATTAGTTTGTAGCGACGACGATATTCATTTTTACGAAGACCCTGCATATCCACCTATTTATGGCGAAGGCGATCTGGAAGCTTTTGGCATCGAAGATTGTCGGGTGGCTACCATGGAAGATGGTTTTTACCTCAGCTTTACCGAAGTTTCGTCAGTAGCAGTGGGAGTTGGACTTATTGCCACCAAAGATTTTCAACATCTCGACCGCAAAGGAATGATTTTCCCACCTCATAACAAAGATTGTGCTTTATTCGAAGAAAAAATAAACGGCATGTATTACGCACTTCATCGGCCAAGTAGCCCTGAGTTGGGTGGAAATTACATCTGGTTGGCGCAATCGCCTGATCGTTTACATTGGGGAAACCATAAATGTGTAGCCATTACCCGCGAAGGAAGTTGGGATTCGGCACGTGTTGGAGCCGGAGGTGCGCCGATTAAAACATCTGAAGGATGGTTGGAAATTTATCACGGAGCCAACAGTGATCATCGTTATTGCCTTGGAGCATTGTTACTCGACTTAAATGATCCTTCGAAAGTACTTGCCCGCAGTGTAGAGCCAATTATGGAACCGATTGCGGAATATGAACAAACAGGATTCTTTGGAAATGTAGTATTTACAAACGGACATTATGTGAATGGTGACACCATTAAGATATTCTACGGAGCCAGTGATGAGGTTATTTGTAGTGCCGAGTTTTCAATTGCAGAAATTTTGAAATCATTAAAAAAATAACTAATGCCAAATAAATTGACCGGAGAATTTGCATTCTTCAAAACCCAGCCTAAGAACGTTCGTACGATATTGGTAACCAATATGCTGTATGCACTGATATTGCCGATTATTGAGATTTTTGTCGGTGCCTATATCATGCGAAATACCGGAAATTCATCGTATGTGGCCATTTATCAATTGTGCATGTATATTGGAGTAGTGAGCACATCGGTGTTGAATGGAGCATTACTCAAAGTTTTCAAGGTCAATATGTTGTATAGTTTTGGAATTATTCTTACCGCAATTTCATTAATGGTGATGATGTTTGTACAATCGTTAGGAATAGTTCAGTTGGGTATTGCCGGCTTTGCACTCGGAGCATCCACCGGTTTTTTCTGGACTAATCGCTATTTGCTTACGCTCAATTCAACAAACGACCAAAACCGGAATTATTTCTTTGGTTTAGAATCCTTTTTCTTTTCGCTTTGGAGCATTGTCGTTCCGTTAATCGTTGGTGTGTTTCTGGCAAGTATTGATGGTAAAATGTTATTTGGTCATACGCTGGATGTAAATGCTGGTTATAAAATCATTACTGTGGTCGTATTTTTTATTGCCATTGGAGCTTGTATTGTGTTGGCAAAAGGAGATTTTGTCAATCCTGTACAAAAGAAATTTATCTACTTCAAATATCATTCTTTGTGGCAGAAATTCCTTGCCTTAGCAGGTTTGAAAGGAATGGTTCAGGGCTTTTTGGTAACTGCACCGGCCATTTTGGTTATGCGACTAGTTGGTAATGAGGGTTCTTTGGGTTTGATTCAGGGAGTTGGCGGTGGTGCCACGGCTATTATTGTTTACGTTCTGGGACGACTTGCAAAACCAAAACACCGGATGTATATTTTCGGATTCGGGTTGGTCGTATTTTTTATCGGAACCTTAGTGAATGGAATTATGTTCTCTGCTTTAGGCGTTATCATTTTTGTACTTTGCAAAGTGCTTTTCCAACCACTTCACGATTTGGCTTATTTTCCTACCATGATGAAAACGATAGACGCCGTTTCCGGGATTGAAAAACGAAATGAATATGCTTATATCCTGAGTCACGAAGTCGGACTATTTTTTGGAAGAGCTTCAGGTATGATTTTGTTTATTTCACTGGCTTATTTTGTTTCGGAAATCTTTGCTTTAAAGTACGCATTAATCATTGTAGCTGCCCTGCAACTAGTTTCACTGCCATTGGCCAGGCACATTATCAAAGAAATTGATACTAAACATTCTATAAAAGCAGAAAACCAAGAGGTGGAAGTTGTGGTAGTTCCAGTCATAGAAGAGTTAAAATAGTTAGGCTTAAAATCAATATACCAATGAAAACGACAAAATCAACTCTTTTCTTCATTCTCCTTATAAGCATATTTCTTTCGTGTAAGGCGAATGATAACTACGGAAATCCGGTTGTACAAACCATTATTCCGCGGATAGAATTGATGCCTAACATGCCAAGTCCGTATAAAATTATCGATTGGAAAAAGAAAGCAAAAGATTACGATGCTTATGTATTCGATTTTAATCCGAATGTTCCGGCTGGCTCTATGATTTGGTTGGACAATAGCCAGCGAAACTTGCCTCAAATCACTTTCGGACTTTACACTGCCATAAATGATGTCCGTCAGGGACCAACGCATAATAACGGTGAGTTTCACGAAAGCCTGAATTCTCTCTCGGCAATTTTGGGAGCCGGTTTAATGGGAATTGACAAGACACATCAGAATGGATATAACTACGTGAAAATGATTCAGAATTATTTCAATTCGGGAACCGGCTGGAACATTATGATGAACAATACCTGTCCCGAGATAGCTCAGCAAGGTGGTGGTTACGGTCGCGACTGGTGGTACGATGTTTTGCCGAACCTATTGTTCTATGCGGTAAGCGATGTTTTTCCCAATGTTGAAAATGCTGACAAGATACAACGAAGCATTGCCGAACAGTTTTGTAAAGCCGATTCGGTATTGAATGGAAATTATGATTATTCGTACTTTAACTATGGGCAAATGAAAGGAATGGTTAGCAAGATTCCATTTCAGCAGGATGCTGCCGGAGGACACGGTTATGTGCTTTATGCCGCTTATCAAAAATATAAAAATGCACGTTATCTGGCACATGCCAAATCGGCCATTGCGGCTTTGGACAATCAGAAAGAAAGCCGCTTCTATGAAATTCTGTTACCCATGGGAATTTATACAGCTGCCCGGTTGAATGCCGAACAAGGAACTAATTACAATATCGAAAAAATGATGAATTGGGTTTTCGAAGGCTGTAAAAGTCCTAAGGGACGCAATGGTTGGGGTGTGATTGTTGGTAAATGGGGTAAATATGATGTCAGTGGTTTGCAAGGAAGTATTATTGATGGCGGCGGATATGCATTCTTGATGAACAGCATGAAAATGGCATGGCCGCTTGTTCCCATGGTAAAATATCAACCTCAGTTTGCACGAGCCATTGGTAAATGGATGCTCAACAATGTAAACTCTGCCCGCTTATTTTTCCCCAATGAAATTCCTGAAGGAAACCAATGGTTGCCCGAAATGAAAAATTACACGCATTCGGTGGTTGCTTACGAAGGCCTGCGCTATTCCGATTGCTATAACAAACCTGAATTGAAAGATGTGCATCCAGTGGTATTGGGCGATGGTCCAAACTGGAACCCGAAAAATCCGAAAGAAAGCATGTTCAGCTTATATAGTACATCACCGGTAGGCATTATGGGAGCTATTGTTGATACCACTGATGTGAAAATGATTTTACGACTGAATTGCAATAAAACTGATTTTTATGCCAACACCACGTATCCGGAGTATTTGTATTACAACCCATACACGGTGTCAAAAACAATAACATATCATCCTTCGGGAAAAGTTGATGTATTTGATATTGTGACTAAAAAATATATGGTGAAAGCAATTTCCGGCAACACACAAATTTCTATTCCTGCCGATCAGGCTTGCGTATTGGTGGAATTGCCCGCTGGTACCATAATTGAGAGAAAGAACAATTCACTGTTGGCAAACGGAGTAACTATTTTTTATAAATAATCGAAAATCTAGATATCAATCAAAATGAAAAAAACACTATTTCTAATTTTTCTAAGCTTTGTCAGCTTTGTCATGCAGGCTCAAACCGTTCAAATAAAAGGTACGGTCAAAGATGCATCAACAAACGAATTGCTTATCGGGGTAAATGTAATTGTGGTGGGAACTAAGATCGGAACAGTTACAGGTGTAAATGGCGACTTTGCAATTTCAGCACCAGAAAACGGTACTTTGAAATTATCGTATATCGGTTACAAATCGCAGCAGATTAAGCTTTCAGGTCAAAACACACTGGATATCAAACTTGAGTCCGACAGCAAAACGATTGATGAGGTCGTTGTGGTTGGATATTCAGTTCAAAAGAAACGTGATGTGTTGGGTGCTATTAGTAAAGTAGACGGAGCTGAACTTTCCAAAATTCCTTATGCCTCGGCACAACAAGCATTGCAAGGACGTGTTGCAGGTGTACAAGTGGCTTCACAGACCGGTGCGCCGGGTGCACCAATTTCTGTTCGTATTCGTGGTACAGGATCAATCAGTTCAAGCAATGATCCTTTGTATATTGTGGATGGAATACCTGTGGAAGGTGCCCTCAATAACCTCTCTCCAAACGAAATAGAAAGTATGTCGATTTTGAAAGATGCATCTTCGGCTGCCATTTATGGCTCACGTGCCAACAACGGTGTTGTTCTTATTACTACTAAAAGGGGTAAAGCTGGCGAAGCCACAATTACTTACAACACGCAAATTGGTTATCAAACTCACGGGAATCTAACAAAAATGGCTACCACGGATCAGTACATTCAAATGTATAACGAAGCGGCTACGGCAGATAATAAAACTTCCATTGTGCAAAGAGACCTTATTGCAGGTAGTTGGCTAAAAGACTTTCCGAATGTGAATCATTTGGAAGAAATTTTTCGCACTGCACCCATTCAATCACACGAGTTATCAATAAGTGGCGGAGACGAAAAAACGAAATACCTTGTTTTTGCTTCCTACTATAATCAGGATGGTATTCTGAAAAACACCAATTACGAGCGAGCAAGTGTGCGTTCAAACATCAGTTCCGATGTAAAAAAATGGTTGCATTTAGACTTAAATGTAAGTGGAGGAATGTCTACTAATCGAACTGTTTCAAGTTCAGGGGATGGGTACGTGAGCGAAGGTGGTAGCGTGGTTCGTTACGCATTATATAGAACTCCTGCAATTCCGGTGTATGATGCACAAGGTGGATATGTTGACCTTCCTTCCTCATACTATGGCAATTCAGTTTACAACTCATTTTTCGGTGATGGTTATAGTCCCGAAGGATTGGCTGCAAATACTGACCGAGTGAAGAAAATCAAGACCTTACTTACCACAGGAAATATTATTATCAAATTTCCGGAAAATCTTTTCTTGAAAACTTCTTTTGGACTTGATTATGCCAATGCAGAAATGCGTGAATTCTACGATGTTTGGATGTTGGACAGAGCCAACAGCCCGAATGCATTAAATGTATCAAGCACAACTGATGTCAATTGGACAGTAAACAGTACACTGAATCACAGTATCAAATGGGGTGATAATAATCTGACTTCACTGATTGGTATCGAAGCCATTAAAAAATCCGGAACCAGTATGGGTGTAAGTGATAGTGAATTTGCAAATACCGACCCTAATTTCCTTTATATCGGCAAAGGTGGAGTTGGGAAAACTTCAGCTGGTCAGGGCGAATGGGGTTCAAGCCTGTTATCATTCTTCGGAAATGTCAATTACAATTACAATCAAAAATATTATTTATCTGGAATCATTCGGCGTGACGGCTCATCACGTTTTGTCGGCAAAAATAAATGGGGAACATTCTATTCCGCATCTGCCGGTTGGAATATTGATACCGAAGATTTTATGAAAGATATGCCGAATATAAGTAAACTGAAACTTCGTGCTGGCTATGGCTCAGTTGGAAACCAGGATATTGCATTATATGCTAATTTGGATCGGTATTCTCCTAATTATTACTACACTTTTGGTGGAGCAAGTTACAAAGGATATGCTCAAACAACGCTTGGAAATAATGATTTAAAATGGGAATCCAGTAATCAGTTTAATGCAGGAGTCGATTTAGAAATATTAAAGGGAACATTTGGTGCTTCACTCGATTATTACTATAAAGTAACCAGCGACATGCTCGTTGTTGCACCACTTCCACCATCGGTAGGATATGCTTCACCACCTTGGATTAACAGCGGGAATATGCTTAATACAGGAATTGACCTTGAATTATTCTATCGAAAAAGTTATAAAAACGGAGGATTTAACATCTCCCTGAATGGCGGGTTTGTACACAACGAAGTACTAAAATTAGATGCTCCTTATTTCGGAGGAATGGTTGATACCGGCGTGTATGCAACGAAAACAGAAGTGGGACACCCCATCGGTTCGTTTTATTTATACCAAATGGATGGCA
>Ga0209123_1003647_pt1 | contig 11317 bp, 7 predicted proteins | sample BarGraIncu00431A_FD_184500 | JGI IMG/M metagenome (GOLD analysis project Ga0209123, IMG submission 184500) | Arctic peat soil microbial communities from Barrow, Alaska, USA - Barrow Graham LP Incubations 004-31A (SPAdes) (version 2) | ecosystem: Environmental > Terrestrial > Soil > Wetlands >...
TTGGCAAAGCCGTCCGCATCGACGAAGCTCAGGATCTTCTGCTTCTCGTCGGCGCAGACCGTCAGGCTTTTGCGCGCCGAGCTGGCGGCAAGGATCGCTTCCAGTTCGATCTGGCCGAAATCCTGGGTTTTACTTTTTGCCACGGAAATGCGAGAAAGTTGTCTAAAAGATTGTGCGGGGTGGTCCTCCCGCCCAGCAGAAAAATCATCCCTATCCCCCTCTCCCATCCGCCCTATCGCCTCCTGGGGGATATTCCTCTTCTCAAGCAGTCATCGTACTACTGGTGCATAAGAACAATTGTCGGGACCATAACAGCTACACGCTGGCCCGCGTCCTGATAATTTAGCAGAAACTCGGCGAGCGCCAGGGCCAGCAAAGCCTTGCCACCCCCGGTCACCACCTTAACCGTCCTCCAGCAGCCGGCCTCAAACCAGCGCTCGATAAACCGCTCCTGCCATGGGTAGAGAGTACACCTTTGATCAGTATCCATTACGGGTCGCTACCACCGCCGCATCAGTAGCTTTCCCATCGTTACCGGCACTCAACCATTCACGCAGGGGAAGCTGATGGATTAGCAGACATTCCTTATCGTTAAAAACTGCTTTCTGATCTTCAAGTTCCTGGTCATCGAGTATCGTCACGGCAATATCTTTTTAAAATACTTTTATAAGCATTTAAAAACCCGCAAAACCGACGCCCCTAACAAATTGACCTTATCTGCCAACCAGACGTTTGCATCTTCTGTATCATTACTTGGTTCAAATCACCGTTGTCGTCCTCAAAGGTGCTTCGCTTCATGGCAAGGCAAAGAAGATGCGTGGGCCGGGTCATTGCGACGTAATGGAGCTTGAGCCGAGATTTCTGAGTTATAAGCGCTTTTGCTCCTCCTGTCGTTCTTCCATCCAACCAAGGCATTAATAATTCGAGATTATGCCGCCCCTTTGGATCTTGCCAAAACGTCTCTAACACCAAAGTGGCCGTGTGGGTCTCTCCTTTAACCGAGTGTATTGAACCAACTCGAATTGAAACTTTTTTATCACCTTTATTGAATCGATAAATATTGTCATTGCTTTTGGCCTCGACTGCTGTCGAGGCAGAGCTGCCCGACGCGTCTTTCCAAGCTAAGAAATTATTGCTTTCTACATTAGACAATGTGGTTTTAGCTATGGTCACGGCGATCTCCCGAACGATGCTACACCAAGTACTGTCCCAAGTCTGATTTGTTAGGGTCTCGCGTTCCACGGCGAATCTCTCTATCAAATCCTTGTAAGTGTCCTGAATGTCAGATGTTTCGTCCAAAAGTTCCAAAACATACCGATGGCCGTGTTTTCGCGGCCGGAGTACCGTCCGTTCTTCAGTCATTCCAGCCAGGCGAAGAATGCCCTCCGCGATCTTCTTTACTGCTGGGTAGCTTTCCCCTGACTTTTGTGCTTTTCCTTGCCCAGAGAATATATACTGCACAAAAGCATTCGGCTTCGGGTCTGCACCCGTTAGTTCAGAATCGTATTCCGGCCAATAATGACGGACATGATGTGGAAATTTATAATTGCCATCTTCGGAAGCTCGATGTATCTGAGCAACTGCTGCGAATGATCCGCGAAGTAACTCCTCCTCAGTAAAAGTGTCCAAGAGTAGTTCACCATAGGCGTCTAAAACATTAACGGCACTTTTCTCATCAATCAGGAAAATAGTGTGTTGACCTTCTAAACCACCAGAGGATAGGGGTGTCCTCGGTCCTTGCCCCTTCAACCTATAGGGAATGAGCCCCAGAGGATCAGCAAGGTTCGCGATTCCCTGACCAAAACGATGGCTATTGGGCAGGTCCTTCCTGAATTTGCTGATGGGAAACTTGTCAGTTTTTGCTTCCTTTGATCTAGTGGAATCAAAAATAGCCTGATTTTCATCTCCAAAACGTTGAAGGATAACACCACGGTCACCGGTCAGGAAAATTTGTCGAAGTATTTCGGACTGCTCTTCGCTGTTGTCCTGGGCCTCATCGATGAAAAGGATCGGGAAACGGTCACGTATCACTTTAACGACGTCCGGCACTTTCACCATCAGGTCTATCGCCCATATGAACATATCATCGTAACAAAAATACCCTTCTCTAGCAGTCTGTTTGCACGCAGCACGAATTTTTTGATATGTTTGGCTCTCCGGACTAAGGGGTGGAGCCCCTTTTTTACCCCACCGGACGTCTCCTACACCAAAATCAGGCGATTTCATGGACAAAACCGACAAGTCATGATGGTTCTTTTCGAGGCCCACCCGGGTATTAAATGGCAATGAGTGCCAACGCCTCCTAAGGCAAACCTCGGTGTCAATTATTTTAATTGGGTAACCTTGTGACAGTAGCCACGGTACTGCAAGGAACTCATTCACGAATCCATGAATCGTCCCAATGAAGTGAGGATAGGAGAGCAAACGCCGCCCAACTGTAGTGTTTCCAAGGTGAGTTTCAATCTCATGCCTAGCAACGTTGGTATGCGAAAGAACGCATATACCGCGTGTGGGGTATATCCATTTTTCTGCCAAGATAGCTAACTTTGCAACCAACAGGGTTGTCTTGCCGCTTCCCGGACACGCAGCTACATCAACCGATTCAATGCATTTGAGAACCTCTTGGCGTGGATCAGCCCCATCTTTCCCATAAAATGCATCATCCCCGAGGTTCAAAAGACGAGAGGCCCAGCGGATTTCCTCATCAGTGATCTTTTGCAGATTGAACCGAGAGTGGTCATTCAATAGCTGCTCCCTCCCCATTAGAAGGCTGTTTTTTTAGAGTCCTCGCAACATATTCAATTGCTGCGACTAGATAGTTTGGCAATTTAGACCGTAACTCGTCAGATTTAAGTTCGTCTTTTTCTACCTTTCTCAGCAATATCTCCGCAAGATATTGAGCTGCCATGGCCTTGGAGGCTTTAGTCCCTTTCGTATATTGCGCATAAACGTTTGCTGCGAGCACTTCATTGTATGTATTGCTACCACTTCTAATGGTTGTTTTGACCTCGTCATCCAAAATTTGGAAAGCTTTTTGAGCATCCGCTATTCCTTCTGACAGCTTTTTGTTGTCGAACGATTCGTTCTTCTTAGCCAAAGCATCGTCCTTTTTAGCAAGATATGCAGCAACATAGACATCTTCGGCAAGGCCGGAGAATGCAAGATCGTACTCCAGGGTCCATTCATCCGATATAAAGGTTTTAACCTGCTGCCCGGTCGTCTTCTTACATAATGCCGCTCTTTTTTCTTTCATCCCCTCCAAGCCAAGCGCCCCCTTAGTAGGCAGGGTTTTACCAGTAATCATCTCCCCGCAATCAGGCATAACGTCCATATCGGTCACACAGGCTACCGGGATATCCAACAGACCGTCCGTTTGAATATCCTTGCGCTGAAAAATGCGAGCATAGCGACGCAGACCGACTCCACTAACTTTGACAATGGAAACTCCGTTCTCAGTAAAATCGCTTCCGATGAGGCTCGCTAGCGTGGGTATCAATATATTCTCCGCATCTCCTTCAACTATCATCACACCCCGCGCAAAAAAAAGATTGGCTTTGGTGACGTCGAGGAAGCGTTCGAGAAACCTATAATCCGTCAGTTCAAGCTCGGTTTCGCCCTTTGCCAATGAAAATGCTCGCCCGTTTTGAATCATAACAAGATTGTCCAGCGCAATAACCGAGGCAAGATTGGGGCTGTGTGTGGTCACTATTATCTGAATGCCTTTATCTTTTGCCAATTCTTGTAAGGACTTCATGACCCGTAACTGGCGTTGTGTGTGTAGGTGTGCCTCAGGTTCCTCTATCAACAACATTTTGATGCCTTCGTACTCGGCATTCTCAACCTGAGTAAGGAGAAGCAGTTCGCAGGCCATGAACAGCAGATTGTTAGAGCCCAGGCCAAGTTTGCCAGCGTCGCCCTGATCGCTAGAGCTATCGAGGCTTAGTATGAGCTTTTCCAGTAACTGGCGAAGGCGCACGTCAGCCGAAGCTGCAGAGTTACTAACTTTGATACCGCTCTTGATGCCATCTCCATTAAGGGAAAGGTCTCGCAGGTGCCTGTCAATCCTGTCTCTCGTATCAACTATTCCTTGCTGCTTTTCAAGGAGTGCATTGGCTAGATCTCCGATCCCAAGAACATTTAGTGTCTTCGGATCAACCTCGATATTGGGGTCAAAGCTGACACCGGAAGTCTTGATTTGCTCCGTTTGTCGGAGAATTTGGGATAGGCGCGAACTGCGGCCCGCTGATAAAGCTTGCTCGGCATCGCGCAGTGGGCGCAGATATGTGGCCCAGAGCAATGCTCGTGCGTCTGCTGCTATGTTAGGGCCTTCGCCGTTTTTGCCAGAACAAATTTCGACCGGCCGGAATGTTCGTCGCGCCGCGGAAGTCATATCTTTGGCCGTCCAGTTGATGTACAGGACAGGCTCATCACCTATCTTTTCGCCATAAGTCAAATATTCGACGAATGCTCTCTTATCCGGTGCATTTAACCCAGCGAACTGGCAAACAATCCTGATTTCGCGAGTAGCATCTTTCTTATGGAAATCATTATCTTCAAGCCGATACCACTCCTGATCTGTCGTTCCAAGAACAAAACGAATGGCGTCAACAACCGCTGTCTTCCCAGCATCGTTTTCGCCGACCAAGGCCGTTAACCCAGGTCTGAGAGATAAGCAAAAACCGTTAGGCCCCTCACCGAAACACCTAAAATTTTCAATCGTGATCATTGAAAGGTACATTTTTACTCCTGTTGACTGAGAGCTTCAATGGTGATTAAACAAAGTCTTGGTCGAGGCGATAAATAGATCGCTTTGACACTTAGCCTAATACCAGATGTGCATCGGCAAACCCAGTCTATCAAATTCGGGTGTGGCCGGTAGACGGGCGGCTGTGCCAGAGAAGAGTCGGTTTGCAGACCACAATGCAGCGAATGCATCAGCTATGTCGTCAGCGGCGACCCGATTCCCCCGTACTTGAGACGCGACACTAGCGAAGGCGGATTCACCGAAGAATGCTGAAATGAGAGAGCGGCGTTGCTCCCGGCCTCGAGGATCTCGCTTTGAGTAGAGCATTGGCCCCCCCTGCCAACGAGCGAAAGAAACTTCTGGATGTATTTCAAAAAGACGATCCCTTAGAGAGGTGAACCTGATACAGTCGTCAACAGCGCGAATTTTGGGCAGGATGGCGAAAGTTTGCTGCGACATACGACGGCCATCGTGAGCTTGGGTTATTTCGCAGGCCTCGAGCCAAGTCTTTGCCGACAGGGATTTCCGGATAGGACAGGGAAAGACGCTACTGCCACGAGGTTGTATGAACCTGCGAGCTTGGATATCTGCCTCTCGAGCACCTTTCTCAGGAAGGCCGATAGGGATATCAATCGCCGCTAAGGCCCATGGTCCCACCGCGAGCTCATCAGTTTCAATCAGACTTGCCGTGAAGTAATTTGACCCAGGTTCATGGGCTACAGCGAGCCAGCGAGATCCGCATCCATCTATGCCGGCAATCTGAATCATTTCCCCTCCGATGCAAAGAACATTTTCTAAAAAATTTAGTTAAAAGGTAGAATGCAAGAATGAATGACGTCGCAAAGATATAAAAAAATATTATAGGGCCTGCTTGTGCCTGCTGCATTAGTATTACATATATGGAGACAAATGATTCTCGTTAAAGATCTGGACTCCAAAGTCTTTAATATTATTTACCCAAGTACAAGCTTCTTTTTTATTAACATTAAAGGCTTCTTGAGCAGCATTTTCAATCAATCGAAATTCGTTTTGTAGTGTTGTTACAAAAACTGCAGGATCATCGGTATTTATACAAACTCTAATAGGATCTTTACGTAGTCCAAATTTATTGTACCGCGCTCCACATTCGAGCAACGATGAAGATATAGGGTTCCACCTGAATATTGGATGTGAGGCATAGGATTCAATATCAGAAATAAAGATATTTGAAGAAGGATTGGTTTCTATAATTATACCTAAGTCACTGTACTTTGCTATAACAAGATCCTGAATGGCTTCTAAAAAATCAAGATCGATATCATTCATAGATATTATATTTTTTGTTGTTAAAATGTTTCCTCTGCGTAATATCAGAGGCTTGGCACCATTTCTCCGAACATCCGAATCATGATGATACATCTCGTAGATGTTGTACGCCTCCTCGCTGCCAGTTCTAGAAGACCCTAAATAATCAGGAATTTCATGTTTGATTCTATCATTGGATAGGAACGAGCTTCCGCGCGGCAGAGATGCCTCAAGAGGACAATTTCTACGCAATTGCCATGCTTCAAAAAACTGTTTCGCAGAATAATCCTTTGTATAAACTTCTTTTCCAAGTTTCAAAATTTCCTCTTCATATTTAACGGAAAAAGACTTTGAGATCAATAATTGAGAAAATATCTTATTGCTGTCGCAAACAGTTTTATAAAATTCATCTTTTAAATCGTACTTTTCTTCTAATATTAAAGCGTAGTGCCACAACCACACAAGATTATCCAGTAGCTCTTCAGTGGTTATGTAGATCTCTCCAGCCGTTTTTGCCCACTCCTTAGGGTCTAATCCAAGAGCCAAAGCATGGCCAAGTCGGTCATTATTCGCCATTTCATAAAACCTTACAGTTTCGTCGATTTTTCTGAGGCCAGAAACTATATGACTAAAATCCTCTCCGGCGTGCACAGAAAGGTGCAACATATCACGGGAGATTCCTTCCATTTTGAGTTTAGAGATATGAGGTAAAGGAGGAACTTTCTTACTTCGCAAGTATCGAATATACGGAGCGTATACTTCAGGTGGCGTGCTATTTTCATCACCAGCAACGTCTAAAGAAGCTATTAAATGTGGTAAAAAAATCTTCTTATTTGAGCAACTTTCAGTCTCATTAAGAGCACGAATGACGCCTCCTGGTTGTTTTCTGTAAAATTCAAAGCAAGAAATATTGTTGTCTTTACTTGAGAATAAAAATTTATCCAGATCATCAGTTTCTTTTTTAACAGTTTTTCTGACGCCTGCGTTTCTGACAGCGAGTCTTTGTTTATTGTGAAACGCTGATGTTAACTTACCTTTCTTTCGGATGAAATGAACACTAAAATGATATTTAAGTGAACCAGGACCAGATCCCTGTATTTTAATGTCTCGCAGCAGTGCATCCTCGAGCCTAGTGCCTTCAAAGGCACCCATAATATCTCTGAATTCATCGGATTTAAAAGCATTTGGAGAAATCTTACCTTCTATGCAATTTGTACCATTTAGAACAATATTCCGGGCGACGTTTTTGTAATGGTTCCCAGTGGGCTTTCTGACAGGAGAATTGAAGAATTCTACAAAGTGTGTTAACCCAACATTGTGGGACATAATCATATACGAGCGCAGTATGTTTGAAAGATGTATAAATATTTTCACCAATCTGCGTATTAACAACGGGCTATCTTGTTCCTGATAGAGAGAATAAAGTAATATATTATATACAAGCCAGGCCTCCTCATCATTGCCACTTTTGAAAGAATTCACGGCCATATAAAGCAGGTTTCGCTTAGGTCCAGGAGTATCTATCTTTGAAGACCCGAGGAAGGCAAGATTATGATGGGAAGTCGTTATGGTATGCCGATGCCTTTTTTTTAATATTTCAGAAATGACAAAGATGCTGTCCTTGATCGATTCAGGACCGAAAAGAGTGTATCTATTAATGGCAACATGGGTTTCCTTAAAAATATCGACCAACTGCCCGACAGTATGATGCTGTTCGTTAATAAGAGTAAAGTCGTGGATTCGCGGTAATTCACTTAAAATATCATCAGAGTAGAGTTTCTCTGACGTCCGATCTTGATTGGCTAAGTCGAGGAGACTCGAAGGTGTCTCATTGCATCCATTTAGGTGTATGTGATTGTCTGCATAATCATCAGCCAAAGAGTGCCTTTTAATAGCAAGAGGCATAACGTGAGAACAATAATTTTCAATATCTACGAATGAAACCTTTTTGCCCATATAAAGCTGAGAAAGGCGGTAACCAATAATTGAAAAAGGATGCACATAACGAATAAGTGAGCAGTAATCTGACGCCAAGTTTTCATGTGCGGAAATATGGTGGCCATCAACATGGAAATAGCGCGCAAATACGCTATCAAGAAAACCAAATCCATAATCAAGGCTAAATTTTCCAGGCAGTACCGAATTAACTGCTGCTTCTATATCGTTCCTGCGGAATCGGTTTGGCAGAAAGTCTTTGACCCCATCCATAAGGGCACTACTTTGCATCGGGTTGATTGGATTAGATAATGAGTTAATAAGTTCGGATAGAATTTTATCGCTTCTTAAAAGCACAACCAATGGTATATCTGAAAGAATTGATTGAAGCATTCTTACTCCAAGATATTACGGATTTTGTGAGTATAATAGCCACGATCTTGAGTTGAAAGCTTTTTCAAAGCCTGACCGATTTTACTTGCCCTTTTATCTAAGTATCCAATAAGGCTTAATTTGTCTTCGGTTGTGTAACTGTCCTTATTTAATTTGAGGTACTCACATGCCTTTTCAAGATAATCAAGTGAAGAAGTGGGATCTAACTTCTGCGAATTCACATCTCGAAATTCATATGTGAATTTATTCAAGGCTTCGCTATTTAAATTGGTCGGACGTTTACCCCCCATCAATATTGTTGATAGACTCTGCCCATCTGGACTGTCAATAGAGATTTTCAACAGCTTGTCAATTATAGGATGGTTCATAAATGCAAATGTAAAACTTGATTCCATTCTTGTTAAAGGCTCAATATTTATCCTATAGGCATTGTCGTACCTAAGAGCATTGGGATTAAACTTCTTACCAGAAGCTATATTAGTATTTGCAACGGTTGACGCATTTTCAAAACTTGCAACGGAATTTACAAAAATCACAGCAATTCTTTGGAAAAACACGACGGCTGCCTCTTCGCTTCCGTCCCATCTTATTGGCTTTTGTACTGATCCTGGGTCATACTGTTTTGGGTCATAACTGCCCATTTTCAATACATTTAAATTATTGAAAAACTTGTTAGCCACATTATGTATAAATAACGTAGGCAATATATTAGTTCTACCAATCTTATTTTTCTTACGCCAAGTAATTATTAAATTCATTACAGATTTATATTGCATGTCGCTTAGTTCATCTGACCTAGTAAAGTCCTCACTTATAGATTCGTCACCGCCATCTGGTATGTATCTATTTTTTTTAATATTTGAATTAAACGGCTGGGAATTTACAATATTCCTTATATTTTCGGCTGTTAAATTGACAATATCAAGGCTAGCAATCATGAACTCAAAAAATTTACCAGCGAGAATAAACATTTTTGTTTGGTAAGAGGTGTAAAAATCATCATATGTGAAAAGCCTAAATGCAATGTAAAGGATAAGGTCTTTTTCCTTTAAACTCTCGATTGATGATAAATTATGCTTTGATTTTGCAATATATAAGTTATTTACTAATAACTCTGGTTCAGGTTTATAGGACGGATTTGAAGCTTTCGAGAAGAACCCAGATTTAAGTGCTTTATAATGATTATAATTTCCTCCACTAATAGCCTCAATATCATTTTGAGTTGAAGCTGCCAATAGTTCCCTACCCCTAACTCTATTATATATTTCACCAGTTTTTTTAATGCTGCCATAGTAAAGCTTGAAATCTTTACCAAATATATGCTGTACAATAAACTTGTCAATATCTTTCATCTTAGAAGAGCTTGGGTTGTACGGCTTGTGTATAATATCAGTTTTATTCGATTTAAACTGGTCTGAAACAATGCTTATGATATTTCTTTTGCTTACTAAGTATTGCACAAAAAATCTGGAATTATCTGTAAATACTTCTTCAGTAAAAGATTTCTGGTTTATATTATAATTTAAACATCTAATTTCGATATCTTTGAATGTATTATAATAACAGATTTTTCCATTTTCAAAACGAAGCATTGTCTCGCACTTCCGCAAGACATCGTAAATATCTTTCAACAATACTCTGTTTTCATTTGGAAAAACCTTTATAAGATACTTTTCTGCCAAATTTTCTATGAATACAGTATAAGTATTTGCCGTGTACTCCGGTCGGTCTTCTTCAGACATATATTTAAAATTCAATCTACTTTCAAAATGTTTTATAAGTATCTTTTGGTATAAAGCTGGATCTCCACTAATGACCGGAATCATATAGGGCGAAGCCATATATTTCCTAATTACTTCCAACACTTCATATCCCTTGCCAAATGACATATCTATGTCGTCTATCAGAATGACTAACGCCTCGTGCCCAAATAGTTTCGCAGCAGACATGAAAAAAATATGAGCATTTTGCTCAAGCTTCAATGTTGTTTGACTTGAGATTAATTCGTCAATACCTTGATCTGTTTTTAATGTTCTCACAGCTTTAACCGATTCAGAGATGTTATCTAAAGCTGTGAAATATATTTCAAGCAATTTCTCAAATGCGGGTGTAATTTCTGTTTGTAAACGTCTTTCTGTTTGTAAACGTCTGTTATCATCTATAGCTTCAATTATGTGTCCTATAACAATACTCAAGAAATGCTCATTACTTTCTAGTATTGTTGGATCTATTGGCTTTAAAAACTTAAAAGAATTTGCAGTAGATGGCTCTGTATCAGCTATATATTTTTCAATATTAAGCATGAAAGCTGTCTTTCCAGACCCTCTATCTCCGGAAATAAAAATAGCGTCATGTATCCTGCAATCAGTGATTTTGTTTGCGGCGGTAAGTTTTTTCAGTTTTTCCAGTTTTTCTGCTTTTTCTCTTAAGATACTTCGTACCTGCTCAAATGCCTCATACTGAAAAAGCTCATTTATTTCGAATTCTTTTACTCTTTCAGTATCATCCAAATTAATAATCAATTGCCGCATAATCTCTCCTTAAGACTAGTTCCATCAAGCAGGACACAACTAAATTGCACAAATCTACAAATGTTACAATCAATTTCTTATAAATTCACTAATCTGCCCTGAACTCGTCACCAGCACTCTCTTTTTTGCTCTCGTTATCGCAACATGAAAGTAAGCGATCACAGGGTACCTAGCGATTTCACTATTTCTCACTATAAGTCTGGCAAGTTACAGTACTATTTAGTATAATTACATCAGATACAGTGTCATTAAATCTGTTGATGTCATGTGAGGGCAATCCTGTTAGATTCAAAGCTTCTTCCTACTGACTTCAAAATTACCGAAGAAGATTTGAAAAATACCCCACCCAGTGTCCTGCTTCTGCTGTCGTACTCTTTGAAACAAAATATGGAACTGAAAGACAGGGTAGACCAGTTAGAGGCAAGACTCA
>Ga0209123_1003648_pt1 | contig 11315 bp, 7 predicted proteins | sample BarGraIncu00431A_FD_184500 | JGI IMG/M metagenome (GOLD analysis project Ga0209123, IMG submission 184500) | Arctic peat soil microbial communities from Barrow, Alaska, USA - Barrow Graham LP Incubations 004-31A (SPAdes) (version 2) | ecosystem: Environmental > Terrestrial > Soil > Wetlands >...
TGAATTTATCTACTTCTTTATTAACTATTCCATTTTCTCTAGCGCGAACACTATATATAGATATTCCTTTAGTTATATAAATTAATAAGTCCTGAGCCTTTGCAAGGTCTTCAGTCTTACCACATACTCCCTTTACTGTGCAGCCTTTACAATTGGCTGCTTCTTGACATTGATAACAAAACATAGACATACGAATCGCCCTCCATTTTTTCTTTTGCACGCACTGTTCGTGTTCGCTTTATGAGACTATTATACTGTCTTACAATTCCGTTGTCGGTAACGTATGTTACAAGCTAAAAAAATCAACCTAAAAGCTTATATAATAGCATTTAGGTTGATTTGAAATATTATTCTACATATGATCTTAATATATCTATTTGTTTTATAATCAGTACTTTATTGCCCTTAAGACTAATAATACCTAGGTCCTCGAATATGCTGAGTTTTCTACTTATAGTTTCCCTTGTGACTCCAACATAATTTGCCATCTCTTCCCTATTAATAGGTAAGTTGATTTTAAGACCTTGACTTACATTGACACCATACTTTTCTCCAAATTCTAAAAGCATAAATGCGATCCGTATTTCTGCATCATTAGTAGCCAGATTTTGTGCAAGATTTTCAGTCTGAGTTAGACGTTTTGAAATAACTTGTAATAACTTTAAGGATATTTCCGGGTTACTCATGATAATTGTGTCCATATCCTGTTTGGTTAATGTACATATCTTAACATTTGATATGGCATAAGCATCAAAATTATATATTTCATCATTACTAAATAGGCTTAATTCTCCAAAGAAATCACCACTAGTGAAGATATGAACTATCTGCTCCTTACCTTCTTTTGTTAATTTAGATATTTTTACTTGACCTTCATTAATAATAAATAAGGTATCTGATTTTTCACCTTGACTACAGAGCATATCTCCTTTTTTATAGACTTTATGTCCTGTCATATCAACAATTTTTGTAAGCTCATCATCAGATAGAAATGAAAAAACCGGTACTTTCTTAGCGCACAAGCTATGAGTACAATTTCCGCAACTACACTCTTCCATATATATCACCTACCGTTTATTATCATAACATTTTTAATTTGTTGTGGTCAAATAATAATAAATATAATTTTTTAATATTTTCATTTTGTGATTTCAATCATATTTTTAAAATGGAAACAATTATACAATAAGGTCATAGGAAAGAGGCAACGTGTGAGAATAAATTTTAATATCAAATAAATAAATTTAGGAGGAATACATTATGAGCAAAAACATTATGCTAAGTGACAATATATACTGGGTTGGTAAGGTTGATGATAGGGAGGTACCTTTTCATAGATTAACATTAACTAAAGGAACTACTTATAATAGTTATTTATTAATGACTGAGAAACCTACAGTAATAGATACTGTTGATATGAGTTTTGGACGTGAATTTGTAGAAAATTTAAAAAATATAATAGAAGTCCAGAAAATTAAATACATTGTGATTAACCATACTGAGCCTGACCATTCTGGAGCGCTTGGAAGTTTAGCATCTATTGCTAAAGATGCTGTAATTGTGTGCACAAGACTTGCTGTAGATCAACTTAAGGAAATGTATAAACTTCATAACAGAGAATTTTTAGTTGTAGGGGATGGAGATACTCTTGATATAGGAGGTAAAACACTAAAATTTATAGAAACACCTTATCTTCATACAGCGGAGACAATGATAACTTATTGCATAGAAGATAAAATATTATTCCCTTGCGATATATTTAGTACCCACGTAGCTAAGTATGAGTATTTTAATGATATGGCAAAAGAGGACATAAATGCTGATTACATTGGATATTATAAATTGATAATGCACCCTCATAGAAGATACGTTCAAAATATGATTGAGAAAATTAGAGATTTAGACATAAAGATGATAGCACCATCTCATGGATATATCCTTAGAGATAAGGTTCAAAGTTTTATAGATATTTATGATAATATGAGTAAAAACATAGAGGTAGATAAAAAGGCATTAGTCCTTTATTCGACTATGACAGGTAGGACAAAAAAGATTGCGACTATTATTAATGATGAATTTGAAAAACAAAACATAAAGTCTAAAATTATTGATGTAAATAAAATACCAAGGGAGGAAGTAATGAAGGCTATAAATGAAGCTGACGCGATTTTCTTTGGTAGCTCCACAAAATATGCAGATATTATTGGAAATATGGAAGATATACTTAAAAGTCTAAGTGGTTTGAATCTAGAAAATAAGATAGGGTCAGCTTTTGGTTCTTATGGTTGGAGTGGAGAAGCTATAGAAATAGTTCAGGATTATTTGAAGAAAACCAATATTAAAGTTTTAAGTACCTCGGGTGTAATTAAGTCTACTGGTATGATCGATATAGAGTTCCCAATAAGAATTAAGTTTTCACCAAGTTTTGATAATGTAAAGAGCATAAAAAGTGCAATTATTTATACCGCTGATTTATTACTTAGTACGATATAAAAATATTAGGAGGAATATGTTCATAGAAACTCCCATCATGAAAAATACGTGATGGGAGTTCTCCTTTTATATTATATGTTTTCTTTGAGATTTTTTACTCCAACCCGATTTACGAACTGATTAAAACTCTCCGTAGTATTTCTGCTTTTATTATAAAATAATATTAATTTTTCAAGAGTTTGAGCTACATCGCGCGACTTCACTCGATAGTTAAGTGCCTCACTAAACTTTGCATTTGGTCCTAAAGTTCCACCTAGAAAAATATCAAAGGCTTCGACAAGCCCATCCTCAGTTTTAATAAGTGCACCTTGTAAATTAATATCACCTATTTGTTTTTGCCCGCATGCGTTAGGGCAACCAGTAAAGTGAATGCGTATTGGAGAGTCTAATTCAATCGTATTATCTAAATAAGAACATACATATCTAGCTATTTTCTTTGTTTCAACAATTGCAAAATTACAGAATTTTTTACCTGTACATGCCAATGAATGTCCAATAAAGGAGCTTGGATCAGGTGAAAAACTTTTAAGGATTGGTTCATTTAAAATAGAGACAATATGCTCATTACCAACGCCTGAAATGATAAGATTCTGAGACAATGTAGTTCTAATATTACTGTCCCCGTATTTTTCACAAATTCTAGCAAGTTCAAAAAAATCATCCGAATTAAGTTCTCCAAAAGGTACATTAATGCCAATATAGGTTTTATCTAATTGCTTTTGTTTATGAACTCCATAAAAATAGGCTGCATTCCAATTTTCCAGTTTGTCTTCGCCTAAGCTGTGCATGTCGCCAATTATTTCTAATAATTTTTCTTGAAATTTATCTACTCCCCAGTCTTCTATTAAAAATTTCAATCTTGCGCGGTTACGTTTTTCTCTATACCCATAATCGCGAAATATAGTAGCAACGCCTGTAGCAACTTTAAGAACATCTCCTGGCAGCGCAAAAATGCTTAGTTTTTTAGCTAAATGTGGAGTCGTTGAGAGTCCGCCACCTACCCATAAGTGAAAGCCGATTTTCTCCACACCATTTATATTTTTAACCGCTGGAGTAAATGACAAATCATTTATCTCTGCATGAGCTGCGTTAAATATATTTGAGGATATTGATATTTTGAATTTTCGTGGGAAATTTGAAAAATCACGATTGTATAGGAAAAATTCATTTAAGTTATTAATAAGCTGGGTTGTGTCCATAAGTTCGTTTTTATCGATTCCGGCAAGTGGATTACCTACAATGGTTCTTGTACAGTCACCACAGGCTTCGACAGAACTTAGGTTAACTACTTTTAATCTATTAAAAATATCAGGTAAGTTTTCAATGCAAATCCAATGAAATTGCAAAGCGCCTCTTGTTGTTATGTTAATTAGACCTCTTCCATAATCTTTTGAAATTTTTGCAAGGGTCCGTATTTGCTCTAAGTTTAATATGCCAGTATTTCTCACTCGAAGCATGAAGTGACCATCTCTAGGACGTTGCTGATAAACACCTGCCCATTTAAATCGATCCATATCATCTTTAGTTATAGAATCATATCCCTTACTTGAGTATTTATCTAATATGGTATTTATAACATCGAGACCATCCTTTTCAATCTTCATAATTTCAATTGAATTTAATTTGTTTTCCTTCTTATCCACATTTATGTTATAAGACATTTAAAGCCCTCCATCTTAAGTTACTATCATTTGTTTAAAGTAAATTGGTTAAAGTAAATTATTTTATTAAACATTGTAGTATGTTACATTCATAGTTAATTTTCATGATTGTATTATAAATGATTGGGTTTAAAAAAGATGTGATTAGAGTCACAGCCATAATTAATAAGGATATAGTTAAAGGGAATAAGTTGTTATGCTACTAAACTTTTAGCTAAAGGTGAAAAACTTGATAAGTCATGGGTTTCATTTGTTGAGAATTCATTGTTTATGACACTAACTAATGTAAATTTTGATCCTAAGTCTCATATGGACATGCTTAAAAGATCTCAAGAAATAAAAGAAGAGGTTCGAAAAAAGGCAACAAATGAAAATGTAAATAGCGAAGAAGCTCTATATAATTTAAGTGATACTAAAGAACAAATTCTTGAAGATGCTAAAAAAGCAGGCGTTATGTATGATGAAAATTTAAATGATGATATTCGATCAGTTCGAGAAACTATAAAATACGGGTTAAAAGGAATTGCGGCATATGCACACCAAGCTAGGTTCATTAAATACAATAGTGATGATGTTGATGATTTCTATTTTATAGCTTTAGCAGTACTTACTGATGATAGTTTAAATCTTGATGATCTTATTAAGTATTTAATTAAAACTGGAGAGACAAGCGTTAAAGTTATGGAAGTATTAGATAAAGGTAATAATGAGATGTATAACTCTCCTACGCCTACAAAGGTTAATGTAAATATTAAAAAAGGACCATTTATTGTGATTTCAGGTCATGAGTTAAGGGACCTTGAGATGTTACTTGAGCAAACAGAAGGCAAAGGAATAAATATTTATACTCATGGGGAAATGTTACCTTCTCATGGATATCCAAAACTTAATAAATACAAACATTTAGTAGGTAATTTTGGAGGAGCTTGGCAAAATCAACAAAAGGAATTTGATGGCATACCTGGGTGTATTTTAATGACAACAAATTGTTTAATGAAGCCAAGAGATTCTTATAAAGATAGAATTTTTTCAACAAGTGTTGTTGGCTGGGATGGTATAAAACATATTCAGGCCGATGAAAATGGTAATAAGAATTTTTCTGAAATAATTAATAAAGCTCTGGAATTAGGCGGATTTAAAAAAGATGAAGAAGTTAAAGAAATTTTAGTCGGATTTGGTCATAAGGCAACTTTAAGTCATGCAGAAACAATAGTTAATGCAGTTAAAGAAGGTAAAATTAGACACTTCTTCTTAATCGGAGGATGTGACGGTGCAAGACCAGGAAGAAATTATTATACAGAATTTGCTGGGCTTGTTCCAAAGGATTGTATTATTCTTACTCTAGCCTGTGGAAAGTATCGCTTTAATAAATTAGAATTTGGTGAGGTAGCGGGGCTTCCAAGACTGCTAGATATAGGTCAATGTAATGATGCATATTCTGCGGTTAAGATAGCACTAGCACTGGCTGATGCTTTTAAATGCACTATTAATGATTTACCACTATCGTTGATTATAACTTGGTATGAGCAGAAAGCCGTTGCTGACTTACTAGCATTATTATCGCTTGGAGTAAAGGGAATTTACCTAGGACCAACACTACCTGCTTTCTTAAGCCCTAATGTATTACAATTTCTAATTGATACTTTTGACATTAAACCAATAAGCACACCAGAAAATGATTTAAAACAAATACTCGGATAATTATATTTTAAACACACAATTATTTCTTGTATAAGAAGTTTTTTATAAAGCATGAAGAAATGTATGAAGATACATTTTCATTCATGCTTTATTTTTTTTATCCAAAATACAATAGAACGAACTATTTGCATCAGTTTTAATTTGTTGTGTTCAAATAATAATAAATATGATTATTATATATTTTAATTTTGATTTAGATCATATTTTTAAAAACAATATAATTATATAATAAGGTCATAGCAAAGCAAGAACATATGGGAATAAATAAAAATATTAATACTAGGCATGCTTAGTATGATTTGAGAATACAAGGAGGAATTAATTATGAAAAAACTTATAAATGAAAACCAAAACCTTGGAGAAATAGTTTCAATTTTCCCAGGTGCTACAGAGATTTTTAATAAATACAAAATAGATTATTGCTGTGGTGGACATGATACTTTAGCAGGAGCTTTGGATTCCATAGGAGTAGATAATGAAAAAATAATTAAAGAACTTAATAATGCATATGAGAACTTTATAAAAAGCAATTTAGAGTATAAAGATTGGAGAAAGGAAAAACCTACAGCATTAATTAAACATATAGTACAAACACATCATGAATTTACAAAAAAACAGCTTACAGAAATAGATGTTCTGTTATTTAAAGTGCTAAAAGTACATTTTAAGCTTCATAGTGAAGAACTGTTAAAAGTTCATAGAAACTTTGGAAGTCTTAAAACAGAACTTGAGGAGCACCTTATAAAAGAAGAGGAAATTCTGTTCCCTCTTATTGAAAACTATGAAATAACAAAGGATGAGAATGTCTTATCAAAAATACAGCAGATAATAAAGGATACAGAGGATGAGCATGATGCAGCTGGGAATATAATTAAGGAGTTAGAGAAGATAACTAGAGATTTTAATGCGCCAGAGGGAGCATGTACTTCTTTCAAGCTTGTATATACAAAAATTCATGACCTAGAAAAAGATCTGTTCATTCATATTTATTTAGAAAATAGTGTTTTGTTTAATATGTTTCAAGAGAAAAAGGATTGCTCTATAAATTAATAATTATTTAAAGACCAACAGGTGAAAATAAGGAGGAATTAAATATGTCAGATTTTAATGCAAGTGTTGATGCTAGATTATTCGTTCCCTTAATATTCGTTCAAGGAAAAGCGGTATAGCTTTCTGTTACTCTATTAGGAGACAACTACTTTTTCGAATATTTGCCTTATACTAATTATTCTTTAGCCAATTAAATAATATTAATGTATTATTAACCACTGTATCCTTTGAACTATATAGTAAGGGTATGTCACCATCTTCTGACATTCTTCTTAATAGTTTTACTGCATCACCAATTAAATTTTAGATATTTGTATAACAATAAGATTATACATTATTTGCTAGAAGGTATATTTAAGTAAAAAAAGCGCAAACTAATATATAGAATATATCATAAAATTAGGAGGATTACATATGCAAGGAAAAATGTTTTGTTTTCAGTGTGAACAAACTTTCGGTGGGAAAGGTTGCACGAAAGTAGGGGTTTGTGGTAAAACTCCAGAAATTGAGGCACTCCAGGATTTACTTATATATCAGATAAAAGGAATAAGCTGTTACGCTAGTAAACTTTTAGCCAAAGGTGAAAAAATAGATAAGTCATTAGTTTCTTTTGTTGAAAATGCACTGTTTATGACATTGACTAATGTAAACTTTGATCCAGACTCTCATATAGATATGCTAAGAAGATCTCAGATTAATAAAGAAGAGATTAGGAAAAAAGCATCAGGTGAAAAGGTAAATACGCCGGAGGCTTTGTATAATCTAAGTGATACAAAAGAAGAAATTCTTGAAGATGCTAAAAAGGCAGGAGTTATGTATGATCAAGATTTAGATGCAGATATTAGGTCCGTTCGTGAAACTATAAAATATGGACTAAAAGGGATTGCGGCATATGGGCATCAAGCAAGGTTTATTAAATATCACAGTGATGAGGTAGATGATTTTTATTTTATAGCTCTAGCAGTATTAACTGATGATAGTTTAGATCTTAAGGATCTTATTGGGTACTTAGTTAAAACTGGAGAGATGAGCGTGAGGGTTATGGCGGTATTAGATAAGGCTAATAATGAGATATATAATTCTCCATCGCCTACAAAGGTTAATGTTAATATTAAAAAAGGACCATTTATAGTAGTTTCGGGTCACGAATTAAGGGACCTTGAAATGTTACTTGAGCAAACAGAAGGCAAAGGAATAAACATTTATACTCACGGTGAAATGTTACCTTCCCATGGATATCCAAAGCTTAATAAATTCAAACATTTAGTAGGTAACTTTGGTGGAGCATGGCAAGATCAACAAAAGGAATTCGATGATATCCCTGGTTGTATTTTAATGACAACAAACTGTTTGATGAAACCAAGAGATTCTTATAAAGATAGAATTTATTCAACAAGTGTTGTTGGGTGGGAAGGATTAAAACATATATCTAATGATGAGAATGGATATAAGGATTTTTCTGAGATGATAAATAAAGCATTAGAACTTGGTGGATTTGAAAAGGATGAAGAAGTTAAAGAAATCCTAGTAGGGTTTGGACATAAAGCAACTTTAGCTCATGCAGAAACAATAGTTAATGCAGTTAAAGAAGGTAAAATAAGACACTTCTTCTTAATTGGAGGATGTGATGGAGCAAGGCCAGGAAGAAATTATTATACGCAGTTTGCAACGCAAGTTCCGAAAGACTGTATTATTCTAACTTTAGCTTGTGGAAAATACCGTTTTAACAAATTAGAATTTGGTGAAGTTGCAGGGCTTCCAAGATTACTTGACGTAGGTCAATGCAACGATGCCTATTCTGCTGTTAGAATAGCGCAGGCATTAGCTAGTGCATTTGAATGTACTATTAATGATTTACCACTTTCATTCATTATAACTTGGTATGAGCAGAAAGCTGTTGCTGACCTTCTAGCACTATTATCACTTAATGTAAAAGGCATTTACCTAGGACCAACACTCCCAGCTTTCTTAAGCCCAAATGTATTACAATTTTTAATTGATAATTTTGACCTTAGACCAATAAGTACACCAGAAGATGACTTACTAAAAATACTGGGATAAAATAAAATTAAATAAAAAATAAGTAAAGCTTAGAATTGTAAAATCAGTTTTAAGCTTTTTTTTGTCCGAAATACTATAGAGTATTATATTTGCAATATTTTAGATTTATGGCGTTCAAATAATAAAAAAAATTATTATATATTGTTAATTTGATTTAGATCATATTTTTAAAAACAATATAATTATATAATAGGGTAATAGGAAAGCAAAAACATATGGGAGTAAATAAAAATATTAAATTCATAAATACTTAGTATGATTTAAGAATATATTGAAAACTATGAAATAACAAATGACGAGAATGTCTTATCAAAAATACAACAGATAATAAAAGAGACAGAGGATGAGCATGATGCAGCTGGGAATATTATTAAAGAGTTAGAAAAGATAACCAGAGACTTTAATGCGCCAGAGGGAGCATGTACTTCTTTCAAACTTGTATATACAAAAATTCATGACTTAGAAAAAGATCTGTTCATTCATATTTATCTAGAGAATAGTGTTTTGTTTAATATGTTTCAAGAGAAAAAGGGTTGCTCTATAAATTAATATTATTGAAAGACCAACATGTTAAAATAAGGAAAATCAAATATGTAAGGATTTTGGTAAGAGTATAGCCACGAATATAGGATAGACTATTAAGTAGCTTGTAATATAAATAAAGATAGTGTAATCACTATCACAAATTAAGAGGAGATGTTTTTTATGGATAAGTATGTTTGTTTAGTATGTGGGTATGTGTATGATCCAGAAATAGGTGATCCAGATGGCGAAGTAAAACCTGGTACTAAGTTTGCGGATATTCAAGAAGACTGGGTCTGCCCATTATGTGGAGTTTCAAAATCAGATTTTGAAAAAGTAGAATAAAAAATATATTAGAGGAGTGATTTTTATGAAGGCTTATGTTGATAAGGATACATGTATTGGATGTGGATTATGCCCAGAGGTATGTCCAGAAATATTTCAAATGGATGATGATGGAAAAGCTGTAGCATCACCTGATGAAGTGGCAGAAAATCTTATAACTAGTGCAAAAGAAGCAGAAGAACAATGCCCTGTTAGTGCAATTTCTGTAGAAGAGTAACAGTATTAAGGCCTGTAAATTTGAACTTACAGGCCTTTATTTTATTTATGAATATTTATATATTAGATGCATCCAAGCTACTTTTTTCCACTACAACGTCTGGGACCTGCTTATAAGCAACTTTTAAAAGCAGAGGCGATAAAATTGTGGTCACTATGACTACAATAACGATTGGAACAAAGATCTCTTCACTCATCAAACCAGCGACAGCACCTTTGTCTGCTAATATAAGCGCTACCTCACCTCTTGAAATCATTCCAACGCCAATTTTTAATGAATCTTTATTCTTAAAACCGGTTAGTTTGGCTCCCAGGCCACACCCAATTACCTTGGATAATATGGCTACCACTAGCAAAACAGCGGTGAAAATTAATAGAGAACTTGAAATGCCAATTATATGAGTTTTTATCCCTATACTTGCAAAAAACACAGGAGAGAGAATCATATATGATAGTACCTCAAATTTACCTGATATATAATCCGCTTGTTTGGCATTTGAAATAATAATACCTGCCAAATAAGCGCCTGTTATATCCGTTATACCAAAGAATTTTTCAGCGGCATAAGATAATAGCAAGCAAAAAACCAATCCGTAAATAGGTACTCTTCTCTTTTGACCATGTTTATTACTCAGGTGCTTAAATACAAAATTAAACACAATTGCTACAATAACTGCAAATACAAAGAACATGAAAATTCTAATTAGTATACTCATTATACCAACAGACGGATCTGCAAACCCTAAAATAATAGTAAAAGTGATTATACCAATAACATCATCAATGACAGCAGCTCCTAAAATTGCTGTGCCTGTTGACGTTTTGAGTTTACCCATTTCTCTTAGAGTCTCAACGGTAATACTAACTGATGTTGCTGTAAGAATGATACCGATGAAAATATTCTGTAATAATTCTATTTGAGTCATCGCATTGAGTGGTGTGTCTGAAAAAGCAATAGCCACAAGAAAACCACCAGCTAAAGGTACTAAAATACCTAGAAGTGCAATAACAAGAGAGGCTCTCCCACATTTTTTCATTTCTTTTACATCTGTTTCAAGGCCTGCAATAAACATTAAACCTATTACGCCTAGCTCAGCAATCTTATTAATAAATGTTGTTTCATGAACGATGTTTAATATTGTAGGTCCAAGTATTAATCCAGCAATTAAAGCCCCAATAACCTGCGGCATCTGAATTTTTTTAGTCAAAAGACCTAATATTTTTGTGCTCATTAAAATAATTGATAAATCCAATAAAAAATTAATA
>Ga0209123_1003649_pt1 | contig 11307 bp, 11 predicted proteins | sample BarGraIncu00431A_FD_184500 | JGI IMG/M metagenome (GOLD analysis project Ga0209123, IMG submission 184500) | Arctic peat soil microbial communities from Barrow, Alaska, USA - Barrow Graham LP Incubations 004-31A (SPAdes) (version 2) | ecosystem: Environmental > Terrestrial > Soil > Wetlands >...
ATTTGAGAATGATGATTCTCTTGGAATACTTTATAATACTGTGCATAAGGGGAATTCCTATATTGTGATGGAGGCATCAAATCCTTTGGCCAGCCTTGATAATGTAACGATAAGTGATTTGAGTGAAGAGGATTTTGTTATTATTTCAAGAGATGAATCACCTAAAGGATTTGATGGTATTATAGGTCTGTGTAGAAAAAATGGATTTACTCCAAAAATAATTAAACAGCTCCCAAATATAGAATCTGTATTACTCTGTGTTGAAATGGGAATAGGTGTCGCTTTGTTTGATTCTAAAGTCAGAATAGTAAATGGTGATAATCTAAAGGGTTTCAAGGTAGAAGGCGATTTTGTAGACGTCATTATGGCCTGGAAGAAGGAGAATATGAACACTGGAATACCGTTATTTACAAATTGTGTTCTGAGTGAAATAGAATTATAAAAATGTAAAGCAAGTAAGAGTTTAGTAATACAAAAAAGTATTAAACATGATACAATTTTGTATCATGCCAAGAGTATGAATTATCATTAACTTTTTATTAATTTTAATAATATCGATACAATAGTGTATTAAAAAGACAACGTTATCATGATAACGTTGTCTTTTATATGGAATAATATAAAAACGACGTAAAGTATTGATGGAAATTAAACATCGTAGATGAGGTATTTCCAATGGATTATGAGATATTAATAGTAAAATCAAAAGTTTTAATAAAAAAATGGCATGTTTATTGCTTTATATTATTAGTAAGACAAATTAATGTAAAGGAGTCTAACATGAACAAAATAAAAAACATAGATGAGATAATGTTATATATCAAAGATGGTATGACAATTATGATCGGGGGATTTATGGGAGTTGGGACTCCTGAGATGATAATTGATGCAATAGTTGAGAAAGGTGTTAAGGATTTAACTATCATAGCAAATGATACGGGATTTCCGAATATAGGAATAGGAAGGCTAGTTGTTAATAAGCAAGTAAAAAAAGTAATTGCCTCACATATTGGACTTAATCCAGAAACGGGACGTCAAATGAATAGTGGAGAGCTTATAGTTGAGTTAGTACCACAAGGAACGCTAGCAGAACAGATTAGATGTGGTGGTGCAGGTATAGGAGGCTTTTTAACGCAAACAGGTCTGGGAACTACTGTTGAGGAGGGAAAGCAAAAGATTAGTGTTAATGGAATTGAATATCTTTTGGAGTTACCGTTAAAAGCAGATTTAGCACTTATTGGTGGTTCCATTGTAGATAAAGAGGGAAATGTATTTTATAATGCTGCAACAAGAAATTTCAATCCATTAATGGCTACGGCTGCTGATGTAGTTATAGTTGGAGCAGAAAAAATTGTAGAGGTTGGAGAAATGGATCAACATCATATTATGACACCTAGCATATTTGTGGACTATATCTTTGGAGGTGGAAAGTAATGGACGCTAAAGAGTTTATTGCAAGAAGAATTGCTAAAGAGCTTAAAGACGGCGACGTAGTAAACCTAGGGATTGGTCTTCCAACTATGGTAGCTAATTATATACCAGAAGGCGTTAACGTAATATTACAGTCTGAAAATGGGTTTATAGGACTAGGGCAGGCTCCTGAAGCGGGCATGGAAAATAAAGATATTGTTAATGCAGGAGCTCAACTGGTTACAATTAAGAAATCGGGATGTTATTTCGACAGTGCTACATCCTTTGGAATAATAAGGGGTGGGCATGTACATGCCACCGTATTGGGTGCCCTTGAAGTAGATGAAAAAGGTAACCTTGCAAATCATATGATACCAGGAAAGATGGTACCGGGTATGGGAGGAGCAATGGATCTTGTTAATGGAGCTAAAAGAGTAATCATAGCAATGACCCATACAGCTAAAGGCGAACCTAAAATATTAAAGAAATGTAGACTTCCACTAACAGCTGTTGGTAAAGTTAGTCTTATAGTTACTGAGATGGCGGTAATTGAGGTAACACCAAATGGACTCCTATTAAAAGAAATTGCACCTGGCGTAACTATTGAAGATGTATTAAAAGGCACAGAGGCAGGGCTTATAATTGATGATAATCTAAAAATTATGGAAATCTAATAAATGGAAAGAAGGAGAAAATATGAAAAATAAAGTATTATTAACTGTAGCAACAACAGGAGCGTGGCCTCAAAAAGAAGATACACCATATATTCCGCTTCAGCCTGAGGAAATTGCAGAGGAAATATATGCATGCGCTAAAGCAGGGGCATCAATTGCACATATTCATGTTAGAGATGATGAAAATAAGGCATCTATGAGTTTTGAGAAATTTGAGAAGACAGTAAAGATTGTTCGTGATCGATGTGATATTGTAATTAACTTAACAACTTCAGGCGGAATTGGATTAACTGATGATGTAAGAATAAAGCCTTTTGCAATGCTTAAACCTGAAATAGCTTCATTTGATTGTGGAACGATGAACTGGATGAATGCTACAGTATTTGAAAATAATCCAAAATTCCTTGAAAAATTAGGTTTAACAATGCAAGAGAATAATGTAAAACCAGAAATAGAAGTGTTTGATGCGGGTATGGTTTATAATGCACTTTATTATCTGAAAAAAGGTATTTTAAAAGCACCACTCCATTTCCAATTTGTATTAGGAGTTCCAGGTGGAATGACGGCTACAGTGGAAAATTTAATGTTCCTTAAAAGTTTAATTCCAGCGGATTCAACTTGGGGCGCTCTTGGAATTGGTAAACAGCATTTGCCTATTATGTATGCGGCATTGGCATTAGGTGGACACGTAAGAGTTGGGATGGAAGATAATATTTATTATAGATTTGGACAACTTGCAAAGTCTAATGTTGAATTTATTGAAAGAACAAAGAGAATTGCCACGGAACTTGATAAACAAATAGCAACACCTGCAGAGGCAAGAATTATATTAGGACTTAAAAATTGTTAACATGAAATAATTATAAATACTATTTGAGGAGCGAGTGATTTTGAGTATAAATAAAATAAAAAATATTACGGTATTTGGTCCAGGGATGATGGGCAGTGGAATAGCACAAGTATTTGCAAGTTGCGAGGATCTATTGGTGACAATATTTATAAGAGAAAAATTTGAATATGAATGTATGGATAAAATAAAGTCTAACCTTGCTGTACTTATGGAAAAGGGAATTACTACGCAAGATGAAATAAATAAACTTTTGGGTAGAATTACACTAACGGAAGATATTGAGCAGGCAGTAAAGGATGCTGATTTTGTAATAGAATGTATACCTGAGAATATGGAGCTAAAACAAAATTTATTTGAGAGACTTGAGTTAATTTGTAGGCAAGATACTATATTTGCTACAAATACATCAGTAATGAGTATTACTGAAATATCTGAAAAATGTAAAAATAAATCCAGAATAGTGGGATGTCATTTTTGGAATCCTCCATATCTAATTCCGCTTGTTGAAGTAGTAAAATCCGATTATACATCAGAAGTGGTCATGGATAAGACCATGGAGCTTTTAAAGAAAGCGAATAAACATCCTATTAGAGTAAGTAAAGATGTACCAGGTTTTGTAGCTAATAGATTGCAGCACGCCCTTTGGAGGGAAGCTATATCCATAGTTGAAAGAGGCATAGCGGATGCAGCAACTGTTGATGAAGCTATTAAATTTGGATTTGGTTTAAGACTGCCAATACTTGGACCTATGGAAAATGCGGATATGGTTGGGACAGATTTAACACTATCAATTCACAGCTATATACTAAAGCATCTTGAAAATTCTACTGAGCCATCGCCACTTTTAAGGGAGAAGGTACAGCAGGGAAACATTGGGTTTAAGACTGGTACAGGATTCCAGAAATGGACTGCGCAGCAAGTTAAACAATCAAATGATGGGTTAAGAGAGTATCTGATTAAGGTTTTATATAACGTATAAATTTTTCATATAGAGGTTTAAGTTACAAAAGCAAAATGTAATTTGAAAAAGCCATTTATATTCAATGGCTTTTTTTTATTTGCAGGGTAATTTATTTTAAATTACTGATACAAAAATGTATCTTATGATTCATTTTTGTATTAATGCGTAAAATGAATAGAATCATAGAATTTCTATTATCATGGGAAAAATCAATACATATTTGTATTAAAAAGAATTTTGTATTAGAACACAATATTTACAATGTTATTGATTTAACAATTTAAATAATAGCTAGTTACAAGGTTTAAAAGCTTTTTTGAAAATATTGATGCTAAGTTATAAGGGATTGGCATAATGATTGCTACATATATAAGTGCAGATCTAATAGATAACAATATATCTATTTGTAGGAACATTTAATGAAAACGATTTTGGGGATATATATTTAACAAAGAAATGGGGGTATTATTTAATGGAACAAGTAAAGAAAAGTAAAAATGTAATTGGTGGGTTTGGGCGTGATGGATGGGGGATTATTATTTATTGCGCCGCAATGTTTTGGTTTTATGTAGGAATGGTAAATGATGGATCAAATATTACAGCGCCAGCATTTGCTGCAAAAACCGGAATTGAATATTCTGTTATATTGAGCATGGGAACTATAGCTGGAATAGTTGGATTTTTATTTTTTATAATGTTTGGACAAATAAATATTAAATTGGGCGCAAAAAAAACTTCGGCTATTTGTTTGTTTTTAGCTGGCATTTTCTATATGGGGATAGGCATGTCTAACAGTCTTATAATGTATGCAATATGTTTATGTGTCGTAACTGGTTCGGTAATGTCTGGAGGATATATTTCTGGCGGGGTTCTTGTGGCAAAATGGTTTCCAAAGCGGAAGGGTATAGTCATGGGGTATACTACTATGGGGCATAACTTGGCATCAGCATTTTATGTTCCAATGATAGCCTTCCTTGTCAATACTATGGGACTTCAAAAGGGTGTCATGGTTCCAAGTATTTTAGTTATGCTTTTAGGAATTGTTGGATTAATTATGGTTAGAAATACTCCAGGGGAAAGAAATATGTATCCAGATAATGTTACTAAAGAAGTTTATGAAGCTGAATATCATGTTGGAGATAATGAGGACAATACGGGTGGATGGACTACTAAAAAATTACTGACTGAAAAGGAAACTTGGCTAGTAGCATGTACAACAGGATTATTCCAACTCGTAACGGTTGGTGTCATGACGCAACTGGTTGTAAGAAACATGCAACTTGGATTTACGCAAGTTCAAGCGATTTCAATCATGACATTTTTGGCAGCAATAGGTGTTGTGGGATCATGGCTATTTGGAATTTTGGATGATAAATATGGCACAAAACCTACTATGATAATTTTTGGACTATGGTATGCATTTGCTCTATTCTTTAATGTTCTAGAAATGAAATACAGCATATATATTTCTGTTTTTATGATAGGAATGGCAATAGGAGGGTCAGCAAACTTCACAACATCACTACCAGCAGCCGTTTTTGGTAGGCATGGGTTTGAAAAAGTGAACAGTGTTATTTTTCCAATCCAAGGAATAATAACTTCTTTAAACTTCTTATTAAGTGGAGTATCTATAGCGGTTACTGGGAGTTTGAGGGGCGCATATGTCATATTTATTGGAATAATAGTTGTGAATCTCTTCTTGATCACAAGGGTTAATGAGCATAAATTCAATAAAGACTTTCATTCTATGGTTAAATTGAATGAGAACACCTTTAGTAAGAATATTGTAGAAAAATCTATATTATAAAACTAAATATAAAAATTTTAAGGCACCTGTATTTTACAGGTGTCAGTTTCTATTAAGTGAAATGTAAATTAAAAGAGGTGTGAAATGATGTCAATTATTAACGGGTTTGACTTATCTTTAGTTCAATGGTCTTGGATAATAATAGCGGCATTTTTAGTAGGGTTCTCAAAAACAGGAATAAGTGGATTTTTGATGCCTGTTATACCAATTATTGCAAGTGTATTTGGGGGAAAAGAATCAACTGGTGTTATTCTTCCACTATTAATAGTAGGAGATGTGTTTGCACTGTACTATTACAATAGACATGCAGACTTCAAAATTATTAAAAAACTTTTGCCGTGGACCTTTATAGGTCTTGTATTGGGCGTTATAGTTGGAAACTTCATTAATGATAAACAATTCAAGATGGTTATAGCTGTTTCAGTTCTGCTTTGCGGCTTTAATTTATACGCAAAAAAAAGGTGAAAATATAAAAGTTCCACAAAATAAATGGTTTTATGTATTAGCCGGAATTGCTACTGGTTTTACATCTATGATTGGAAATGCTGCAGGACCAATATTCAGTGTGTATTTGTTAACTATGAACTTTAAGAAAAATGATTATATGGGGACAACAGCTTGGTTTTTCTTTCTTATTAACTTGTCTAAAGTACCATTGCAAATTTTATTTTGGCATAACATTTCCTTTAAAACAGTTATTCTTAGCATTGGTATGATTCCATCAATTGCAATAGGAGCTCTGCTAGGTATGCTTGCTATCAAAAAAATCAATGAAAAAAACTTTCGATTAATTATTATAGTTGTGACGGGTATAGCTGCAGTAAGGCTATTTATGTAGATTAGGTAAGGTTATTAATATAGGGAGGAGATGAAAAATATGGAGAATATTCAGCTTCAATCATTTTTAGATGTAATGCCATTGTTAAAAGACATATTACAGGAGGATATAGGGGTGGCAGTAACAGACACTACTACTTTTTTGGCATATTACCCAGGGGATACAATAAATTTAAATACTAAAATAAACACAAAGTTATCAATAGATGAGCCGTTGTATAAGACAATTGAGAGTGGCAAAGGGTATACGTCGATAACGTCAAAAGAAATTTATGGAATTCCATTTAAGGCAATTACTTATCCAATTAAAAATGAAAAAGGAATTGTTATTGGTGCTATTGGGCTGTCAAGGAGTATGAAAAAACAAGCTGAGGTTGAAGAATCATCTGAAACCCTATTTGCTTCTCTTCAAGAAACAAATGCAAAGATTGAAGAGATTTATATGGATTCTGAAAATATATTTAAGCAGATAGCAAGCATGGTAGATATCGTAAAAAGAACAGAAAAACAAATCCAGGAGAGTTTTGAAGTTCTTAATCTAATACAAGGCATAGCATCACAAACAAGACTATTAGGACTAAATGCATCAATTGAAGCCGCGAGAGCGGATAAGTACGGGCGTGGATTTGCTGTAGTTGCAAGCGAGATGAAAAAATTAGCTAAATCAAGTGGTGATTCATCAAAAGAAGTTTCTAAAACACTAGTGGAGATGAAGGCTTATATTAAAGAAACTATAAAATCTGTAGAGCAAGTTCAGATTGTTGCACAGGGTCAACTATCTGCGATTAAAGAAGTTACGCAGGTATTAGAAGGAACAGTTATGAGTGCAGAGGCGCTACATCATTTAGCAAAAATGGGCTAACAATATTTAAAAAGTAAGGATTTAATTTTATGCCCATGTATAAAATATAATCAAATTTATACTTATAACATATAAGCATAAGAGAAATTCCAAATGGGTATTTTAACAGTCTTTAAAAGATTGATATAATATAAACAATCAAATATAAGATTTACAAGCACCATAATAGAGATGGTCTAAAACTAAGGATATGTATTGTACAAATAATATAAAAATAATATTGTAAGGAGAAGAAATAACATGAGAGAGTTAAGAAAAGAGTTAACACCACAAGAAGAGCAGAAGTCCTACGCAAAGTATTTTAATAAACCTATTGTTATCCCAAACCCAGAACTAATGGCAATTCTTCAGAAAGGACCAATGGATCCTAGTAAAGTTTTGATGCCAGAGCATGTAAACGAATTACTAAAAGACGGGTATGGTGAAGTAGAGACAGGTTACTGTGTACTTCAAAATGGAACAGGCTATGTTGCAGTGAATAATAAATTTCCAGGAGTAACCTTAGAAATGATTAATTGGTGGTTTGCATGGCACGGTTTGGAAGATTTACGATACATGTTATGGTTTAGTAAAGGACATCATGGCATAGATATTAGTGATGAAGATCGAGCAAAAATACTTGACCCAGATACATCTATGGTGGAAAAATTTCAAGGTCGTACTCATTATGTAATTGAGGATGCTGGAAATGGACCAGAGGATATTCAAATTTCCTTTTTAAAGCCAGAAGAATTAGGCTTTGACATGGAAAAATTGAACTCTAAGAATGTTACAGTAGTGGGAGGAAATGGAGTTTCAAAAGCAAGACAAGGTGGACCTAAATCTCCTGCTGTAATGATACACTATTTCAGAGAAGTACCTGGTGGAGTGGAATCTCGCTCTAGATTTTGGATGGGATATAATATGATTGATAAAACCCCTTGCAAGTTACTTCCAGATGGAATACAAATCCCTGTGCAAGCACCTATGGGACTAGCATTCCATAACGTTGAAGAATATAGTAACTTAGCAGCGATTTTACCTGATTTGTATAATGAAATGGGTGGCAAAATAGAATAATTATATTTAATATTTTGATTCAATTTAAAAAATGTGATATTAAAAAAATTAGTAACTCAAGTATTAATAACTTTAACAAAATATAAATATGGAGGTTTTAAAATGAAGAAATTAGAAACAGATGTAATCGTTGTTGCAGGTGGTCTTTCGGGATTAGCGGCAGCTATTTCAGCAGCAGAAAATGGATCAAGTGTAATTGTGTTTGAAAAGTCTAACACAACTGGTGGAGCAGCTAATATGGGTATGGGACCACTTGGAGTAGGTTCATCAATCCAAAAAAATCAAATGATTTCACTTACTCCAGGAGAGGCTTTTAGAAAACATATGTATTTCACACATTATCGCGTAGATGCACATATGGTACGTGACTATTACTTTAAGTCGGGAGAGACTATTGATTGGCTTGTTGATATGGGCGTTGAGTTCTGTGGAGTTCAAAGAGCATTTAGTGCACCAGAAAATACAAGAGCTTACTCTGATGGTGAATTCACATGGCACGTTATAAAACCAGAGGGTGGCGGAGCACCTGGTCCTCGCTCGGCTACTTCAATGATAAAGAAAATGACAGAAAAGGCAGTAGAACTTGGTGTTCAATTTATGTTTGAAACACCAGTAAGCAAGGTTATTATGGAAGATGGAAAAGCAGTTGGTGTAATTGCAAAGGATAAAGCTGGAGACGAAATAGAGGCAAGAGGAACATCTGTTATTTTAGCAACAGGTGGATTTGGAGATAATCCTCAAATGATAAAAGAACAAACAGGTTATGAATTTGGTAAAACAATATTTAACTTCGCTATTCCAGGTATGAAGGGTGAAGGTATCAAAATGGCGTGGGAAGCAGGCGCAGGGCATACACCATGCATTATGGAATTAATGTATCAATTGCCAGATAACATGAACCATTTCATCCTTGATGGAGCATTCCGTCAACCATGCTTATGGGTAAATAGACTAGGCCAAAGGTTTATGCCTGAAGATCAGATTGGAAACACAACATTTACAGGAAATGCAATTACTGCTCAACCTGGTAATGTAGCATATGCTATCTTCGATAGCAAGCTTCTTAAAAAATACAAGAAAAAAGGACCAGATATGGTGTCTCATGTACATCCTCATGATTTATATGATCATTTTGATGAACAGTGGGAAAGAGATCTTGAAGATGGATATGAATCAATAGCACAGGCTGATACTATTGAGGAGTTAGCGCAAAAGGCAGGTGTTGATGTGGCTGGATTAGTAGCTCAAGTAGAAGAATACAACGATATGTGTGCAGATAAATATGATGAACTATTTGAAAAAGACAGAATGTATATGCAACCAATTGAAAAAGGACCTTTCTACATCTGTCGTCAAAATGTTGGTGCTTATGGTTCTGTAGGTGGAGTTCTTATTAACCATAAGACAGAAGCTATGACAAAAGATTACAAGGTAATTTCTGGATTATATGCTGTTGGTACAGATGCATGTAACATATTTGGAGACAGTTATCCATTTATTTTATCAGGAAATACAATGGGATTCTGTTTAAATAGCGGACGTATTGCAGGTGAGAATGCAGCTGCAAAGCTAAATAACTTTTAATTTTAAAATATGAAGAACTAGACAGGCAAAATTTATAGTATTGCCTGTCCAATTTATGTGGAGGAATATTAATGAAAATTATAATTGAAGGAAAAGAAATTAAGGCAAGAGAAGGTATATCAGTATTAGATGCTGCTCTTGAAGCTGGGATTTATATTCCTCATTTGTGTAGTCATACTGATTTAGAAGCTGTTGGAGGTTGCCGGTTATGCTCAGTTGAGGTAGATGGAATAGATCAGGCGGTACCGTCTTGTAAAACTATGGTGCAAGAAGGCATGGTAGTTAAGATAAATTCCCAGAAAGTAGATAAAACTCGTAAAATGGCTATGGAGTTAATTCTTGCAAGCCACCCAGCAGATTGTACAGGCTGCCCAAAGTACGGTAAATGTGAACTACAGTCAATGTATCAATACATGGGTGTCGGACCAGAAAGATGGAAAAAGAAATCAAGAACGGTCCCAAATGATGATAGTAATCCATTAATTTCGCACTTATTTACCAGGTGTGTTCGTTGTGGACGTTGTGTTAGAGCCTGCAGGGAACTCAGAGGTGTTAAGGTTTTAGATTTCCAAAGAACAAAAGATGGGATTCGTATAGGAACTGATGGAGGCGTACCCTTAGAAGAAGCAGGTTGTAAATTCTGTGGAGCATGTATTGAAGTGTGCCCTACAGGTTCTATTATGGATACATTAGGAGTGTTAAAAGAAAATGTTTCCTATAGTGATTCCGTAGTTCCATGCAAAAGTGCTTGTCCAGCACATACAGATATACCAAGATACATAAGGTACATTAAAGAAGGAGAATTTGCAAAGGCTACAGCGGTAATTCGTGAAAGAGTTCCATTCCCTGAAACCCTTGGGAATATTTGCAACCATGTATGCGAAGATCACTGCAAGCGTAATGAACTGGGAAATCCAGTATCGGTATGTAAGTTGAAAAGAGCTGCAGCAGGAAATGATGATGGTGCCTGGAAGAAAAATGTTCGAAGATCAGAGCCAACCGGTAAAAAAGTAGCAATAGTAGGTGCAGGTCCTGCAGGATTAACATCAGCATATTACCTTGCGAAAAAAGGACATGAAGTTACAGTATTTGAAGAAAACGAAAAAGCTGGTGGACAATGCCGTTATGGAATTCCAGCATATCGTTTAGCTGACGAAGTGCTAGACAGAGAAATTGCTGACATATTGGCCCAGGGTGTAGAACTTTTAACCAATACTAAAGTAACTGCGCCAAAAGATCTATTAAGAAAAGGTTATGAGGCAG
>Ga0209123_1003650_pt1 | contig 11306 bp, 8 predicted proteins | sample BarGraIncu00431A_FD_184500 | JGI IMG/M metagenome (GOLD analysis project Ga0209123, IMG submission 184500) | Arctic peat soil microbial communities from Barrow, Alaska, USA - Barrow Graham LP Incubations 004-31A (SPAdes) (version 2) | ecosystem: Environmental > Terrestrial > Soil > Wetlands >...
ACCACTGAACCACTGAACCACTGAACCACTGAACCACTGAACCACTGAACCACTGAACCACTGAACCACTGAACCACTGAACCACTGAACCACTGAACCACTGAACCACTCGACGTTTTTTCCCACGGGACACCATGACAAAAGACGATCATTACTGGATGGGGAAGGCCATCGTCCAGGCCAGGCGTGCCGAGGCGATAGGGGAAGTACCCATCGGCGCCGTTCTGGTGCGGGATGGCGTGGTGATAGCTCGTGGGCACAACCTGAGGGAGAGCCGTCAGGACCCCGCCGCTCACGCCGAGCTGATCGCCATCCGCAAGGCCGCCAGTAAGCTTGGCAGCTGGCGGCTAACCGGGGCGACCCTGTACGTCACACTTGAGCCGTGCCTCATGTGCATGGGGGCGATCATTCTCAGCCGGCTGGAGCGGGTGGTCTTCGGCAGCTTCGACCCCAAGGGGGGGGCGGCCGGAAGCCTGTTCGACCTTTCCCACGACCCCCGGCTGAACCACAGCGTGCAGCTCAGCTCCGGGGTGCGGGGAGAGGAGACCTCTGCGCTGCTCTCGAACTTCTTCAGCGCGCTGCGTGCGCGGAAGCGGCTACAAAAGTCGACCAATGGTCCGACGTCCGGCCCCGCGGCAGATCCCGATCCGTTGCTGCCGGGTGCGGCGGGCGCCCCCTCGGTTTGAATTAGCCGGTACTGGGGAGAAATGGAGCTCGCGTGGGAAGGGATACCGGCAGGCTGGAGCGCGTGGAGCGTTGTCAGAAGGAAGGGACCGGAGAATCGTTGGAGATCGTCACGAAAACCTTGCATTGACAGCCAAAGTTTGGTAGAAAGCTGGATACACTTTGCGCGGCGGGAAAACAGCAGGACCGGGCGCTGCGAAGAGTGACAGGAATTAAAAACGGAGAGATGTCCGAGTGGTCGATGGTGCCTGACTCGAAATCAGGTGTACCGCAAGGTACCTAGGGTTCGAATCCCTATCTCTCCGCCAAATAGAAGTGCATCACGGTGCACTGTAGAACGAAAAGCCCTGATAAATCGGGGCTTTTTCTTTTTCTGTTGTCTAGTAACATCTAGTTTGGTATCGTTAAATCCTACTATTTTGGGGGGCGTTTTGGGGGTAGCACTTATAAGACTCCCGGCCTATACCCCCAAAAGGAGGGAGAACCCAATGCCAAAGCAGATTTTGCCTCTGACCGAACTTCAGGTGAGCAGGGCTAAGCCTAAAGAAAAGGATTACAAACTCTTTGACGGTGGCGGGTTGTTCCTGCTGATCCCGGCTGCGAAGGCAGGGCCTGAGGGAAAACAATTGCCTACGTCAAAGCTGTGGCGTTTCAAGTACAGGTCTGCGGGGAAAGAAAAACTTATGGCCTTTGGCGCGTACCCTGCGGTCTCGCTGTCAGGAGCAAGAAGACGCCGTGATGATGCAAAAGAACTTCTTGCTAACCGGATAGACCCCGGCGAAGCGAAAAAGGCTCATAAAGTCGCAGCGCAGGAGGTAGGAAAGAACACTTTTGAGGCTGTCGCAAGAGAATGGCATACAAAATTTACACCTACGTGGTCCGACTCTCATGCCTATTGGATGTTAAGGCGGCTTGAGCAATACGTGTTCCCCGACATTGGTGCAAGACCGATTGCTGAACTGAAGGCGCCTGATGTACTTAAAGTGTTGCGGCGGATAAGGGGCATCCTTGTCGGTCGAGTACGGCATCAGGGGGCGCTGATTCTCCCGCTGCTCAGTTGTGAACCCTTGACGGTGCCTGCATCATGGCTAAGGAAGATGTTGATGGCCCCCCCACCCAAGGTGGCCCCCTTCCTACGGAATGAGATCATCTGGCGTGCACAATTTCAAAAAAATTAAGTCACCCCATCAAGTACCGATAGCACCCCATCGAAAAAGCTACCGCACCCAGAGGTGAAGAACTTACGCATCCACGACCTGCGCCATACTTACGCGAGCATGGCTGTCAGGGGCGGGGCGAGCCTCTTCGACGTGCAGAAGCCGCTTGGACATCAGGACAACGCATGCCCCAGCACTACGCCCACCTGTCTGTCCGATGTGGGTTCATGGAGGACCAGTATTGTCTCCATGATGAGCACAGAGCTGCCACATGAGGAGCTTTCTCCGCCCGCCCAAATTTGATGTCATCAGTAGAACACCTAGCGATCAGTCTATTTACGCCACTTGACCAGCATTTTTTAGCCCCAAGAGGTTTCAACTTTTTTCCAGTTTACTCAATTATCGAAGCACCCTTCTCTCCATATCCCTCCACCACCGGCATAGGGTTTTTAGCGCCACCTGTTCAACCAATTCCTTATTTAGACCTGTAGGACAAACGCCGATATCCAGTGTTGTGCATAGAAATAACCGCAATAACGGTTTTGTCTCAAGATCGAAACGACTCATGATGCGGACTTTTGCTGTCCTAATCTTGCTCTGCAACCCCGTTCGAGACCAGAACTCAAGCAGTAATCACCCATCATGCTGGGGCCAACGTAAAAAGGCACGTACCTTATCCTTTAACCAGATGTCCTCAGAGAAGGAGCGTCATGTTTTTTATGAGCTACAGAGAGAGACGGCTTGATTGTGATTTTTTAATTTAGTTCCAGTTCAGAAATCCGCCGATTATTCCGATAGGCAAATACAGGATAAATCTTACGGCACGGGGCGGGAGAAACTAATAACTATGAAACTCGAAAAATCTATTCGATGCCACCAACACGGAAGGCTTCTAGTTATGCTAGGGCTGTGGTGCCTGGCCGGTTGCGCCGGCGCAAAAGTAGCTCCCAGGGAGCCTGCAGACTACGTCGAGGTTCAGAACCCCGGGTACACCATGTCCCCCAATGCCCCGGAAACCATCTGGGTTCCGCGAAGCTATGTGGAGAAAGGAGCCCCTCGGGGTAAAGATTTGGCCAAGCTCGGCTACAACGCGGCGACCGGCCGATCGATTCCCTCTGCCCCGCAAGTCGCGTTGGTCGATGCAGGTGGCAAACAGGCGGAGTTGATCCAGCGTTTCGGCCTGGTTGTGGCGGTGGAAGGAGAAAAGATCTATTTCAACCTGGGCCGGGAGGATGGAGTAACGCTGGGACAAAAGCTGAAAATTTACCGAGGGGGAACGGTGGTCCGGGGAGTCGGGCTCGCTCCGGGTGAGCCGGTGGGAGCGGTTGAAGTAACTGGCTTTGTCGGCGGAAAGGACGGCTTTGGAGTTTTTCGCCAGGGCGGACCTGCAAAGTCCAATGATCTTGTCGCCTGGTAGCGGATCGCGGGGAGTGCTTCGCCTTCAGGCACTTCGGCTTTTCGACCATAAGGCGTGCAGGTCAGCATCGCGCTTTGTTTTTACTGAAGAGGGAGAAGATCATCTGAAACAACTTATCACGAATCTGAAAAAGTTCAGGCCAAAATCACATACGTAGAGCCAGTCGGCTACCTGGCGGCCTGCCGCGGCATCTACAAGTAGCCCTTCGTCTTCAGCTCGAAGTTGCAGGTGCCCCTTGCCCAGAGAAACGCGCTGGCGATCCGGCCATTGGGTGTAGTTTCTACTAAATAAATGTCCATGAAATTGTCCATGGAATTTATCTTCAGTTCACCATTTACTATCTGAGGAGGCAAGAATGTTTAAGAGACTGAGTTTGTTGACAGCAGCGCTGATGCTCGTGGCAGTTACCGTCCAGGCTGAAGAGCCTGTGCCGTACAACTGTGATTTTTCTCCCTCCTGCGAGGTATCGCCCGGTATCTACGGTGCCATGGGCTCTCCGGTAATGAGCAAGTTCAACCTCTCCATCGGCGGCTATGTCAAGCTTGACTATGCCCACAATACCGACGCAATCGGTCCTGTCAGCCCCGGCGCCCCCGGTGGCGGCCTGCCCATAAACGGGAGCAAGGACGAATCGGTCTTTACCGCGAAGCAGTCACGCTTCTGGCTCAAGGTGTCGGGCCCTGGCTTTCTCGGTGCCAAGACCAATGCCCTCATCGAAGCCGACTTCTACGGAACGGGGTCCCTTGCCAACGAATTCGGCAACATGCGCATGCGTCACGCCTACGGCAGCATCGACTGGACCAACACGCAGGTCTTATTCGGACAATTCTGGGACATCTTCGGACCGGCCGCGGCTGACACTATAGACTTCAGGCAGGGCGGCACCACCGGCGCCCCCAACAGCCCCCGGGTGCCGCAGGTCCGCCTGACCCAGAAGGTCAATTTCAATTCGGACAATTCACTCAGGTTCGTGCTGGGAGTCCAGAACCCGGTTCAGGATTCGGCAACCCAGGCAGTAACGGTAACCGGGGTACCCACCTATTTGACCTCGGGTGGCGACAACTCCGCTTCCAAGACCGGTTCCTTCGGCAGTGAAGTCAACGTTGCAGGACAGATCATGTTTACCAGTAAGGCCCTGGGGGTCTCTCCCGGCTTCATGGGGCTTGGCATGAGTCCGCTTCAGATTGGCCTATTCGGTCTTTACGGCTCCGAAAAGATCGTCGGCAACAAGGACATCTATGTTCACGGCTACGGGGTTTACGGCTTCGTTCCGATCTTGAAGTCCCGCGACGGCAAGAACCGCGCTGGTACACTTTCGCTGGAAGCACAGGCCTACCAGGCGGCAGGAATGGATGTCCAGGGCGCCACCTCGGTCGCGACCATCAAAACGGCTCCCAACCTGGAAGCGGCAAAAGGGTTCGGGTATTATGGCCAGCTCAAATATTACCCCACCCAAGATCTGGGGATGACCGGTGGCTATATGCGCCGCAATGCGATGGACTACAGCGATTACAAGATCACAAATCCGGCCTTCGAGAAGTATAACGACAGCTACTACGCCAACGCGACTTATGACCTGAACGCCGCCATCCGGGTGGCAACCGAGTTTGCCCACAACACGACCAAACTTGCGGCAAAAACGTCGGCAGGCGCGGACTTTGGCCAGAACAATATCTTCCGTGTCGCTGCCTACTATTTCTTCTAACAGAGCATAGCTTGAAATCATCATGACGGTCATGCGGCACCTCGCTCTTGAGGGAGGTGCCCCTTTTTTTCTGCTGCATCCGGCAGATAGGACGCTTTATGGATTTGCGGACCAGCAGGTCACTTTGCGGAAAAGCTACAGCTATGACCGGACTCTTAGTAGTTGAGTCCGAAGAACATTGTTTTTAATGATCCTGATACTACTGGAGGTACGACATGAATAATTTGAAAATAAGCGGGAAGCTCTTTCTCGGATTTGGCATCGTATTGTTGCTGCTCATACTCTCAACCGGGATGGGTTTGCGAGCGCTGGCGACTAATGACAGGCATCTTCAGGAAATCGCAGATGCTCAAAAGCTTTCAGAGAACGCGTCGAATGTCATGAATAATATCACGCGAATCGTTGACGCGACGAAGAGTCTTATATTGTTGGAAAACGTTGATAAAAAGAAGCTGGTCCTGGCCGACATAGGCGGTTTCAGAGACCTTTACAAGGAAAACCTGGCTTCGCTTCTGAAAAGTGCCAAAACCTCAGAAGGAAAGCAACTGGCGGAACACCTCCAGGAATCGATCCTGGCGGGAAAGGCAACGAGCGTCAAGCTCATCGACCTGGCAATGCATGACGACAGACCGGGTTTCATAGCGCTCTGGCAACAGGAGGCGAACCCGATAAACGAGCGTAACTTAACCATGTGCAAGGAGATGAAGGAGCATTTCACCAAGTCGTCGGTCGCGAACAACGTGGAGGCAGTTAACAGCAACCGGCAAGCCAAGACGATGCTGATTGCATTCAGCATCATGGCAATCGTCTTCAGCCTCATGGTTGCCGGTTACTGCTCCAGAATTATCAGTGCCCCGATCAACAGGTGCGTGGGCGTGGCGGACCGGATCGCTGCTGGAGATCTCACGGTCGAGATCAACACAGACGGCAAGGACGAAACCGCCCTTCTGATGAAAGCGATGCACCATATGACTGAGAGCCTCAAGCAAACCATGGCGACGCTGACCTCAGCCTCCATGGGAATCTCTTCGGCAGCGACGCAACTGCGTGCCACCTCGGGCTTGATGGCGCAAGGGGCCGAAGAGGTGGTATCCCAGGCGAGTTCAGTCGCAACCGCAGGGGAAGAGATGGCTGCCACGGCAGGGGAAATAGCGCAGAATTGCCATATGACCGCTCTGAGCGCCGGTCGGGCCAACACGGTTGCCCTAGACGGCTTCAAGGTGGTGGAAAACTCGGTTGCTGTGATGCGCACCATTGCGGACCGGGTGAAATCGGCGGCGCAGTCGGTCGATGGGCTCGGGAGCCGTTCCGAGCAGATCGGAGAGATCATCGGCACCATCGAGGACATTGCCGATCAGACCAATCTGCTGGCCTTGAACGCGGCGATCGAGGCGGCGCGAGCCGGCGAACAGGGACGCGGGTTCGCAGTCGTGGCGGATGAGGTCCGTGCGCTGGCGGAGAGGACCGCGAAGGCAACGCGTGAGATCGGCGGTATGATCAAGACGATTCAGGCAGAAACCAAAGGGGCGGTCTGCGCCATGGAGGAGGGTGTCCGGGAGGTGGAGAAGGGTACCAGTGAGGCTGCCAAATCGGGAGAGGCCCTCCAGGCGATCCTCGCGCAGATCAACGAGGTGACCCAGCAGGCAAACCAGATCGCCACTGCAGCCGAAGAACAGACCGCGACTACCGGCGAAATAAGCAGCAACATGCAGGGGATAACCAGCATCGTGCAGCGCTCCGCTGCCGGCGCCAGCGAGACGGCGAGCGCCGCGTCCCTTCTCTCGCAACTCGCTTCGGAACTGCAGCAGGTCGTGGGACAGTTCAAAGTCAGGGCGTGACGGTGTCTGGCAGGAGTGTATTTCCAACAGCCCGCGGCCAGGCTCAGTACGAAAATATGTCAGTGAGCCCCGCAGTCGGTGTCAAGAATGATGACGTTGCGCAACAAAGCGCTCCCGGTGATGGACCTTAGTCAGATACTCGCGCAATACCCGTGAATGACGCCGACCATATCATGCTACCGGATTTCAATAAGGTCGTGATCGCGGTGCTGGTCAATGAGGTATCCCGTGACCTTACTCAACGGAAAGCCTGATGACACTTAATCGGAAGAGCGATATTCTCTCCGGTTCTGGCTGCAACTGCAGAAGAGGGGAACGCCTGAGCACGCTGGTGAGCCAGTTCAAAATCGCCTGAAGCCGGGCATCAGATCAAACTATAAAAGGGGGGAAGATATTTCATGAGCAACCTACCTGCGACCCAAAGCAATGCTGCAAATGCGTCGAGCGAACTGATTCAGCTGGTTAGCTTCAACCTGGAGAAGGAGGAATACGGCATCAACGTTTTGAGCGTGCGGGAGATCATTCGCATGATCAGCATCACCAGGGTACCGAACACGCCGAGCTACGTGGAGGGGGTCATCAACCTGCGCGGCAAGGTGATCCCGATCATCTCGCTTAGAAGAAAGTTCGATCTGGCTGAAGCGGAATACGACAAGCGCACCCGGATCATGGTCATGGAGGTGGTCGGAGAGATGATGGGTTTCATCGTCGACGAGGTCTCCGAGGTGATCCGCGTCTCGGAGAAGGAGGTCCAACCGCCACCACCGGTTGTGTCGAGCGGCATCGAGCAGGAGTGCATGGCTGGAGTCATCAACCAGGCCGAACGTCTCCTGGTGCTTTTGGATCTGGAGCGGATGTTTTCCGCCGACGAGAGAGTGATGTTCAACTCCGCAGCCTAAGCGACGTCAAGGGGGGCGGCATCGTGGAACAGGGAATGGAAAGCACCGTCGCCAAACTAATCTCCTTCCTCTCGGAATCCGCCACCGAGGCCACCGTCCTCGCGCCGGTCTTGCCTCGCGGCAGGAGGGCGGCCTAGGGGAAACAGCAGTGCGCAGCCCCCCCAGGCCGCCCTCCCAAAGGTCCCGGCGCCCAAGCGCCTGGAACCTTCTGCGCAAAAAGCCCCTGGCGCCAAGGGGGAGAACTCGCAGATAACTCCACGGTCCGGGTCGACGTGAAGTGCCTGGGCGACCTAATGAACCAGGTTGGCGAGTTGGTGCTGGAGCGCAACCGGATGGTCCAGCAAGACCCTGGTATTCTGCGCCACCCAGGTACACGCGCTTGCGGTAGAGCCGGCGGACTGCAAGAAATGCGACTGCAATCCCTGCGTTTGCGTGAAACTCCCGCCACAACCATGCAAGGTGTGCGGTGAACTCCCCTGCTTGTGCATGAAGGAGCGGCCCCCGCCATGCTGGAAGTGTGGCCAGTCCCCCTGTGCAGTCGCTGATTTGGGCAGGCCGGATGAGATCGGAAAGACGTTTGCCGGGTTCCAGCAGTACTTGTATCAGCAGCGAGTCGCAAGTTAATTTGCCTTGCGGCTACCTACACCTGCAGGAGTACGAGTCAGGTCGTGAACTTTTGTAGGTTATGGCCCAGGACGATTTTGTCCGTACCTACATAGCTCCCCCAGAGGGCGTCAGCCGAAGTGCCTTCTTTGAAGCAATGAATACCAGAGCACTCCCTCAGTTGACGGAGATGTATTATCGGTTACAAGCAAAGGCCAAAAAGCTTCTTCCTATGCTACATCCGGGCCTGGGTGAAATGGTCGCGATCGATGGATCACTAATCGATGCCACTTATTTAAATTCGCCTCTAATTTAACATGGCACAATTGAAAAAGATTATCACTGTCATAGCGATAGGACTGTAACTCTGGCAGCCGCCGGGGAGAGACAGGAGTTTTGGCCGTGAGGAACGCCTCAAGGGTCGAACCCGCACTCTTGACAGTCAAATGAAGTCTGTAAAATGGCATGTCTGCCACTCTGGGTCGGCGCTGAGGGTCATGAGCAAAGCGATCCTGTGACAGAGGAAGGGGGGGGGCCCTTTCGCCTGACTCGCTCCTCCGTTTAGCTGCCTCGACCCGCCCGCGCTGGGCCAAATCCCTTCATGATTTTTTGCCGTTAAAACTCCCTCCCAGATTCTCGGAAAAGAACCTCCTTATTAAATAACCGCACAATCTTCGGACTTTCAAACTCGAGAACCCGCTAAAAACGAGCACCGTTTCCCCGCCTACGGCTACCCAGTCAAAAGACTTACCAATCTGGTGTAATGGCGTAGCACTCGTTATTACTGATGGTTATCTGACATGTTACGAGGTCGGGTTAAATTAATTCCACCGACATAGACTTGATTTATAACAAAAAATAATGAATTGGGGTTGATGCCGTATACAGTCCTACAATTGGACCGATGTATGCTTTAGTGATTATTTGCTAACAAAAACTTACTTGGAATTATCTTGTTAATGGTATCGGTTGATGTCCATCACATTTCCGGTCACGGCCGGAGGGGGAAAGGGGGGAGTGGAAGCGCAGCATTTTCATCTTAGTCAGAATGCTGAATGTCATTTAACTTTGTGAAAAAGGAGAACTGTGCAATGAGCAAAAAGATTTTAGCATTCCTCGCAGTTTGCAGCCTCGGTGCGGCAACCGCCGCCTTTGGCGCTGCTGCACGTGGTGACGGCGTTGTTGGCGGACCGCACGACATGACACGCTACGGCTATGTCGACAGCCAGGCCCGAGTATGTGCATTCTGCCATACCCCTCACCACGCCGCCACCACTGGCGGCGAGTATCTGCCACTTTGGTCCCGTGCGGAAGACACCAAGTCGTTCAACGTGGCGTACAACAGCTCGACCATCAATGCCGCAACACTCCAGGAAGCAACCTCCGACAAGGCCATCGGGCCCACCCGCCTCTGCATGAGCTGCCATGACGGCACCATCGCCCCCGACCAGCACTACGGAGCGACGGCAGGTGCGGCGACGCTCAACGGCGACAACTTCTCCTCCGTCGGCAACGGTGCCGGGGTCGGAGCCGGCGCGGCCGAGCTCACCAACGACCACCCGGTCGGCTTCGACTATCCCGCAGTCGCCATCGGTCCCGAAACCGGTCTCAAACCCGACCCCGCAACCCTCGCTCAGGCCGCCGCCGATCAAAACGCCGATGCCTGGATCCGCAACCCGAACGCACCCTACCTCGACAACACCCTTGGTCTGAAAGTTGCTGACCGCCTTTATATAGCGGCCAACGGCAGCGCATATATGACCTGCGCCACCTGCCACGACGTGCATAACAAGAAAAACCTATACACCACGACGGGTACCGAGGCAGTCAACTACCTGGTGCTGGCCCCGCAGGCGGGCTCGAAACTCTGTCTTTCCTGCCACATCAAATAGGCTGAGGGTCGTATTTACTCATTGAGAGCACCAATTTAGTCTTGACCATTTTAATTCCTACTAGGAGAGCACAATGCGCAAGAACGCAGGATTTATAATCTTTACCCTGCTGCTTCTCACCGTTCCGGCCCTCGCCAACGCGTGGAACCTAACGGTAAAAGTAGCGGGCGGTGACTCCGCCAATTTCATGACCATCTCGTACGGGACGACAGCCAAGGATGCCGTGAGCGGCACCTTCTACCTTTACCCGCAAAAGGCAGTAACCCTTGCCACCCACGGCGCAGCACCTACCTCCATCAAGCTGGATGGCGGCGATCCGACGACTGCGGCAGCATTCGTCAGCCCGACCAACGGCAGTCACACTCTCGTGGTGACCTACCCCGCGGCAGTCGTAGACACCGGAGCGTCTCTTGCCCTTACCCAGAATATCACCGGTGGGCAGCTTTACGCCCAGAACCGTAACAATACCTGGACCAGTTCCGGTGTATCGGGTCTGGCCGCCAATGACAGCGTTACCGTGTATGTCATTGCTGACGGAAACCACAAGATCACCTGGTACGATCTGGGTGACGGCGCGCATCAGACCGTCGGCATTACCGGAGCCGCCGGGCAGTCACTGCCGGTTACCGGGGCCGCGACCAATCCGGGAAGGGTGGTTAAGGCTCAGTTCGATGTCGCGGCGAGGACCACGGTTTCCCTCTACGCACCTACCGAGGCGACCACCAGCAACGGCGCCTGGGGCGCTCCCGGCACCAACCCCGTTATCGTGACAGCCACCGCCACGAGCAACGACGCCGGCTTGCAGTACGCTTTTGCGGTCAGCGGCCCCCAGACCATTACCGGTCAGGCCAAATCGGCCAAAACGACTTTCAGCTTTTCGCCGACCACCGTCGGGAGCTACACGGTCATTGCGACCGTTACCTCCACCAACGACACCGTGGGCGTTGTGGCCAGCGCCACCGTCAAGGTGACCTCCAACCAGGTGAGTGTGAACCAGGGCTGCACTTCCTGCCACTCCACCCAGTCGCCGGCCATCGTCGCCGGGTACGCGACCTCCATTCACAACCAGAGCACCGAATCCTCCTGCGAGGGGTGCCATAGCGCCGACAAA
>Ga0209123_1003653_pt1 | contig 11298 bp, 5 predicted proteins | sample BarGraIncu00431A_FD_184500 | JGI IMG/M metagenome (GOLD analysis project Ga0209123, IMG submission 184500) | Arctic peat soil microbial communities from Barrow, Alaska, USA - Barrow Graham LP Incubations 004-31A (SPAdes) (version 2) | ecosystem: Environmental > Terrestrial > Soil > Wetlands >...
GGCGAGCACGGCCTGGCGGGCCGCATCTCCCGCGACCTGGAACGGCTCAAGAATTTCTACGGACGCCTCCTGGACATCACCCTCGCCGCGCGCCCCGCGGTCTACGCGGTCTGGCTGGTGATATCCCTGCTCGCCATCCCGATGTTCACCATGTCCGCCAAGGAGCTCGCGCCGGTGGAGGACCAGGGGGTCATCTTCGGGATTCTCGACGCGTCGGCCAACTCGACCATCGACCAGAACAGCCGCTTCGCCGCCGCAGTGAACAAAATTTTCGTAAGCGAGCCGGAAACCCAATTCACCTTCCAGATCACCCAGCCCAACTCGGGATTCTCCGGCATGGTGACCAAGCCGTGGGGTGAGCGCAAGCGCACCATCTTCCAGATCATGCCCGACGTACAGCAAAAGCTGCAGAAGCTTCCCGGCATCCGGATCTTCCCGGTGACGCCCCCCGCCCTCCCCGGGGGAGGCGATTTTCCGGTGGAATTCATCCTGGCCTCGACCGCCGAGGCGAGCGAAATCCTGGAGTTCGCCAACAAGCTGCAGCAAAAGGCAGCGGCCAGCGGGATGTTCGCCTTCCCGCCCCTGATTGACGTGAAGATCGATCAGCCCGAGACCCGGTTCGTCATCGACCGCGACAAGGTAAGCGCCCTGGGACTTAACCTTGGGCAGATTTCCAGCGACCTGGGGGCCATGGTGGGCGGGGACTACGTAAACCGCTTCGACATCGCCGGGCGCAGCTACAAGGTCATCCCGCAGATCCAGCGCTCCGACCGCCTCAACCCGGGACAACTGGAAGAGATTTACGTCACCGGCCCGAGCGGCGGTCTGGTAAAGCTTGGCACCGTAGCCACCATGCGCGATACGGTCGTCCCGCGCTCGCTGAACCGGTTCCAGCAGTTAAATGCGGTCAAGATCTCCGGGGTGGCGATCCGCCCCCTGGACGAGGCGCTGCGCTACCTGGAGGACGAGGCAGGCAAGATCCTCCCCAAGGGATACGTCATCGACTATACCGGCGAGTCGCGCCAGCTGCGCGCCGAAGGAAACAAGTTCCTCCCCGCCTTCGGCCTCGCCATCGTACTGATCTTTCTGGTGCTGGCGGCCCAGTTCAACAGTTTCCGCGACCCCTTCGTCATCCTGGCGGGATCCGTGCCGCTCGCCATGTTCGGCGCGCTCCTGTTCACCTTCCTGAAGATGCCAGACCCGAACGTCCCCTTCTGGACCCGCGGCTGGACCACCACCCTGAACATCTACTCCCAGGTGGGCCTGGTTACCCTGGTGGGGCTGGTTTCCAAGAACGGCATTTTGATCGTGGAATTCTCCAACAAGCTGCAGATCAAGGGGCTTTCCAAGCTGGACGCGGTGCGCGAGGCGGCCATGACCCGGCTGCGCCCCATCCTGATGGTCGCCGCCGCCACCATCGCCGGTCACTTCCCGCTCACCCTGGTAACCGGTGCCGGAGCAGCGGCGCGTAACTCAATCGGTCTCGTGCTGGTGGGCGGCATGTTCATCGGGACCCTGTTCACCCTCTTCGTGGTTCCTTCCATCTACATGCTGATCGCACGCGACCACAGCAAGGACCGGGAGCGCGAGGCGGCAGTAACGACGACGTCGGGTTCGTGACCCCAAGGAGGCACATTCCCGTCCATCAAGTAGAGACGCATTGCCTGCGTCTCCTTGGAAACCAGGCTCATTCCCGCACCAGGTAGAGACGCATTGCATGCGTCTCCTTCACCCAATCACGCTCTAGATCAACTAGAGCGCGGCAGCGCTGAGACGCATGCAATGCGTCTCTACCCGACCTAACCACCTCACACTTCATTAACCGTCGTGCGCCGGGCGGCGTTTCCCCAAAGCTGCAGCACGATGGCGCCGCAAAGGAGCACGGAGCCGCCCAGTCCCTGCAGGGCAGTAATGCGCTCACCCAGGAGCAGCGCCGACAGGAGCACCGTTAGGAGGGGTTCCAGGGTGCTGATGATGGAGGCGTTGGTGGCTCCGATCAGACGAAGGCCGGCAAAAAACCCGATCACGCCGAAAAGGGTGGGAAAGACGGCGATCCCGAGGATCGAGAGCCAACCGGCAGGCGAGATGTCGAGGAGCAGTTCCCCGGCGACCATTCCGTAGCAAAGAAAGGCGAGACCCGCGGAGCTACAGACGTAGAGGGAGGTCACCAGCGGATCGAGGTCCTTGAGAATCCTGTTGCCGATGACGATGTAACCGCTGTAGATGACGGCGGCGCCCAAGACGGAGAGCACGCCAGCCAGGCGCACGCCGTCAAAGGAAGCGCCGAGCAGCATCACCAGGCCCGCGGAGCAAAGTAAAAGTGCCGCTCCTTTTTGAAAGGTGAAGCGCTCATCGCCGACCAGAACGGCAAGCACGGTTACCAGCGCCGGATAGGTGTACAGCAGCATGCTGGTGAGGGAGGCCGGAAGGTAATGGATGGCGTTGGCGTACAGCATCGACATGCCGCCGTAACCGACGGCTCCCATCAGGATGAGCTGAAGGGTGCACTTAGGGGTGATGGCGAGGGAGATTCGGCGCAGTTTCAGGTACACAAGCAGAAAGAAGGCTGCGATCAGGAAGCGGCCGGCAAGGATGGTGCTGATGTTTGCGCCGCCGGCAAAGGCGCACTTGATGAGGATTCCGAGACTGGCGAAGCCTGCAGCCGAGGCCACGATGAACCAGGCGCCGCGGTTTTTTTCTTGCATGTTGGTGGGGACCTCTTAAAAGTAAAAAAGTGTAACAAAATATAGAAGTTATTCTATGCCGAGTTCTCTCCCGAAAGTCCCCTCTCCCGGAGGGGGAGGGACAGGGAGGGGGAAACTTGTTTAGCCTCCCCCCTCCCGACCTCCCCCCTCCGGGAGGAGGAGAGTTGGTAGCAGTTTAATGAAGATCAGGGAAGCCGGCAGGCTCCCTCACGCCTTCCCCACTCCCGGATTCTGAAAAACTTTCAGTTCGTCCCGTCCAGCTGTATAGTCTGGTCGGTGATCTCGGTGAAGCTCACGTCGTGACTCACCAAAAAGAGCTGGTCGTACCAGTGCTCAGTCACCTCTTCCTGCCCGACGTCGATGGCGCGAAAGGCCTTGGCCAGGTTCTCCCTGCGCTCGGCATCAAGGTTGGAGGTCGGTTCGTCGAAGAACGCGATCCGGGCTCCGATGGTCTGCAGCAGGGCCAGCCGCAACGCCACGACGGCGCTCATCATCTGCCCCCCCGAAAGCTGGTCGTCGGTGCGCTCCCGGATGACTCCTTCTGCCATGTCCTTCAACACGATCTGATAGTTCTCGCCCCAGAAAAGCTCCTCGTCCGACTCCGCTATGCTGCGGTAGATCCGGTCCGCCCGGAAACTGATTTCCTCCCGGAAGCGCTCGGAAAGCTGGCTGGAAACGTTCTTGAACACCTGGTTACGCAGAAACTTGACCAGGGTCCCCTGCTCGCGCAACTCGTCGATTGCGGCTAATTTTCGGGCGATCTCTCCGGAAAGAAGAGTGAGCGCCTCGATCTCTCCCTGAAGCCTGCTGACACCCTCGGTCAGCGCCACGATCTCGGCCTGCAGCGTCGCCAGGTCAGAGACCAAGCGCTCGCGGTCCCTTTTGGCGCTCTCGTGCAGGTCGGCCTGGTACCCCTCAAGAAGCACGCGCTGCTCCTCACTCTTCGCTACCAACTCAACCTCAAGAGCTTGCAGGCGGGCCTGATACTTGGCGAGGGTTTCCTGGCGCTTTTCCAGCTCTTCGGCAGCTTTCTGGTTGGCGATGAAGCTGTCCCGGTCGCCTTGGTAGCGTGTCAGCTCCTCAGCTGCCCCCTTGATGCGCTCGTCGAGCCCCTCATGCACCGCGAGCGCCTGGCTTTTCTGCGCCGAGGCCTCGCGCACGGCCGCAAGCCGCACCTGCTGCGAGTCGATTGCCTTTTTGCGCTGCAGCACCCTCTCCCGGCTGACACCTAGGTCCTTCCGCTTTCCCTCCAGCGTTTCTCCGCGCACCGAGAGCTCTCCAAGCTTCAGGGCGCAACTGCGGACCGGACCCTCCGCAAGAGTCACCCGGGCGCCCAGGGTCTCCTCCAGATCAAGGACCACCTGACGCCAAGTCCCGCTCCATGCCTCAAGCTGACGGCGGCGCTCCGCCGGGGCTTCTGCCAGGAGAAGCCGGCCGCCTTGCAAAGCCTGCAGGGAATCGACCTCCAGGAAAACCGAACCGAGAAACACTTCGACCGCTGTCCAAAGTTCCTGGGGCGCAATCCCGGACAAGGTGTCGGAAAACTCCCGTTCCAAAGCCTCCCGGTCGCGGCCGGCCTGCTCAAGCTCGCGCGCCACCTGATCCACACCGGCCAGTTCGAGCACGGCCTGCTGCGCCGCCTTGAGCTGCAGGGAAAGCGCCTCGGCAGCGCCATCGAGTCGTGCTATTTCGACATCCAAAGCCTCGATGCGCGAGGCGAATACCTCAACCCCCGCACCTCCCTGCAGGTTCTGGCATGGCTCGTGGAAGAAAGGGCAGTCCCCGGCGCCGATCTTTTCGCGCCCCTCAAGGAGGGAAAGCCTCCTGCCGGAAAGCACCGAGCGTTCCCCTTGAACCCGCTCCAGTTCCTGCTGGAGGCCGGGAAGCTCCCCCGCCGCGGCCTTGAATCCTGCCCCGGCGGCAATCTGGGCGCGCCTCTCCCTCCCCTGCACATCGATGGCTGTCATCCGGTCCAACGCCGTCAGGAGATATGGCAGGGTGTTCTCGATGCGGTGCACGGGAAGCTCCCGGAATCGTGCCAGAGCGCGGTTTTCCTGTGCCAGAGCCTCTGCCGCTGCGGTCTCCGCCTCTTTAAGTTGCGCGAGGGCCGCAGCGAGCCCCTGCTCCTCGTCAAGCAAACGTTTGGCGTCGGTTTCGATCCTGGCGTCGAGCTCTCCCAGCTCGCGGGTCTCGATCCCGAGCGCGGCGACCGTGCCGGAGAGTTCCTTGTCGAGTTCGGCGAGCTCCTTTTCCAGGAGGAATTTACCCTGCTCCTCGGCGCGCAGGGCCTTGAGCCTTTGCTCTGCAGCATCGTAGGCGAGCTTCCCGGGCCGGGCGGCCGAAAGAAGCGCTGCCGCGTCTCGCGACTGCTGCGCGAGGAGTTGCTGGGTCGCGACGTGATCCTTCCCGGAAGCGATCCGTTCCTGGAGGCCCAACAGCACGTTGTGCCCGGCGTCCAGCTTCTCTTTGTGCGCCTCGCACCCGGCCAGGAATTCGGTCACACGCTGCATTTCCCCTTGGCCTAGGGTCAGCTGGTCGCGCTTCCCGGCGGTAGTTTCAACGAGCCCGCTCAGCTCAAGTTTCTTTGCCGGCAACACGGCAACCTGCTCCTGTCTCCCGGCTACCTCGGCCTGCAGGGTCTCCATCTTTGCCAGGATGGTGCTGGTAAGCGTCTTGGTGCCGTCGAAGGTCTTGCGCCAGGCGTCGATGCCGAGGATCTCGTCGAAGGCGTCCTGGCGCTTGGTCGGCTGCCTGATGACGAAGGGACCCAGGAAGTCGTTTTGAAAGGGACCGATCACCAGCTTGAACTGATCGGCGAGCGGGCGGCCGCTGGCAAGCCCCAGAAGCGCGGTTATGCGGGTCTCGGTCTCCTGGATGTTGGCATGCTCCTCCACCTCGAAGACCCCGGCGCTCGCCTTGGCGAGGAGCCACTTCCCGGCGGGGCCGACGCTCCTGGTCACCCGGTACTGCTCGCCGTCGGCCGGCTCGAAGACGACGCTCACCTCCCCTCGCTTGGTCCCGATGGTGAGGAAGCGCTCGGCGCGCGACACGAAATCCTGGGCGCTGACGCCGAAAAGGGCGTAGCCGATCGCCTGGAATATCGTGCTTTTCCCGGAGCCGTTGGCGCCGGAGAGCACGTTGATGCCGGGAGAAAAGGAGAGTTCCGTGTCGCGGTGCGATTTGATGTTCTTCAGGTGAATGGAGACTATGCGCACGGAGCACCTCCGCGCGAGAGCAGTCCCAGTAGCTCCTCACCCTCGACATCCCCCTTCAGCACCAGGTCGCGTATCGCCAGGGAGAGCCGGACCAGCTCCGCCTCCCTCCCCTGATAGGCGCTGGAGGCCCCGATGAGCTCCCCCAGCACGTCCTGTTCGATCTCGGCAAGGCTCTTCTTGACCTTTTCCTCCCCGCCCCCACCCGCCACCTGGGAGAGGTGGTTCTTCAGCTCCAGGTGCAGCGGATGGCAGATTTCCTCTAAGGCGATCCTCAGCCGCTCCCGGCTCAGCTCGAAGGGGTGAAAACCGACCTTTCCGACCAGCTTCACCTCGATAAGCGGCGCGCGCGGGTCGTCGCTGTCCGGAATTTTCTCCCGCATCCGGGAGGCAAAACGCTCCAGGGCATCCCCGGCGCTCAAAGCGCCGTCCAGGTCGACCGTCAATACCAGCATGGTGCGGGGCGAACTGGTCCTGAAAAGGTGGCTCGGTTGAGCGCCCTCCTCCAGGGTGACCAGGTAGTATCCCTTGTCGTAGCGCTCCTCGCCGAAATTGACGCAGTCGGGCGAGCCCGGGTTGTACGCGTAGGGTCGCCCCTCGGGGGTCTGCACGATGTACGGCTTGTGGCCATGGCCGAGCGCCACGTAATCGAAGCACTCCGCCAGGGGGAGCGCCTCGTCCGGGCGGATGTTGCCGATCTCCACGGGGGAATAGGTCCAGATCCCGACGTGAAAGAGGAGGATATTCCGCTTCGTGGTGACCGCCTGGCAGATGCGGGACACATGGTTTCCCGCCTGCGAACCGATGTAGCCCAGGCCGTAGACGTTCACCCCGCCGATCTCGAGGTGTCCGCCGGCACCCTGTTCACGGTCGAAGGGGTCGAAACGGTAGTCCCCCTCGGGGGTGCGGGCGGGCCGCAACAGGCTGATGTAGCCCAGCTGGGAGAGTGCCTCCATCCAGGAGACCGAGTCGCGGCGGTGGATCCAGTCATGATTTCCCTCCACCGCAAGGCAGGGGATCCCTGCGTCCTTCAAGGGCTGCAGGATCTCGATAGTCTTGGCAAAGGTCTTGGGGAGGATCTGACCGGTATGAAACAGGTCGCCACCGATCAGCACGAAATCCACCCGCTCCTTGACGGCATCGGCGACGATTGCGGCAAAGGTGGTGAAAAAGTCCTGGTAGCGCTCGGCGCCCTGCCCGCCGGAGCGGTAGGTTTTCCCGAGATGAATGTCGGAGGTGTGGATGAATCGGATTGGCATGTCGGGAAGGCTCCGGGATCGTGATGCACCATGTATAACGCTGCGGGTCGTTTCAAGTCAAGGGTGGGGACGCAGAGGGGAGTCGGTTACGTAGATAAGTGCGGCAGGAGGTAAGCCGGTGGGGCAGTAAGTCCATAAGCAGATACACAGGTGGGCCGATAAACCAACACTCAGATAAGCCGTAAGTCTTGTGGGCTCCAAATCCCCTCGCCCTCCGGGAGAGGGGCAGGGGTGAGGGCTTCGCCACGAAGCGTTGCATCCCAAATTGAGTCTCTACCCTTTGAGCTTACCTCCTGTTGGAGGCAGCTGGAGACAGTCTGCGACTCCCTCACCCCGACCCTCTCCCAAAGGGCGAGGGGGAGCTTGGAAAGTTAAAGCAGTGGAAAAACGACAACAAGTCTTTCAGCGCCAAGGAAATCAGGGCAGGGTGAAAAAGAACTGGGCCCCCTCCCCCTCCGACCCTTCGGCCCAGATGCTGCCGCCGTGGCGCTGGACAATGCGCCGAGCGGTCGCCAGGCCGATGCCGTTTCCCTCGAATTCGGCGCCGTGAAGACGCTGGAAGGGGTGGAACAGTTTGTCCTTGTAGGTCATGTCGAACCCTGCACCGTTGTCCCTGACGAAAAACACCGCCCCATCGCTTCCGGCGAATGCTCCGAACTCGATGCGGGCGTCCGCCAGCTTGCTGGTGTACTTCCAGGCGTTGCCGACCAGGTTCTCCAACAGTTGCCGCACCAGGGTCGGGTCACAGTTTGCGTAGAGGTCCGGGACTATGACGACCTCAACGGCCCGGCCCGGCTCAGTTTCCTTCAAAGTCAGCGCGATCCTCGCCACAAGATCGCTCAGATTAATCGGGATGCGTTGCATCCGGGCACGGCTCACCCGCGAAAGTTCCAGCAGTTCGTCGATCAGTATCCCCATACTCTTGGTGGCATCGCTGATCCGGCCCAGATAGTTCAGGGCTTCGACCTCCAAAGTCGTCCCGAAATCCTCCTTCAGGATAGCGCAGAAACTGTTGATATGGCGCAAGGGGGCACGCAGGTCGTGGGAAACCGAGTAGCTAAAGGCCTCCTGCTCGAGAATGGCTGCCTCCAATTGGGCGGTGCGTTCGGCAACTCGTTTGTCGAGTCTCTGGTTCAGTTGTTTGATGGCAACTTCGATTTCTTTGCGCTCCGTGATGTCGGTCTCGATCGAGACCAGCAGCGGCGGCTTGTCTTTTTGGGGAATGGGAAACTTGAGGCTCGAATAAAAACGCCCCTGCTTGACTTCTTCGGTCTGAGACAGCATTCCACTGTTCAGAACCTTCAAGTCGTCCCTGATGATGCTTTGAGCCTGCTCGGGAGGAAAAATATCGCCGACCGTCCTGCCGGCCAGTTCCTCCAGAGGTCTGCCGAGCAAGGCTTCAAAGTTCCTGCTCAATCTGAGTATTTTGTGGTCTGCGTCCTTAAAAATGAGGTAGGCAGGGCTGTACTCCAGGAAGAGGCGGAAGATTTCTTCTATGTTTTTAAGGGTATCTTCAGCGACTTTGCTGGCCGTAATATTGCGGGAGGCCCCGTACAGGGTGATCTCCTCAGCCCCGGCGCCGACCTCGCAGCGGTACAATCCCCGGATCCAGCAACTCTGGCCGCTCTTGCAGATCATCCTGAACTCGTTCGAGACGCACTGCCCGGGCCGCAGCTCAAGCAGGAGGGTCGCGACCGCTTCCCGCTCCTCCGGGTGTACCAGGGTGAGCCAGCACCCCATGTCGAATATTTCCGCCTCCGAATATCCGGTGATCTGCTGCACCGCGCCCCCCATCCAGTGCACGCGAAAGGGTTCACTGCCACGACGAGAACAGTAGTAGACGAAGTCCGAGGTAAGCTCCGACAGGAAACGGTAGCGTTGTTCACTCTCCCTGATTGCATTGCGGGTCAGAATCTGCAGGGTTATTTCATCATCAAGGGGCATTTCACGTTCGGGCTTGTAGCAGTTGGTGACATCCTGCATGGTACAGATCAACCGGCTGGCGCGCCGGGACCCCGAGCCGGTAAGTTCTACCACCTTCGTCCAGCCGTCCTGCCCCATGATGGTGTACTCACGGGGCACCGGGAAACCCTCATCCCGGTCGGCCTCGAAAAGGGCCCGTGCCTGACGGAAATTTTCCCCGAAGAGTCTGGAGAAAAAATCTTCCAGAGTAGAGATTTCCTCCCTGTCATAGCCGATAGTTTTCTCGGAGGCCCGATTGCAAAAAATCCCCTTTTCCTCAATCAGGAAAACGCAAACCGGCAGTGCATCCAGTACTGTCACCAGGATGTCACGGTTCAAGTTTTCGATATCAAGTGAAAGAGGGTTCATTGTGCCTTCCTACCACTAAGGAGTCTCGCGATAAAAACGACGGCGGTATAACGGTATTGACAGAACAGAGGATTAATCACAATTTAAGAGGCTAATTTCATGATTACGCGAGAGTCAGAATAATTTCAAGAAAAAAAAAGAGACCGAAGTCTCTTTTTAGTCCGTCAGCACCCCAAAACAGTCACTCCCCGCGGCCCCCCACTGCTCAGGGGCGCAAGGAAGTGCTGCGCAAAGTGGAGCCTACGCCAGGCTACTTGCCGAAAATCTCGGCGAAGAACTGTTTCATCGCTTGCCAGGAGCGCCGATCAGCCGCAGCATTGTAGGCGGCGCCCTTGCTCGGGTCATTGCCGGAATCCGGGTTGGTGAAGGCATGCACTGCGCCGCCATAGTAGATCATTTGCCAGTCGACCTTGGCCTGGCGCATCTCCTGCTGGAAGGACGCCACCTGCTCCGGCGGGACATGCGGGTCGTCCGCCCCATGCAGGGCGAGCACCTTGCCGGTAATCTTGAGCGCATCAGCCGGCACGGGAGTATCGAGGCCGCCATGGAAGGTTACCGTCCCCTGCACCTTGGCGCCGCTGCGGGCCAGTTCCAGCGCCGCCGTGCCGCCGAAACAGTAACCGATGACGGCTAGGCGTCCCGTATCGACCAGCGGATTTCCCATCAGCACATCGAGTCCCGCCGCGGACCGGGCCCTGATGAGTGTCCGGTCCTTACCACGGTACTTTGCCGCCTCCTTGCCGGCAAGCTCGGGCGTTGTCGGGCGCACCCCCTTTCCGTAAATGTCGGCGGCAAAGGCCACATAACCCAGAGACGCCAATTGCTCGGTGCGCTTCTTAATGTAGGAATTAATACCAGTCCATTCATGAATAACCAGCACGCCGGGCCGCTTTCCCTGCAACGCATCGTCATAGGCAAGATAGCCTTCAAGGACGGTGTTTCCCTGGCGGTACTCGACATTTTTTGTTACCAGACGGGCCTGCGCTGTCTGCGCTATCAGGAGCATCATGGCCACCATTAGACACTGTTTCATAGTTAACCTCCTTTTGTAACAACTAACCCGGAGAATCCGGGGTCATTAGGTGAAGTCTAACAGAGTTTGTTCGCTTGTGCAGCTGGCAGAGCCCGCCCTGCCACCGTTAGCGCGCTGCGTTGACAGTTTGAGCACATTATATATCATTAACAGGTAAAGACCGTTTGATGCAAGATAGCAAAATGGGCGCGCATCTTTCACAGCATAAGGAGACTGCACATGAAATCACCCATCCTACCCTGTTCCTGGCTCGCCTCGCTTTTTTTTGCCACGGTGCTTCTGCTGGGCGGTTGCGCCAGTTTCGGAACGGGACGGACAGCGGGCGCAGGTACCAGCGCGACCCTGCAAGGCGTCGCGGACGATTATAACCAGGCGCTACTGCAGACTGCGGCCAGCGAGGAGGCTTTGGACGGGGTTGCCGTGGCGTCTGGGCCTGATCTGAAGCAGACCTTCGATTTTTTTTCGACGAACCGTGACAAGATGGAGCTGATCGGGAGCAGGCTGGTAACGCATGCCGACGGGATGTTTTTTCGGGGAACTTACTATTTCGTGGAATCGGGTAAGTCACTGGAGGCGTGTGCGTTTCCCCGCACCGCACGGGGAGATGACCAGCAAAGTATTGACCTTGGAGCCGACTTCGACGCTGTTTCAGAGGCGGGCGGCGAGATTAAGCGCGCCTTTCGCGCCTTTCAGCTCGACATCGAACAAATCCATGACTACCTCGCGAATAACCTGACCCTAAGCGGCGTCGACAGCAT
>Ga0209123_1003654_pt1 | contig 11296 bp, 8 predicted proteins | sample BarGraIncu00431A_FD_184500 | JGI IMG/M metagenome (GOLD analysis project Ga0209123, IMG submission 184500) | Arctic peat soil microbial communities from Barrow, Alaska, USA - Barrow Graham LP Incubations 004-31A (SPAdes) (version 2) | ecosystem: Environmental > Terrestrial > Soil > Wetlands >...
ACAAATTTCTCCCATAGAATCACAACGGCTTATGATGCCAAAAAGCATAGTTATCAAATGTGTTCTTGCTTTAAAACTCTTGTAATAATGGTCTGCATTGTGACGTTTTACTATGCTCTCTAAATCTATTGCACCCAATAAATTTATAATTTGTTTGAAAATCGGCTGTCCGACTAAATTTATTTCTGTATTTTTGCCCATATAGTCTTTTATTTGTGGTAAAACAAACGTACTATATCGAGGGAGGTTATCCAAATGTGCGTGGCCTCCCTTTTGTTTTCAAATTAATCTATCCGTTTTTTAATCGTTCACTAATGATAAATAATAAAAAAATCTTCTTTCAATCATTTCAGAAATATTATACCAAATTACCCTTCAAAAAATGATAAATCACATATTATTAAGTCTTTAAATTAAAATAACCGATCATCTTATATGAATAAGAAATTAAATAATATAAAAATATAAACTTCTTTATAAAAACATACTACATATTATAAAAAAGTAAATATGACTTTATTTGAATTTAATTTTAATGATATTGAATATAATTATTTAGGGAAAGTAATTCAATTAAAAAGGAAGAATTTTGATTTAGTATTGAGTGTTATTGTGAATAATATTATACATGAAGGAGTCGACACAAATGGTTATACAATTATTCATTCTAAGAAGTTTATCACGGCATATGCAAGTTATAAGGTTTATATTAATTATTTTATTAATCGAGGTATACTTATAAGAGATTATTACATTGTTGGTTATAAAAGTTGGGGTTATAGATTTACTGAGCTTTTCAAACAGCAGGTACAACTCACAAGAATTATCTATTATCCGGACAAGAAAGTAGATAAAAAGGTAGTTAAAGTCACAAATCAGGATTGTTTAAATGTTGATCCGAAAACTTTACAACGGTTAAAAAAGAATTTCAGAAGCTGCACAATTGATTTTGATCTACAAAAGAAACAATTGAATAAGACTTACGATGAATGGGGAAATTATATAGATATCAGGAAATGGTTTAGAAATAATTTATTATTACATAAGTGGCAAAAAGGATATGAAATATTTACCTTCACAACTAATAGGTTATACACTAATTTTACTTCACTTTCAAGTCATGTAAGAAAGAATAATATAAAGCTTAATGAGAATTTAGTTGAATTTGATATTCCGAATTCATTTCCACTAATGGTTTCAATATATATGAGAAATGAGAATCCTCATATTACATCAGATTATGACTTTCAACAGTATTGTTCAAGTGTCATTTCTGGCACTTTCTATACAAGTTTAATGAATGGATTAAATTCAATTCGAAATTGCAATAAAAAAGGAAATGAAAATGATTATTCTACAAGGTTGTTAAGCAGGTCGGAAGTTAAGTTGTTATTTCAAATTTACTTGAACGGAGATAATAATAGACAGCCATATCTAAATAGTCTGAGACCGTCTATTAATGAATATATGTACATGAAATACCCTTGTGTTCATGAAATAATTTTAGCAACTAAAATTGGGGGTAAAGGAAATGTATATAATACTTTAGTTGAGATAGAAACTAAATTTATTTTTGATGTAATAAAAGTATTGTATGAAAAATATGATGATATTAAAATACTCACATGTCACGATGCACTCTATGTAAGTAATTTAAATTATGATAAAGTAAAAGAAGTGTGGGACAGCAAAATGAACGACTTGATAAAAGACCTTCCTTTTGATAGTAATGAAGATTATTTAAATTTACCGGAAAGTCGTATTTCAATATTTGAAGAAGATGATATTTAATTAAAAAGAGGATAAGAGCTTTTTGTAGAATTATGAACTATCTTTTTAATATATAGTAGAAAAATAGATAATATGTTAGACTATGATGAGTTTCAGAATGAGAAGAAAGTTTCAAATAATCTGCAAATTGAATCAAAAAAGAAATTAGGAAGATTGAAGAAAAAGAAACTTCTTGTAAAATTCAACCAATTCAATAAGAAAAAGCAAGAACCAAAAAATATCACAATTTTACCGGATGTTGGAGGAAAAAATTATTATGACAGTTATAAATGAAATAGGGGAGTAATACCCACTATTTTATGTAAACTCCAAAAAATAAGGATTAGGTATTAAATTTGAATCCGGTAGTTTAGAGTTTACACAAAATTTTGGATAGTCCCCTAATTAAATAATTCGACACTGATGATCTTAACTTTTAATTAAAGGGAGTAACTATTTCTAATTTTGATTGACCACATTTGATTAAATTCAAAAGTGAATTTTCTTTTGATAACACTACATACGATATTTCAGGATCAACTTCATCTATACTATCATCATAATTAAGATTCATTAAATTTATAATTTCGTTTGCTGTTACTACAAATTTCTTATAATCCATGAGACTATATATATTAAAAGATTTACATTCAAAATTCCATGCAATTACACCTATATTTTCAACTTCATTAATATAATAATACCTATCATTTCTTGTATTATAAATTAAATATACATCATTATCATTATTCACATTATCATTCCATTCGATTTTAAAAACATTAGTATATGAGCCTTTTAAACCTATAATTTCAATCCTTTTGATAAGTTTTTTACAATAATATTTGATTTGATTTTTATCATTTTCTATATTGATTATATTGTTTTTAATTTCTTCGGCAACATCTAAATTACGAACACTCATTTCTAATAATTTATTATCAGATTTTAGTCTAGATATAGTTTTTTCTTCTATTTTTATGGCATTATCAATAACTTTAATATCATTATCTAGCTTAATATCATCACCTCCAAATTTATTAAATGTTGTAATTGTTCGTTCTCTCTGATTTTTGAGATTTTCAATCAATAGTAACCGACAAAGGTATCCCAAGTGATATTAAATCTCAATTAAAAAGAATGAATATAAATCTGCATATTGCAAATACAGATTTTTGATGTTTTTATTTGTTAAAATAAATCTTGTAATTTGACAAATTAACATAATATTTTTTGCATAACTCAAAATACAATTTATTTGTTAAAGAAATTATTGTTTTGTTTTTATCAAACGAATATTAAAGATCAGTGGTAAAGTACATAGTCAGAACTCTGTAATCCATAATATAAACTTATTGAGTCAGAGTAAACTCTCAAACTAAACAACTAATATAATCAAACTTGAAATTCTAATGTTATTATTTTTATTATTGTAATCGAAATAATTTGCTGGATATTTCCCTTGATTTATTAGTATGCATTTCTCTTCAACTGTTTGCAGGCGAATTCGGTATATGTTACATCAAATCATTTTGCAGGAGAATCAAGTACTTTGAATATTGTTTTTATTTAACTCTAAATTTATTTACTGCTAATGGATTGTAAAACTCAGATTTTAACAAGTGACCATCCGCGTTTGAAAAAAATTAAAGTAGTCCTGAGAATATCAATATAGTAGGGAGTAAAACTCAAAATATTAATTGAAACTGGTGTGTTTTTGATTTATTGAAACATCTTCGTCTAATTCATCATGATATGCAATTACACAATCCTCTTTCCAATACGAGTGTGTTCTTCCACTTTTTTCAAGAAGTTGTTTTTCAGGTATCTCACAAACACCGCAACTAACTATCAGTTTTCTTAGAAGATATTTCCAACCCTATAACCAATCCTGTAATATTCAATTTTCATATCGGAAACAGTTTGACTAAAATTTTCTGAAATTGCAAAAGATTTCTGAACCGAAAATTTAATTAATTAGTTTTTACATAAGTTTTACTATGATATTAGTTGTCTTTTCAATAAAAATTTGACATTCAGGATTATAAACCAAACTAGCAGGAACAATTTTTATTTTATGAGAAAAAAATATCAGTTTCAATTATGTTTCAAATTTATTCAATAGAACATTACTAAGAAAAATTCAAAGCTTTCCATGATTGCAAAAACTATTATCCCTAACCCAGCCAAAAATTAAATCGTCAATTCAACAATCTAAGACAGATTCACCAGAGGCACTAATCCGTTTAATTGATTCAGACCTCAACAACGGCTTCCCATTCAATCTATTAAATTAGAAGGATTGGTTTCATTGATATTTTCTATTCAAAAAATTCCACATGCTTTTTTGCACCGTCTCCAATCTCGGCAATGTAGAACTCCGGTTTGATGCCAATCTTAGCTTTATAAGCAGCACCAACTTTTGAAATAAAAGTATCAATAGCCTCATCCTTTACCAATGAAACTGTACATCCACCGAAACCACCACCAGTCATACGTGATCCTATAACGCCATCAATTTTCCATGCTTCTTCTGCCATACAATCCAATTCAGGACCAGTAACTTCATAATCGTCCCGCAATGAAACGTGAGAAGCGTTCATCAATTTTCCAAACAAGGTCAAATCACCAGCTTTCAATGCTTTTACAGCGTCAGAAGTCCGTTGAACTTATCCCACAACGTGGTGGGCACGTTTACGGGTTACCGGATTGGTAATGGAAGATTCGATTGATTTGAATTCAGCTTCAGTCAATTCAGCCAGGTATTTCAACGGACGAATAGTGTTCAATTGCTCTACGGCTGTTTTACATTCAGCTACACGTTGGTTGTATGTTCCAGAATCCAGTTTATGAGGGCTGTGAGTATTTGAGATAAGAATTTTTATTCCACTCAGTTTTACAGGAACCAATTCGAATTCCAACGTATCGCAATTTAAATGGATAGCATGGTCTTTTGCTCCGTTAGCCGATGTAAACTGATCCATAATTCCACAATTTACCAAAGCAAATTCATGTTCCGATTTCTGTCCGATTTGTGCTAATACAGTGCGATTGAAACCGGTTCCTAATTGATTATTGAATGCAAAAGCAGTAACGACTTCCAATGCTGCTGAAGAAGAAAGTCCTGCTCCGTTTGGAACGTTACCCCATATCAAAATGTCGTAACCTTCGGCAATAGCAATACCCCGTTTTACGAATTGTGCAATAACCCCGAGTGGATAGTTCACCCATGATTTTGGTAAAGGAATTGTCAATTGATCCAAAACTACATGAACTGATTCCGGCTGATTTAGAGACCAAAAATTGACTACTTTCTTCCCATTTTTCCGAAGCAATAGATAAGTTCCGAAACTCAACGCGCAGGGAAAAACCGAAACTCCGTTATAGTCGGTATGTTCGCCAATAAGATTTACCCGGCCCGGTGAAAAATACACTGCCTCAGCGGCTTTTCCGTAAGCATCTTCAAAAGCAGATTTTAATTCTTGAATTGTCATTTAGTGAAAATAGTTAGATATTATATATGAGTGTTTAATTTTGAAAGACCACCATACTGTTGATTTAAAGGGATTGTTATTGATAAAAGCTTCAAAAAACCTCGCTCGGACCATCGGGTGGAGTGAATTCAAAAGCCAGTGATATTTCGTTTGAAAGATTAAAAAAAAAGGGTGTTCAATTCTTTATTAAACACCCTTTCAAAAAAAATTAAAACTAACCAATTATAAAATCAATTAATCACTTGTTTGTAAGACTTATTGTCAACGCGGATAATATACAAACCTGAATTTAACTTATTTGAAGTGAATGCTCCTTTTGTGTTAACTGATTGAATCAAACTTCCACGCACATCAAAGATAGAAATGTTTGAAGATACTCCTTCTGCAACAATCTTATTGTCAACAACTTTTATTAAGGCGTTGTCATTAGTAGCATTTTGAAGAGCAGTTGCAACTGGGGCAAAAATGGCTTTAAATTCAGTTACCGTAAAATTAAGAGTATTTCCGGTACCAGGATTTGTAAAATTTACTCCTGGAGTTTTTTGTCCATAAGTTGCATTTGCTCCATCTAATCCTGCTAAAAACTGACCATTAAAAGGGTGGGCTGGGTTTGATCCCCGATAATCATAGCTGTAAACTTTAGTACTCGTATTAGTTGTTTTTAAAGTCATTTTTACGGCATTTGTTGGAAGTGTCCATCCTACCTGATCGGAAATAAAATAACATTCACTAACAGCAAAAGGAACCGTTACGTTTATAAAGGTGTAATTAATCGCATTTTTCCATGCTGTAACCGTAACATCTTGTGAAGTTACTCCTGTAGCAACAGAGTAAAAAGAGAGTGCAGGGCTTTGAGTAGTGGCCCAACTATTCGTCGCATTATAAAGATAGAAATTTTGATTACCGGCAAATGAAGTCGGCAGTGTAGTACTTGAGAATAACTTTGTTGTTCCATCTAATGACGTAGAAACATAATGAAGTGGTGTCATTGTCCAACCATTAAAACCTCCACCAACAAAACAGGTATCAGTTGTAGCAGCCGGAACTGTAACATTCAATGTGAATTGTGCAAATCCGGAAGTTGCTACTAAAAGCAATAAAACGAGAATAAAAAGTTGTTTTTTCATTGTGTTTTTTAATTTTACTAGTTAGTTAATAATTTGTTTATAAGATTTATTATCCACACGAATTATATACATTCCGGGAGTTAAGTCATTGCTGATAAACGTTTTTTGGTTTGTTGTGGCTTGCATCATTTTGCCTTGAAGATTAAATAACGTAACATTGGAATATTTTCCAGCAACTTCAATTTTTCTATCTATTGTTTTAATTGAATAATTATCAGCATTGATTGTCCTAACAGCTGTTGGCGGTGCAAAGGCAAGGAAAGCATCACAAACAAAATTAACATAGCTATCCGTTCCAGTATATACAAAATTATCACCTGAAGTTTGTGAATAAGTCCAATTAGCTCCATCTAAGCCAGACAAAAATTTAACAGAAATATTGTGGTTTGGACTTCCGTCAAAAATAACTATTGCAAATACTTTACTTGTTAAATCTTCGGAAATTAATGTCATTTCGTGAGCTGCTGTTGGTAATGTCCATCCCCAGGGGCCACCAACAACATAGCATTGTTTTACGGCTGCTGGAACAGTAACATCTATTTCGATTGGTGAAGGAAGTGCTTTAAATCCGTGAGGTACTGCAACATCTTGTGAAGTTGCTGTGAGATCGGTAGTTGCACTAAACTGTGGGTCGAGGTCGGATTGTTCAAATTTCCATTCCGGACCAGCAAGAATTTTGAAAGTCCCTGAACCTATAAATGAAAAGGGCAGTTCAACTCCAAAAACTTTTGTACTTGTGGTTTCATCAGTTGATACTAAATCCATTGGAGTTGCGGTGGCCGACCAACCGTTAAAATTTCCTGCTGCATAACAAATCAGAGTTGTTGAAGGAACTGTAGCTTTTAAAATAAATTGAGCAAAACCTGAAGTTGCTACTAGAAGCATTAATACAAGGGTGTAAAATTGTTTTTTCATGATAAATAATAATTTAAATGTTAATATTGATTGATTTTAAAATAATAAAAAAAATATAATTTGAGCAAATAAGCAACTTGTAAATATCAGAAATAGTCCAATAAGAAAGTGGTTTTTTAAACTAATTTTTTGAAAGATAATTAATAATTTATATCCCAATATAGATTCAGTTATATAAAAGAGAACTTGTCTAAAAAATAGTACTCATTTAAATATATAAAATTTGAGACTTGTTAGTATGTTTGCAATTGTAGTTTCAATGAATCAATTTTATCTGATTTTAGTTCTACAAATATTTTACCGGGAACGGTTGAGCTTTTTACGCTTAACATTAATCTTCCTTGATGGGCTTTTCGAACATTTGTTTTGTAAACACCGGTATAAAGCATATCACCTGTATCAAGTCCAGCAAAACTACCTGCACCCGTAACTTTAACAGTAACTGTATTATCAGCATCATGCACAGGATTCCCATTTTTATCGACCAAATTAATTTCAATCAACGACATGTCATTACCATTGGCCAATAAGTTGTTTTTGGTAATTTTTGCTACCAATCCTGTGGCTTCGCCTGCTGTTACAATAACATCTTCGGTTACTTTTTTACCTGATTTATAACCAACTGCTTTCAGTGTTCCCGCTTTATATATTATTGGCCATGCTGCAAAATATTCGTTTTTGTTGACTGTTTTTTTACCAACTGACTTATTGTTTAGAAAAAGTTCAACCTGATCGCAATTGCTGTAAACATTAACAATAAGTGAATCATTCGTTTTCCAGTTCCACTTAGAAATAATTTCGGGTATGCCTTTTTGTTTTTGCTCAATAGCAATTCTGACAGTTGGTTTTTCGCTCCAGAAACTTTTGAATAAAAAATATTCCGGTTTTTCCAATCCGGCAATATCAATAATTCCACCTGTCCAGCCTCTTTGGGGATATCGTCTTGTTTCACCGAAATAATCGAGCCCAATCCAGATAAATCCACCAATTACATAGTCATTATCGCGATAAGCAATGAAATTAGGTGTTGTTTTGTGTGTTTCAGTTCCAATGCAAAGTTTATCCGGACGTTTGGTATGTTCCGGTCCGTACATTTCTTCATTGAAATGACGGTCGATGTAATTATATCCCAAAATGTCCAATGCATCCAGAAATCCATTTTTTGTGGCAGTCATGTATTGATCACAACCCGAAGTAACAGGCCGTGTGTTGTCTTCCTGATGACAAATAGCTACTAATTTTTGAGCAATTTTATAACCATCATCGTTGTTTTGATCGGGCACTTCATTTCCAATGCTGTACATCACGATGGAAGGATGGTTTCGGTCGCGTTGCAACATGGCACGTAAATCCGTTTCGCTCCATTGATCAAAATAAAGATGGTAATCGTTTGCCGCCTTGCCCTGATTATTTTCAGTGTAATTATACGGCCAACCACGTGTCCATTCATCGAAACATTCGTCCATCACATACATTCCAATGGAATCACATAAGTCGTAGAACTCCGGCGCAAAGGGATGATGCGAAGTGCGTACCGCATTGCAACCTATTTCTTTGAGTTTCATCAACCGTTGATGCCAAACCGGAATTGGAACTGCAACGCCAAATGAACCGACATCCTGATGAACACAAACGCCTTTTAATTTTTCCATTTTTCCGTTTACAAACATGCCTTTGTTTGGAATGAATTCGAGTTTTCGGATACCAAAGGAAGTGATTTGATCGTCAAGCACCTGACCATCTACTATTAATTCGCTTTTCAGGATATACATGGTTGGCGAGTTGATGGACCATAATTTTGGTTGAGGTACTTCAATCTGCTGCTCTACTAAATGACCAGCCTGAAAATCCAAACATTCTTTTTGGGATTCAACTTGTGCCACTATTTTTCCGCCTTTTTCAATTATGGTTGAACGAATGGTCACATTTTTAGTGACTGGTACCTTCTTTGCATATACATCTTTCTTCCATTTTTGCATGGCCTCCGATGTGAAGAAATTAGTAGCAAAGTTGTAGTTTATTTTTACAGTTGCTTTTGCCACGTTTGCCCCCGGAGTTGTTACAAAAATGCCTTTGTAATTTTGAAAATGAACAAAATTGGTGGCAATCAACCACGTATTGCGGTATATTCCTGAACCTGTGTACCAGCGGGTTGATTCTTTTAACGAATTATCCACCCGTACAGCAATGGTATTGATCTCATTTGCTCCGGAGTGTATGTATTCTGTCAAATCGTATTGGAGCGTGGTGAACCCAAACGGATGTCGCCCCAGAAAATGACCGTTGATCCAGACTTCGCTGTTCATATAAATACCATCGAATTGAATGACAAGTTGCTTGTTTTTCATGGTTTCCGGCAGAAAAAAAGATTTACGGTACCAACCAATCCCGATTGGGAAAAAACCTCCAGGGCCACCAATAGCTTTATCAATTTCGCCTTCGATGCTCCAATCGTGAGGCAAATTCAGTACACGCCATGAGGCATCGTTATACGCCGAATCCCTGAATTGAGGATTATCACTTAGTGAGAATTTCCAATCTTCATTCATCGATATCTTTTGACGAACCTGCGTGTTAGGAGTTGCTTGTAATGAAATTACAGTAATAATGAGATAAAACAGAATGATATTTTTTTTTGTTTTCATTTTTATTGCAAACACTTAATTGTTAAATACTTTATTTTACCCTCACTAAATATGGTAGTACATCAATAGGCGCATCCATTTCAACCGATTTTGGTCCTTTAAATACTTTTCCTGCTTCGTTTTTCCATTTTCCCTTTGGAACAAGAACCATTCTTTTAAAGGCATTTTTCTCAATAACCGGTGCTACCAGCAGACTATCCCCCATCATGAATTGATCCTTCACATTTTCGTAACCACTATTTGGAAATTCATATTCCATAGGTCGCAAAATAGGTTCGCCGGTTTTGGCTGTATTATCAAGTGTGCGAAGAATGTAAGAAGTGAATTTTTCTCGTAATTTTACGGCCTTTAATACAGCATCCAAGTGAATTTTGTCTAAAATACGCCAGGGAGCAACCGAAAATTGCATCATTGGCATCAGTGCATGACATTGTGCCGAACGCACAATCAAATCCTGATCAATTTTACTTGCATTCAGAAACGAAGTAAATTCGCCACCACCAATCATATCCGGACAAGAATAAGCATAACCCATCAATCCTTCAAGAATCATATTTGGCATTAAATCATGTAAATCTTTCCAATTGTGACCTTTATCTGCCAAACGATTAGCAAGTGGCTGTCCGCCCATTTTCCAATTAGCGCGGTACTCATTGAGAGGATAATCCAACCCGATTTTGGCATACAATTCTGTATATTCATTGGGCGAAGTAAATTTACGGAATGAAACTAAGTTGCTTTCATCTTTACCTAAATCACCGGCATCGAATTTGAATCCGTCAACTCCATAATCATTTACTAACACGTTCAACGAATTTTTGAACCAATCCACAGCTTTCGGATTACTGAAATCGAGCAAAAGACTATAGCCATTCCACCAAGGACACAAAGCGGGTTTGTGATCTTTATTCAAAAAAACAAGTTTCTTTTTTGCAACTTCTCTGCCATCTTTTGAATCGGCACTAACAAACGGACAAACCCAAAGCATAACTTTGAAACCCATGTTGTGCAGCTTTTTAATCATTTCTTTTGGGGATTTGAAACGTCCGGGATGAAAAGTCCAGGTTCCGTAATCCTCCTGCCAGTTGTCGTCTATCATTAAAACTCCTGGAGTTAATCCATTATCAACGATCGCTTGTGCATATTTCATGATGTCTGCTTCATTTTGGTCGTACATCAATTCAATCCAGGTGTTGTATTGCGGATTACTAAACAGCAATCTATCTGGAGTTTCTCCTGTATAAGGGAAATAATTTTTAGTGGCAAACTGATAAGCCTGTTTCAAAGTAGCACCTGCTTTGGTATACTTAATATCACCGGTACTGCTTTCAACAATAAGACTGTC
>Ga0209123_1003656_pt1 | contig 11294 bp, 10 predicted proteins | sample BarGraIncu00431A_FD_184500 | JGI IMG/M metagenome (GOLD analysis project Ga0209123, IMG submission 184500) | Arctic peat soil microbial communities from Barrow, Alaska, USA - Barrow Graham LP Incubations 004-31A (SPAdes) (version 2) | ecosystem: Environmental > Terrestrial > Soil > Wetlands >...
AAATAGACCTGGACAAATACATTTCAAACAGCAAAGATTTAGCAGAAACTGAATCAAGTGGTAATTTGGATTTAACAAAGGGGTTAAACAGGTATACTTATGATACAATCTGGCAACAAGTTCAAAAAATCGGAGAAAACTATATTACGCCAGAAGAGTTAGGTGAAACATTAGGAATTGCAAGAGTCACATGCCGAAAATATTTGGAATATATGAATAAAGAAGGAAAAGTAGAGATGTTAATTGAGTATGGTAAGGTAGGAAGACCACAACATAAATATAAGATAACACCAAGTAATTAAGGTATCATAATCACCTTTTTATAGATTAATTACGATACCTTATTTTTTTATAATTTTCATTTTATATTATGGTCTTTATTTTATATAAAAAACAATGGATTCATATGGTCTTAAAGTTAATTCATCTATATTATTTATTGTGTCTTTATAATTTGATAACAAAATACTTGATTGTCCATAGAGCAATAACCCTTCTGGTAAAATAAAATCTGTTTCAATTCCATAAAAATTGTTTATAACTAGAAGTTTCTCATTCTTCCATGAACGAATATAAGCAAATATTTGAGAATGATCTTTTAATATAATTTTAAAATCTCCATAAGCTATTACATCATATTCTTTTCTAAGTCCTATAAGCTTTTTGTAGTGATAGAAAATAGAATTTTTATCCGCTAAAGCATTTTGCGCATTTATTTCTTTGTAATTGTTACTTATTGATATATGGGGTCTTCCCGTTGTAAAACCAGCATTTTTCTCATCATTCCATTGAACTGGAGTCCTCGAATTATCTCTTGATTTTGATTGCAAGATCTTTATTATTTCTTTTTCATCTGTGCCCTGCTCTTTTAAAATGTTGTAATAATTAATTGATTCCACATCTTTATACAACTCAATTTTATCAAAGTATGGGTTTGTCATGCCAAATTCTTCTCCTTGATAAATATAAGGTGTACCCCTTAACATATGGATTGTTGTTGCCAGCATTTTTGCAGATAACGCGTGGTATTTTTTATCATCTCCAAAACGAGACACAATACGTGGCTGATCATGATTGCACCAGAATACAGCATTCCATCCATTACCTTCATTAATTCCAACTTGCCAATCATTAAGAATTTGTTTTAACTGTTTAAAGTCAAAATCCATTAAACTCCATTTATCACCATTTTTATAATCAACTTTTAGATGATGGAAATTAAATACCATTGATAATTCTTTTTCCGCCGGATTTGAATATTTACAACAATTTTCTATAGTTGTAGACGACATTTCCCCAACTGTAATGATATCTTCACATTTTCCAAAAGTTTTTTTGTTAAGTTCTTTTAAATATTCATGGATTTTAGGTCCGTCTGTATAAAAACGACGACCATCTCCCTCGAAATCATCTTCATATTTATCTGGTTTTGATATTAAGTTAATTACATCAAAACGAAATCCCTTAACACCTTTTTCAATCCAAAAGTTAACCACATCAAATACTTCTTGTTTTAATTCTTCATTTTTCCAATTAAGGTCTGCTTGAGTTTTATCAAACAAATGCAAATAATATTCATCAAATTCTTTAGCATATTCCCAAGACGAACCACCAAACTTTGAAATCCAATTGGTTGGATAAGTGCCATCTTTAGGTTCTTTGAATATGTAGTAATTTTTATATTTCTCATCGCCAGCCATTGCCTTTTTAAACCATTTATGCTGCGTTGAAGTATGGTTAAATACCATATCTAGCATAACATTAATTCCTATTTTTTTAGCTTCTCTCACCATTTCTTCAAAATCTTCCATAGTTCCAAACCTACTATCAATATTACAATAATCCGATACATCATACCCATTATCTACTTGTGGGGAATTATAAAATGGAGTCAACCATATATAGTCTACTCCTAATTCTTTTAAATAATTTAATTTCTGCGTAACACCTTTTAAGTCGCCAATTCCATCACCATTTGAATCCTTAAATGATTTAGGATATATTTGATAAACTACACTTTTTGTAAAATCCTTCATATCCTACTCTCCTTTAAATAAAGACATATGGAAGGATTTATATAAACTAATTCATATAAAAACTCCCATATGTTTTATATATTTATTATTTTTCTATTTTTCTATAGTTTTACTACTAATCCTCTGGTGTAAACTTTGCTGCAAATTTTGTTTTTGAAAGTATAAGAGTTAATATAAATGGAACCACAACTGCAACTAACATTGCAAATGAAAATATCCACATAAATTTTGGTTTAATTGAAAGTATTCCTGGAAGCCCACCAACACCAATTGAGTTTGCCATAACTCCAGAAGCTACTGATATTACTCCTGCAATTGCAGAACCTACCATGGCTGCTACGAATGGATATACATATTTTAAATTAATACCAAACATAGCAGGTTCTGTTACTCCAAGGTAACAAGAAATAGCTGCTGGAACTGATACTTGTTCTTCTTCTGGTTTAGTCTTTTTATTTATACGTATCATTGCCATAACTGCAGAACCTTGAGCTATATTTGAAAGTGCTATCATAGGCCATAAATTGGTTCCACCGAATTCCGCCATAAGTTGTAAATCAATAGCATTTGTCATATGATGAAGTCCAGTAATTACAAGTGGTGCATAAAAGAATCCAAACACCGCTGCAAATAACCAACCAAAAGCAGAAGTCAAACCAGTGTATACTGCACTTGATATAGCTGAACCTATTACCCAACCTATTGGTCCTAAAATAGTGTGTGCTATTATTACAGTTGGCACAAGTGCTAAGAATGGCACTACTATCATTGATATATACTCTGGAACAATTTTACGAACATTTTTTTCAAGGATTGCTAAAACGAATCCTGCCATAATAGCTGGTATAACTTGTGCTTGATAACCTATCATTTGAATATGAAAAGATCCAAAATCCCAAAATGGAATCTTATCTGCAGCTGTACCTGCTACACTATAAGCATTTAATAGTTGAGGCGATACTAGAGTAAGCCCTAATACAATTCCTAGTATTTGAGTTGTTCCCATCTTTTTAGAGATAGACCAAGTTATTCCTACTGGTAAAAAGTTAAATATAGCTTCACCAATTAACCACAAGAAAGAATAAACTCCAGCCCAAAATGGATACATCTGAGTTATTGTTTTAGTTCCATCTTCAAGTAATTTAATATCTCCTATAACGTTACGAAAACCTAATATCAAACCTCCAACTACAAGTGCCGGAATAAGAGGTGTAAATATTTCTGCCAAATTAGCAAGCATTCTTTGAACAAAATTCATATTCCCTTTTGCTGCAACCTTCGCTTTATCTTTGCTAACTCCATCTACACCCGAAACGATTACAAACTGATTATAAAAATCGGGTACTTCATTTCCTATAATAACCTGAAATTGTCCGGCTTGTGCAAATGTACCTTTTACAGATTTAATACTTTTAATCTTTTTAGTATCTGCTTTTTTATCATCCTTTAATACAAATCTCATACGGGTTGCGCAATGGGATACTGCTACAATATTTTCTTTCCCACCGACGTATTCTAGTAATTGCTTTGAATCCTCTGTAAATTTACTCATATAAACTCCCCCCTTAAATTATTAAATTTCATTACAACTTATATATACCAGTTCTTCATATTCTTATCTCAACTTGTCTATACAAGTTTCTCATGTCTTTATATTAACTCATATAGACAAGTTAGTCAATAGCTTTTGGATAAATAATGTAAACGTTATTAAATTTATTTTAAATTAAGACATAAAAAAAATCGCCTTATCGGCGACGAGCAAAATCTGAGAAGATAAAACGGTCCGGGCGATGACGAGATTCTGTATATTCAAATTGAGTTCCATCACTTAAATGAACATAATTTTTAACAACTACAACAAAATCATAGGATTTCATATCTAAATTTAACTTATCTCTAGCCGTAGCAGTTTCAACTTGAATAATTTTATTTGCAAAACCTATTTTTATATTTAAGTTTTTTTCAATATATTCATAGATAGATGTTTCTCCAATTTCTTTTGTTAAACCTACGACTACGTCCTTTAGGAAATAGTTAATATCAAAAATTATTCTCTCATTTTCTAAACTACGTACTCTATATAATTTATAAACCTCTTTTCCTAGAGCTAAACTGGTTTTTTTGTTTAAAACTTCATCAATTACAATTTCCTGAAATTCAGGCACGGAAGTAACAAATTCCTTTTTATTAATTCGACTAGCTTCCTTAAAACTGACAAGCCCTCCAACAGAAAAAGTAATAAAATTATTCTCTAAAACATATACTCCTTTTCCATGAAGGCTATTTACAAGCCCTTCCTCAGCAAGAATCTCCAAAGCTTTTCTAACGGTACCGCGGCTTACACAATACTCTTTACATAATTCATTTTCCGATGGAAGTTTTTCTCCTGACTTGTAAATTCCTTTAACAATATCATTTTTTATATTATCATATATATCCGTATATAACTTTTTCATTTTCATCCTCCATGACGCAAACTCTTTATGACCCCTATTATAACATAAAAACGCCTTAGAATTTATTTTCCAAACATAACTAGTAATACTCCTGCCGCCACGGCAGAACCAATAACTCCTGCTACATTTGGACCCATTGCATGCATAAGAAGATAATTTGATGGATTTTCCTTTTGACCCTCTATTTGGGAAACTCTTGCAGCCATTGGAACTGCTGATACTCCTGCTGAACCAATAAGAGGATTTATTTTTCCACCTGACAAAACACACATAAGTTTACCAAGAAGTAAACCTCCTGCAGTACTAAACGCAAAAGCAGTAAGTCCTAGCGCTATAATTTTTAATGTTTCAGGTTTTAAGAATGTTTCAGCAGCTGCTGTAGCTCCTACAGTAGTACCAAGAAAAATTGTAACTACATTTATCAAGCCGTTTTGCGCCTCGCTGGAAAGTCTTTCAACTACACCAGACTCTTTAAATAAATTTCCCAGCATAAGCATTCCTATAAGAGGCGCAACTGTTGGAAGAAGCAAGACTATAATTATTGTTACGCCTACAGGAAATACTATTTTCTCAAGCTTAGAAACTTCTCTAAGCTGCTCCATTTTAACTTCTCTTTCTTTCTTAGTAGTAAGAAGTCTCATTATAGGTGGTTGTATAAGAGGTATGAGAGCCATATAAGAATAGGCTGCAATTGCTATTGCTGGCAATAACTCTGGAGCAAGTTTTGTTGTTAAAAATATTGCGGTTGGACCATCTGCTCCTCCAATAATACCTATTGAGGCCGCCTGGGCAGGCGAAAATCCTAGTCCACATGCAATAACAAAAGCAATTGCAACACCTAGTTGCGCAGCCGCACCTAAAAATAAACTTGAAGGCCTAGCAATTAGAGGTCCAAAATCTGTCATAGCACCAATACCTAAAAATATAAGTGATGGATAAATACCTAGTTTAACACCCATATATAAATAGTAAAGTAATCCACCAGGCTCCGTAGAGTTTTTAGCAGGTGGGCTCATAATTCCAGTTAAAGGTAAATTAGCTAGAAGAACCCCAAAAGCTATAGGTAAAAGTAAAAGTGGTTCGAATTTTTTTACTATTGCCAAATATATAAGAACACAAGCCACGACAATCATTACTACTTGCTGCCATGAAATCGCCGCAAAACCAGATTCGCTAAGTATTTTCATTATTGTATCTGTAAAAGTAATGGACATATACATTCCTCCCTACTATTGAATCCTCGCAAGAACATCATTTGTAGCAACTAATGTACCTTTTGTCACTAGAATCTGTGTCACTACACCATCCTTAGTTGCCATAATATCATTTTCCATTTTCATAGCTTCCAGTATAAAGATAATATCTCCCTCTTTAACTTTATCACCCTGGGTTACTAATATATCTAAAATTGCACCAGGCATTGGAGCTTTTAAAGGCTCGCCTTCCCCAACTGTATTCGTAACGGGTTCCGCCGTTACTGGTTGCTTAGTTATATCTGGTACCGATATGCTCGCAGTTTCTACTTTTTGAACTACTACGTTTGCAACCTCATCAGTTCCGACTATTGTAGCTTTTCCTCTTTCTACCTCTACTTCATAGCTATTATCATTAATGGTAACAATATATTTCATCCGAGATTAACCTCCCTATAAAAAGTAATATAATTATTAAGTTATCAACTTTATGGATTTAAATTGAAGCTCATTCAAAGGTATTTTTAATTCATCACTTACAATTGCCATAATTAATGCAGTAGTCTTCTCATTTACGCCGCTCAGGATTAATTCACCAGTTGATACTTCAATACTATTTAACGCCAAATCACTTTCCATTAAAACTTCATCTTTTTCAATTGCTATTTCCTCAATCGGTATTTTTTCCATCGAAGGTTTACTCTTTTTGTTTTTATAAATATAAGTAAAAATAAATGACTGTGCTCTCAAAAAAAAACTTAATGCAATAAGACAACTAAATACTATACTCATGACAATTAAAGCTACTAATAAGCTTTCTGGTATTGACATATAAATCCTCCTTTAGACTTTCTTAATAGTATAACTAACCCTAACTTCTTTTTTATCTTCTCTTTTCTTAAAGAACATCTCTGCAATTTGTGGAAATAGGATGTATGAAAGCACATCTTCATCCGTGAGCGCCTTGCTTCCTATCTCCTTTTTAACTTTTTCAAATTCAGGTTCTAATGTATCTGCAAATCTAGTCAAAATCGGTTTTTCATCTCCCAAAATCTTTTTTATAAGCTCAGGATTTATTTTACCTGGTGCCAAACCATATTCTCCTCTTACATAAGCTTTAACTTCCTTTGATGTGTTCTTGTACCGCGCGCCAAGCAATACATTGGTAACAGATTGAACTCCAACCATCTGGCTCATAGGAGTCACAAGAGGTGGATATCCTAAATCCTTTCTAACTTTTGGCATCTCAAGCAACACTTCATCCAGCCTATTAATAGTATTTTGTTGTTTTAGCTGTGAAATGAGATTTGAAAGCATACCTCCGGGAATCTGATACATAAGAGCATCTGTTTCTGTTCCAAGCACATAAGTATCGAGTAATCCTGATTTAATAAATTTATCCTTAAGCGGCTTAAAAAAGTCATTAATACACTTTAATGTATTTTCATTAAGTCCAGTCTCAAACCCTAGTTGTTTAAGTCCATAATTCATAGATTCCGTAGCGGGTTGAGATGTTCCACCTGAAAAGGATGATATAGATGTGTCTATTCCATCACAACCTGCTTCTATTGCCTTTAGGTAAGTCATTGGGGCAAGCCCTGTTGTTGAATGCGAATGCAAATATATAGGTTTTTTTACGACGGCTTTAATCGCTTTTATAAGATCATATGCTTCACCTGGCCCCATAATCCCCGCCATATCTTTAATGCAAATTGAATTTACACCCATGTTTTCTAGCCTCTTTGCTAGCTCTACAAACTTCTTCAAATTATGGATAGGGCTTGTTGTATAAACAATACATCCCTGTGCATGTGCACCACATTTAATCGTCTCTTCTACCGCTACTTCAATATTTCTATAATCGTTTAAAGCATCAAATATTCTTATAATATCTATTCCGTTTTTTATAGATAACTTAATAAACTTTCTAACAACATCATCGGGGTAATGTTTGTATCCTAATAAATTCTGTCCTCTTAAAAGCATTTGCAGTTTTGTATTTTTAACTTTAGATTTTATTTTTCTAAGTCTTTCCCATGGGTCTTCATTTAGAAACCTAAGACAAGAGTCAAACGTTGCACCACCCCAGCATTCAATAGAATAAAATCCAGCACTATCCATTTTTTCAAGTATAGCTTCAAATTCATTATAATTCATTCTTGTTGCAATAAGAGACTGCTGTGCATCTCTGAGCACAGTTTCGGTAATATTTACTTTCATATTTTTCAACTCCATTTGCTAAGATTTATCACTAATAATTGCTTTTACTCTCTTTAATACCATTATTCTACAAACAAAGCTAATTTCCTTTAAACTTCATAACTATGTATATAGTTATGCCACAACACTTAATTTTTACACATCCATAACGTATTTATAAAAACAGCTTATAACTACAATATTTGAAAAAAACACCTCTGATAATCAGAAGTGTTTTAGAATTTGCTATATTTAGTTTAAAAAAGAAATTTAATAATCTTATGAGAGATCTAATTTTTTATCTATTAGGTACGAAGTACTCATAAATAATCCAGCAAATGTAATAATATCTAGTATGCTTTGAGCTATATTAAACTCGTATTTCCCAGCTGAAATCGTGAAATCAGAGTTAATTATAACTTCATTGGAATTAATTTTAAAAGTACTCAGGTCGAAATTTTGTGGTAGTAAGGTTGTAATTTTAACTGACACCCAACCTAATGCAATAACTAATATTACAAAAATTATGAAAGAACCTAATTTCCCTAATTTTTTACCTTTTAATGCTACTTTGCCTATAACCATGCAAAAGTATATTATAGTTAATCCATAAATAACCAAACATATATAATTAAATATATTATATATAACCAAACCAGGTTTAATATTTTTGAAAAAAAGCGATGATATCTCCTCTGTTACATTTAAATAAAACATCAAAGATGACACACCTGCAACAATGGATATTTGAATTAATGCAGTTATAAGTCTTGAGCTTAATATTGATACTCCTGATTGTGGAAGTGTAAATAATAAATAACCTGAATCTTCATATAAATATTTGCTCATAATATTTAATGAAGATGTAAATATTACTGTTACTGCAACAAAAAGTAATATTGAAGATAATGCAGGTACTGCAAGTTCCCATGAACCTTTTTTTGTCATAAGAAACAGATTAGCAATTATAACTATAACGCAAATACCAATTATTTTCAAAAAATTTGCTCTTAATTCATATTTTATAAGCTTAAACATTACTTAAAAACCTCCCTATACAATTCATCAATTGACATTTTTCTTTCCATTCTTAATTCCTCTGCATTACCCTTAAGCACTATTTCTCCACCAGATATAAATGCTACATCATCAAAAATCCTTTCTATATCATTTACAAGATGGGTGGTAATTATCATAGAACTATTTGCGCTAAAATTACTAACTATGGCATTCAATATTTTTTCTCTAGCAGTTGGGTCTACTCCACCAAGTGGCTCATCAAGTATATATAGCTTTGCATTTCTTGAAAGTACCAATGTAAGTTTTAACTTTTCCTTCATTCCCTTTGATAGGCTTTTCACGGAGCTATCTTCATCTAGGTCCATAAAAGTAAGTAATTCCTTTGCCTTTTTTTCATCAAAATCAGAATAAAAGTCCTTAAAATATTTTACTGCATCTTTTACTTTCATCCACTTTAAAAGATATTCATTGTCTGGGAGATATGAAACTATAGACTTAGTATATACGCCCGGTTTTTGACCATCAATTAGTATTTCTCCTTTTGATGGATGCAAAATACCAGCTGCTATTTTTAAGAATGTTGTTTTTCCACTACCATTAGGTCCAAGAAGCCCTACAATTTTCCCAGTGGCTATCTCAAGGTCTACTCCTTGCAAGGCTTTTTTGTTTAAATATGACTTACATATTTTTTGTGATATTAATATATTATCCATTTTGTTTTACCCCCAAAGTTTCCTTAGAAACAGATTTAATTATTTCATTATCCGTAAAACCTAAACTTTTCATTCTGAGTATAAATGAATCTATAACTTCCCTTGCCATCTCCCTTTTTAAATCATCTACCATATTTTTTCCCTCCCCCACAAATGTTCCAAGGCCCCTTTGTGTATAAACAATTCCAAGCCTTTCAAGCTCTTGATAAGATCTTTGAAGTGTATTTGGATTTACATTAAATTTTGTTGCCATTTCTCTAACTGATGGTAATTTATCCTTTGATTTTAGCTTTCCTATAACAATGTCCATTTTTATAATGTCAATAATTTGTAAATATATCGGCGATCTGTCATTGAATTCTGTTTTCATTATTCTATCTCCTTTCCAAGCATATCAACGTCCTAGTGAACTATCTTTATAGTACACTAGGACGTTAGTGATGTCAATATAAATTTATTATCTTATTATATGGTGAAGGAATGTAATAATGAATTTTGTTCCTACTTCAACTGTGCTTCTTACTTCGATCATTCCATCATGCGCTTCAATTATTGACTTTGCAAGGGCAAGACCTATCCCAATGGATTCAGTTTTCTTAGATGTTTTTGCTTTATAAAACCTTTTAAATATATTTGGTAAATCCTCATCTAATATGCCTTCTCCTGTATCCTCGATTATAATTCTTGTGTATAGTGGATTTTGAATTAGCTCCAAATTTATAGTTCCGCCACCAGGAGTATGTTCTATTCCATTTTTTATTATATTAATAAACGCCTCTTCAAGCCACAATCTATCATGCGGGAAATTTATCTCTTCTTTTTCTTTAAAAACAATCTTGACCTGGTATTCATTTGCCTTGCTTTCTAAAGCATCTGCAGCGTCTTGCAGTGTTTCATTTAGGCTCTGCTTTTCCTTTATAATTTCTATTGCTTTAGCATCTAATTTAGCAAGTTTAAGCAAATTCTTTATAAGCCAGTTCATCTTTTCAAGTTGATTTTGATTATTTAATAAAAAAGCCTCTCTTTGCTTTAGTTGCAACTGCTTATTAACCATAATATCATTATATAAAATCACAGAGGAAAGTGGAGTTTTTAGCTGATGGGATATATCTGATAATAAGTCAGCTAAAAATTGTTTTTCTCGTCGTAAATCGCTTAAATTATTTCTAATAATTTTCCTCATTGAGTTAAAAGAAATTGCTAGCTTTGAAAAGTCCCCTTCCCTATCTTCATTAATTGCTATGTCATAATCGCCATCAACTACCTTCTTTGCAGCAACTGTTAATTTTCTTATCCTTTTGTAGAAAAAACTATATTGAAAATAATTAAGCATAAGTAATATAGATGCCATAACAATAAATATTAGAATAGTAGCGTAATAATTTTTTAAAATAGTTGTGCTTACATATGGGAAAAGTTCATCCTCTAAGTCTTTTGTTAATCCATATTGCTTTAAAAAGGCTTTCCCGCTCGTGGCTTCTTCCTCAGAAACCTCTTTTGTAATGAGTGGAATAATCTCCTTCTCCATTTCAGGATTAATCGCAACCACTCTTTCACTAATTGCTCCTAAGCTTTTTATGTAATCATTCTTTAAGTTATCATGATGTACTTTTAAACTTAAAGATGTAATAATTAAAAATAATGTCATTATAAATAAAAGAGTTGCCGTGCTTA
>Ga0209123_1003659_pt1 | contig 11282 bp, 6 predicted proteins | sample BarGraIncu00431A_FD_184500 | JGI IMG/M metagenome (GOLD analysis project Ga0209123, IMG submission 184500) | Arctic peat soil microbial communities from Barrow, Alaska, USA - Barrow Graham LP Incubations 004-31A (SPAdes) (version 2) | ecosystem: Environmental > Terrestrial > Soil > Wetlands >...
ACTCTGATAGCAACTAGTGAAAAAAAATATCAATTGCTACATGAAGAACTTTTGGCCGCATATGAAGAAATTACCGCTTCGGAAGAAGAACTAAGACAGCAATTTGATGAATTATTGGAAAAAGAGGGAAAGATTTATCATCAAAATGCAGTGCTCAATTTGCTGCATGATACAGCGATAGGTCTCATGACTGACTTTGATCATGGCGATGTATTAAAAAAAATTATTTATCGAGTTAGGGACCTTTTCGATGCACCCAATAGTTTCGTATATTATGTAAACGAAGAAACAAAGACATATACGGTGAAAATAGGAACGGGTGTTTTTAACAAGTTTGCGGAAACGGGAGGAATTACGGAAGGAGTGATTGGACAAGCGTATAGAACAGGGAAGATTGCCGTTGTTGATAACTATAGTGCATGGCAGTATCGCTTGGCCAATCCGATATTTGATGAATTATATTACGTTGCCCTCGTTCCGCTAAAAAACAGCGATACAATGATTGGGGCAATTGGACTTGCCTTTTCCGAGATAGACAGGATTCTTTCTGAAGGTGAACTTTCGTTGCTACAGCAATTTGCAGATCTCGCGTCCCTTGCTTTAAGTAATGCTTTATTGGTAACTTCCTTATATAATGAAATTGAAGAGCGTAAGCAGGCCGAAAAAGAAGTGAGACAGTCAGAAGAAAGATTTTCTAAATCTTTTCATATGAGTCCAAGTGCCAATGCAATTGCACGCATGGATGGTACGTATGTGAATGTGAATGAGAGCTTTTGTAGAAGTACGGGTTATAGTAAAGAAGAGTTGATTAGCAGAACAAGAGCGCAAGTAGGTCTGTGGGCGGATATGCAAGATCTGGTCTTCCTACTTAACCAACTCAAAAAACATGGGGAAGTTAATAATCTGGAATCTTGGTTTCACCGCAAGGATGGTAGGAAAATCTGTGGCTTAATGTCAGCGCGAATCGTTACGATTAACGGTGAACAGTGCATCATATCCATCACCCACGATATAACGAAGTTTAAAAAAAGCGAAGAGCAACTCAAATTATCGGAAGCAAAGTTTTCCCAAGCTTTTTATCTGAGCCCAGATATCATAACAATCACCCGGATGGATGGAACCTATGTGGATGTGAATGAAAGCTTTGTCCGTATCAGTGGTTTTTCAAAAGAAGAAGCCATTGGGAAAAGACCTACAGATTTAGGGCTTTGGCAGGATCAATGGGCGCGGGATCATATAGTGGAGGCTCAAAAAAGTCATCGCGAGATTCGCAATATAGAAGTTCCGTTCCGGCGTAAAGACGGACATATTATATATGGACAATTGTCGGCCAGCATGCTTAATCTAGATGGGGAACCATGTTATATGGTAGTTGTTCGCGATATTACCCTACAGGTACAGGCCGAGAAGGAGCGGCGGCAACAGGAAGAAGTCGTATTAGGTAGCAGAGACAAGCTATCTTTGGCGGCAGGATTGGCTAAATTAGGACCATGGGAATATAATCTAGAGACAAGACTTTATGAATTCAGCGATGAGTTTTACACAGTATATGGTACTGACGTAGTACGAGAAGGAAGATTTATGTCTATGGATGTCTATATCAAAGAGTTTGTGCATCCAGAAGATGTCTGGATATTTGAGGAGGAAAAAAAGTTTTTTTCGTCTGGAGGAGACTGCAATTTTGGCGACATAGGCCATCGGATTATCCGGCGGGATGGTGGGGTACGCAACATTCTTATACGGCGCAGTGTTTTCAGAGATGCTGACGGAACGATCATAAAGAGATACGGAGTGAATCAAGATATCACCGAGCTGGTACGGGTAGAGGACGAACGGCAAAAACAGGCGGCAACCATCGAGCATATGGCTTATTTTGATTCGTTGACTGGTCTTGCCAATCGGTATCATTTAAATGAATGGCTAAATAAAGAAATGGAAGGGGCTCGTTTAGGGAAAGCGTCGGGCGTTATTTTCTTTATTGATTTAGATGATCTAAAGATGATCAACGATACCTATGGTCACTCTTATGGGGATAAGATTATTTGTGCGGCTGGGGAACGAATCGTTGATGGAGTCGATGAAAAGGCGTTTGTGGCTCGTATTGGTGGGGATGAGTTTGTCGTAATCTTGCCTAGCGCGTATGACCGAGGGCAAATCGAAGAAATTGCTTGTAAGATAAGTAAGTCACTAGGGAAGAAACAGGAATTTCTCGGGAAAAATTTTCATATGACAGCAAGTATTGGTATTGCCTCTTACCCCGCTGATGGTGACACAGTGGAAGAAATCCTTAAAAATGCCGATAATGCCATGTATGCGGCCAAAAGAGGTAGCAAGAATTGCTGGTGCTTCTATACGGGGGCGATGCAGACGGAGGCCTATAAAAAAATACAGCTGACTGCTAGTTTGCGTTATGCGTTAGCGCGAGGAGAACTTTCCCTTGTATATCAGCCGCAGATCACTACTGTTGAAAGAACTGTGATTGGATTTGAGGCACTTTTACGTTGGAATAGTTTTGAATATGGGGCTGTGTCGCCAATGCAATTCATTCCACTCGCTGAGCAATCTGGTCTTATCCACAGCATTGGCCAATGGGTTTTACATCAGGCTTGTCAATTTGCCCGGAGGTTGGCTGATCAGGGACGGAGCGGAGTACATGTTGCCGTGAATATATCGTCAAAACAAATAGCAACTGCTGATTTTGTCGCTGTTGTTCGCAGTGCCGTTAATGGGGCTGGAATCCGGCCAGAGCAGCTTGAGCTTGAGATTACCGAGAGTTTGCTGATGGCGTCAATTGAGGATGCTATTAACAAGCTTGTCGAGCTTAAAGAGTTTGGGGTGCATTTATCCCTGGACGATTTTGGCACAGGTTTTTCGTCCTTGACCTATTTGCGTAGATTACCCGTCGAAACACTTAAAATCGATAAATCTTTTATCGATATGATAGCAACTGATGCTCAAGGGGCAAAAATCATTGGCTCCATTATAAATATGGCCCACACAATTAATATGAACGTAGTCGCTGAAGGGGTAGAAACTCAGCAACAGCTGGAATATTTGTCCGATAATGGCTGTGATCTTATCCAAGGTTATATATTCAGCCGTCCAGTGTCTGAATCAGAGGCGATTAACTTACTGTCTAATAAGGGTCTGTTGTTTGGTGGTACGCTACCCGAGTGCAAAGAGCGCACTCGCCCTTGACTGAATGACTCTAGGAGATGATACGTTTATGTCATCGTCTGCTTTTGGTGAGTTGGCTTACCCAATTTTTCGAAGTTTCGCCTATTCATTATCATAAAAAGAAAAACCGGTCTCAGCACTTTGAGACCGACTAATGTTTATATAGTTTTCATCCACGCCTCAAACTTTGCCACTAAATCATCCCTCGTATTATCTACTTCAGATCCTCGCCATTCGTGGAATGTCTATAAAAGCAAGTTGTTATAAATCCAGTAAAACTGCAGGTTTAACCACCTGCGGTTCATTTTACATTCGATCGATTTGCTAAGTTTTCTTTAAAGCTCTTTAAGAGTATACTATAATAATTTTCAATAGCCTCAGTGGTTGGCTCGTTGAGTTTTATAATACGAATGGCAGGTTCTTTTTTTCTACTCATAGGCAACCACCTCCCGTATTAATATCATTAATACAGGATATGCGACTGCCTAGACAAACTTGATTAAATTTGGAAATAATAAATGATTTCCCTATATTCCACAACCAAATTTTTCGAAATTTGGTCACACCTGACGCAAACCTGCGGATTTGCCCTCAGCCTATATACTATAAGTAGTTATAATACATGTACGATACCAGTACTATTACATGCACACACGTCATAAGTAGTATAAATACAAGAATTTTAAGTACATGTATTAAGGAGCTGATTTTATGCCCAAGCCCAAAATGAGAGATGAAAAAATTCAAGTGAACTTAACCCTGGCACAGAAAAATCAAATCGAAATACTTGCTAAGAAAAGTAGTAAAAGCCAATCTCAATATCTTTTAGACTCTGGTTTAGCCACCACGATTGATACAGCAAAATTTGATTTCTACACAAGAATCAATTCAGATCTGAATTATCTAAAACGCACATCTTACGTAATCTCAAAACTGGAATTATTGATTGCTGCGGAACAATACAACGATCAAGATTTTGTTGTAAATTTTTATAAAGCCACAATGGCGGAGGCGGAAAGGCTTTTCAAAGATTGATTAGTTTGACGTAGAATGAGTCGTCATTATAAGGTGAAAACCAGACTGCCTTAATAGAAGTAAAATTACCCTAACCCCCTCTGAACTTTTCAGTTGAGCGGGGTTAGGGTAATTTTCATATGTCCATGAAAGAAATATCCTAATGTATGGGGAGTACTAATATGGGGATTATGTTAGAGGGGTCCCCTATTAGACCAAAGTAGATTTACAGAAAAACATAAGATGTCTTTTGTAAACAATTCATATATGAAATCGCGTAGCTCACTTGATGCCCCACTTTTTTAATTTGCGCCAAAGAGTGGATCGGCTTATGCCGAGCAGTTGTGCCGCCGCGGTATATTGTCCTTTCGTTATGGATAAAGCTTTTTGGATCTCTGCTAGCTCGTTTGGCAAAACGTCAATATGTTGGCCTCTCTTTTCATCGTTCTGAAGCATTCGTTTTACGGTGGATGAATCAATAAATTCATGTTTGTGAATCGTCATAATCCGCGCAATGACGTTTTGTAATTCTCGTATATTTCCCGGCCAAGGATATTCAATCAAAGGTTGAAGAGCTGAAGGCGCTAATTTAAGATGACGTTTTATAACCCCTGAGAACTCCTGCAGGAAAAAAGACGCTAAGGCTATAATGTCATTTTTTCTTTTCCGCAATGGCGGGATTTTTAGTTGTAAAACATTTAAACGATAATATAAATCGGCGCGGAATTTATTATCATCTACTAATGTTTTTAGATCTTTATTGGTAGCAACGATCACTCTGACGTTTAGAGGAATAATTTTATCACTACCCAAACGCCTAACGGTTTTTTCCTGCAAGACCCTTAGCAGTTTGCCTTGTATTAAATAATCCAGTTCGGCAATTTCATCTAAAAATATAGTGCCGCCATGTGCTAACTCGAACAATCCGGGCTTTCCTTTTGGATTGGCACCAGTAAAAGCGCCCCCCACATAACCAAACAGTTCGCTTTCTAAAATATGGGTGGGAAGAGCGGCACAATTAATCGCGATAAAAGGACCCTGAGAACAATAGCTATAGTTATGAATACTTTGTGCGAATACCTCTTTTCCGGTACCTGTTTCGCCAATTATTAATATTGAAAAAGCTGTAAGAGCGTAGTCTTTAGCATTTTCAATTGTTTGCGCTAAGTCAATGCCGTTAGCTTCCAAATTTTTAAAACAAAAGTGGGCGCCATGGTCAGAAGTCGCACGATAAATGCGTTGTCTGACCTTCGCCTCCATTTGCTGAATCAGGGTGACGTCCTGCAGGGTTACTACTGCTCCTACCGGATGATTGTTGACTACAATAGCAATCTTATTACACATGACATCAAGATGATTCACACTTAGAATATGTCCCAATTCATCCTTTCCTGTGGTTAGTACTTCCTTTAGATTAATATTGGGACAGACTTGAGAAATAATCTTTCCAACTGCTTTACTGCCTTCAATCCCGGTAATACGTTCCACCATGGAATTGAAAAACGTTATACGGCCCTCGTTGTCGACCGAAATGATTCCTTCATAAGAATAATCGAGAACAGCCCGAAACAGATTGGTTTTGGCCTTTTCTAGATTGCGGGCATGAGCAATTCTGGTTGCTTCCTGAGCTGCTTGTAAAATACTATCAACGCCGCTTTCGACCAACACGAAAGGAATATTGTATTCTTGCACGTTTTTGGCGGCGATATAGCCGCCAAAAATAGCATCAACACCATCCTGAAACGCTTCAAACACTTTGGCCTTGGCTTCGCTCTCGTGATTAATAGGATAAAGCTTAATGTCTACTCCTAAAATCGGCCCCAAGCTATCAATTTTGTGAATTAAATAGGGGAAGGAAACAATTCCGAATGAACGTCCATAAAGTTTCGCTTTGGCGATCGCATTAATTACATCAAAGCCAGTTATGTAAATTTCGACAATTATGACGTTGAGCCCGGCATTTCTAATCGCACTGGCAGCGCTACCACGGGCAATGATAATTTCCGTACCACCCGCGACAAGGGCGGCGGCAATAGCTACACTTTCACTAAAAGCCGCTTTTGTAACATATATATCGTGATGAGTACTTTTGAATAATTCCTGGGCTGCTATAAACATGCCGTCATCGGGAGCTAAAAATGCTATTAGTGCCATAAGTACACCTCTTTGCAACAATTTGCAACATCTAAGCAATGTTGTAATTGTTAATTTTTCAAGCGTCTATAACAATCGCAGAAAAATAACGATGTCTAATAATATCATGAATTGCAACACATTAAAACGTTTTTTGAAATTATGGAACAAAATCCGTCGCATTGCTCGTTCTAAATATTTTGAAATTTCAAAATATCAAGAAGAATCAGCGTTGGCACGTTATTTGCATTATATTATAGCGACACTATCAAAAAGGAGGTATGCTCGAACAACCGTTGATGATTGACTGTGATAAAAAGGGAATTGAGAGGAGTTTTTGTTGTGCCCGATAAAATGGAAAATGAAAAAAGCCCATATCGAATAGGTGAACAGGTGCAAGATGTTTTTCAGACATTAAAAAATAACGTAGCTGTTAAAGCAGGACTTAAATGTATCAAGGACAACCATCCTAATACTGTGGATGAGATGAAAAAAATCGTAGCCATTCCGGCTCCGACATTTAAAGAGCAACAGCGCGGCGAATATTTTGGTAAACGGTTAATCGAGTTGGGTTTAAAAGATGTCCAGGTAGACAGCGTTGGCAATGTATACGCAATTAGGTCTGGGAATGGTTCCGGCCCTACAATACTGATTGACGCTCATTTAGATACAGTGTTCGAGGAAGATGTCGACTTGATACCGGTTGAAAAGGACGGTAAGATTTTTGCTCCAGGTATCGGAGACGACGTCGCCGGTTTAGCAAATATGTTAGCAGTACTTCAGGCGCTTCAGGCTGCTGGTATCGAGACTGCGGGCGATATAGTATTCTTGGGATCGGTCTGTCATGAAGGTACAGGTGATTTACGCGGTATTAAAACCTTCTTAAATAACCATTCGGAAATAGCGGCGGCTATTCATTTAGAACCTGTTAATGGAATCATATATTCCGCAACCGGAAGCCGGCGTTATGAAGTTGTTTATACCGGACCAGGCGGGCATAGCTGGATCGGATTTGGGTTGCCAAACGCGATTCACGCGATAGGACGGGCAATTGCCCAAATTGCTGATGTCAGTGTTCCTCAAGCTCCTAAAACCACCTTTAACATAGGGATAGTTAATGGGGGCACCTCAGTAAACACCATTGCTCCCCATGCAAGTTTGTTGCTGGACATGCGCTCGGTGAGCGAAGAGGAATTATTAAAGTTGGAGGACTCCATTTTGCCGATATTCCAACAAGCAGCAACGGAGGAGAATGCGCGATGGGGCAGCGAAAACGGCATTTCCGTAGAGATCAAAAAGATTGGCGATCGACCGGCGGGAGCTCAACCTATTGATAGCATCATCGTCCAATCTGCAGCCATGGCCATGAGTGTACTGGGTGGAGAGCCGAGATTCGCAGGTCCGATGAGTACTAATGGAAATTATACTATTAAATTGGGAATACCGATGGTTGTATTTGGCTCAGTAGACGAAACAGGTGACACTCATGCGAAAAGTGAATGGATTATCCCCAATCATAAAAAGGTGCAGGAATTGTTTTTAATGACTTTGGGGTTAGCTGGGGCACTAGGAATTAGCAAACCGATAATAAAAAAATAAGATGCAATTTCTTGTAAAGGTGAGATGAAAATGGAAGAGATAACAAAAAAGAAAACAACCAGGTGGGAACTATTTCAATTTGGTATGGGCGGGTTTGCAATCAATATCAACAATAATGCCTTAATTGCACCATTCTTGCTGTATTTTTTAACTGACATCGCCAAAATACCGGCAGCGATGGCTGGGTCGATATATTTGGCAGGAAAACTGTGTCAGATGCCATTTTATCCTATTTTTGGCACACTGTTTGACCGTACTAAATCCCGGTGGGGACGTTATCGCCCATATCTTTTTTTCGCGACGCCTATTGCCGCGATTTTCAACGTATTGTTATTTACAGTGCCAGAATTAACGACAGCCCACAAAGGCATTTACTATGGCGGCATATATATTTTGTGTTGTATCTTGAATAATCCGATGGTTGGATTATCCTGCCAGTCCTTGATTCCAGTGTTATCTGCTGACCGATCTACGCGAAATTTTGCCGCCATGTCAAAACAACTGCTGGGTACCGTGGCCCAGGCTGGAGGACAAGCGGCCTTAATGCCACTGGTAATTTGGTTTGGCGAGCAAACTATTGGTTGGCAGCACACTGCCATCGCATATGAGATTATTTTTATTCTTGGCATGTGGATTTGTGCTAACGGGGCCAAAAGGCATGATATCGTGCCAGAAACTGTGATAAAAAGAAAACCGCCCACACTAAAAGAGCAACTTGAAGTGCTTACCGTCAATAAACCATTATTATTTCTTGTTCTCGCATTTTTCTTTATGGTGATGGAGTCGTCCTTATCATGGAGTGCATCAATATATCTTTATAAATTTATTGTTAAGGAACCTAGCTTGATCGTAAAGATTCCAGCGACGCAGTTGATTTTTTCCATTGCGGTGGGATTGTCGCTGCCATACCTTTTTAAATCATATATTAGCAAAAGATCGTTCTTTATGCTGGGCACTGCGCTTGCAGTTGTTTACCCTTTGGTATTATTAGTGTTTAGACCCTTTGATAATATTCCCCTGTTGCTTGGTTTAGGGGTTTTTACTCAGGTAATATTAGCTGCATTAGCGATAACTGGCTGGGCGACCTTGCCTGATTGTATTGATTACGCAGAATGGAAGACCGGAAAAAGAAGTGATGCGTTGGTAACATCGTGTTTTTCATTGGGTACCAATATTGGATTATCGTTTGGAGGGTTTCTGTTAGGAGTCGTGTTATCAGCCGTTGGTTATGTGGGAGGAACAACACCGACCCCGGAATCATTGGAAGGAATTTTTAAATTTCTAACAATAGCCCCGATTGTTCTTACCGCATTAATACTCCTATGTATGAAGCTTTTTCCTATTACAGACTCATACTATAACAAAATGATTATCGAACTTAACCAAATGAGACAAGCAAAGGAAAATGCTCAATAGCATAATAGCAATCGCCTGATTACATTGGTTTAACTGCAGACTTTTTTTGGCAAAATGGTGCAAACTTCATATAATAAACCGTCATAATCGGCAAACTCTGGCTCAAGTCTTCAATGCATTGGGAAAAATCGAAGCAATGAGTAGTGGGCTAGTGCAGGGGATTGCCAATCTGCCCTTTTTGCGTAGGATTATAAGAAAGGTGGTGACAAATTCTAAATTCGCGCATCTTAATAATATTGGAGGTAATATAATGAAAAAAGTTCTTATTTGTATGATGATGCTGCTCTTTACGATGAACTCAGTCTCCGCGGCGACGCCAAACTCATTTAATGATGTTCCTGCTGATCACTGGGCTTATCAGGCCATTAATGAATTGGCAAAGGTCGGTATTATTGATGGTTTTGGCGACAATACTTTTCAAGGCGGCAAGACCATGACCCGGTATGAAATGTCCCAAGTGGTGGCTAAAGTCATTGCCAACGCTAATAAAGCCACTGCTATTCAAAAGACGCTCATTGATAAGCTGGGTGTAGAGTTTGCTCTTGAACTTAATAAAATCGATGCTCGGATGAAGAAAGTCGAAGAGTTCAACAAATCTACGCTGAAGGTTGGTTTTGACACTTTGATGATCGGAGCTAAGGATAACCCTGCCAGCGGCAAATCGGCGCTGCAAGGCAATGATATGTGGAAGTGGCGGGCGCGTATGAATCTTTCCGGCGATCTCAACCAGGACACCCGCTATGAAGCACGCTTAACGACCTCATTTGGCACAGCGGGTATGACGACGGCAAGTACGGCCAATAATACACTGTCTTTTGACAGGGTATTCCTGACCACGAAGGGTTTTCTCGGTTTTGATTCCGTGCAGTGGGGGCGTATGGGCTTCAATGAATTGGGTGGTAACGTCGGTTACAAGACAGGCAATAACGACGGCGTGATCATGATAAAAAAATTAAGCGGTAGCACTACTTACAAGATGGGGGCGATGGTGATCAAAGCCGAACCAGCTGCCGTAGGTACCTTTACTGGCGATGCCCAGGAGGTGCAGTTTGCTTCTTTACAGACCAAACTAAATCCCAACGTGACAATCGGTGGCATGTTCCTTAATAACAACACGACGCTGAATACGACTGATACAGCATTTAATTACAGTAACAAGGGATCAAGAATTGCTGGGTTTTCCGGGAGCTATAAATTTAATGGCTGGACATTACTGGGTGAATATGACAGAGCATCTTTGGACAGTCCAGTTGGTGTAAGTAGTAATCCCCATACCTATGCTATTCAAATTACTAACGGCAAGGTTTCTAATACCAGTTTCTATCCACTTCCCCAGACTTTGACTAATATCAATGTAAAGGGCGATAGTGCAATTGCCGTCTCTTACCGCTATATAGAAAAGGGCGCGATTCCTAGCGGCTTAAGCCCTTGGGGTGCGGCGACACTTAGTTCTCCTACCAATTTGGGGGCCAACAGTAAAGCGGTCACCGGTGTAGATAATATCAAGGGTTGGTACGTAAGTTATCAATACGTTGTCGCCAAAGGTATCGAAGTAGCCTTTGACTCCCAGTTTTTGAAATATGCTGATACCGGCGCGAAATTTGACAACATTTACTTCTTAATGGTAAATACCAGGTTTTGATATAATCTTTGGGTGTGTCAGAGGGACGGGGTTGTCGACAACAATCTCTAAGTATTTTAATTTCGACAACACCGTCCCCTCGACACCAATAAGCATTGCCAATGCGGGAAAGTTCAGGCTGAGCAAGTGTTGACATTGTTGGACGGGCCAGATTTTTGATATAATGATCTTAAACCTGAATTATTCACGTAAATTTCAAAAGTCACCTCAATACTAGTAAATTCAAGCTTGGCAGAGTTTATCATTTTTCACCCAATGGGTGAAAGTAAAAAAGTATACAAAAAAGGCTTCAACTTTGTTA
>Ga0209123_1003660_pt1 | contig 11280 bp, 6 predicted proteins | sample BarGraIncu00431A_FD_184500 | JGI IMG/M metagenome (GOLD analysis project Ga0209123, IMG submission 184500) | Arctic peat soil microbial communities from Barrow, Alaska, USA - Barrow Graham LP Incubations 004-31A (SPAdes) (version 2) | ecosystem: Environmental > Terrestrial > Soil > Wetlands >...
CGATTTGTAGTTTATGCAGAGACTTCAACGGGTAAGATACTTTGCGATACAACTAATGTTGTAACATTTGGCAATTAAAGCATTGACAAACTATGGTATTTGTTTTAACGCCGGATTTACTTTAAATCAATTTCAGTAATAGAATATATGAAGCTAAATTTTCTTTTTTTTATATTTGTGTTTTTTTTCGTTGTTACATCGTGCGTAACCGAATTGCCTTTTGACGAACAAAGCACAACCATTCCAGTGGTAAACTGTGTATTGACCAATGATAGTATCCAAAAGTTAAGTCTCACTCAAAGTGTAAAAATAAGTGCTGCATATGTTTTTAAAGAAATAAAAAGTGCTGTAATTACATTAAGTATGGGCGATAGTATGGTTGGGAGTTTTGTAAGGCTGGGAACCGATAACTGGCAATTGAAATACACACCTCAGCCAGGCATGCAATATCAACTAAAGGTCGTATTAGCTGATGGTCGCATATTGACAGCAAGCACTGTAATGCCTAAACGAACCAGTATATATCAAAAAAAAGAGCTGGATAAATATCCTTCTAAAAACTTTGTTCAATATACATCCGAGTTACCTTGTTGGGTGGTAATTTTAAGAACAGATAGTATGCTCCTTCCAAAATCACGACCTACAAAAAAAGATGCAGCGAAAGATAATATAGGAACTGATCATCCACTAGCCGACCGGTTTAATCAACAGGGTAGCCTTATGGGGTTTATTCCTACTGCCGACACACCACAATTTTTATTTTATATTCGAATTCAATCCGATTCGACGGCTGTTGTTAATGGGTTACCATTCAAACTACAAACGAATTATGGCTATCATACTTTTATATGCTTTCGTACCTCTTCGGAAGAATACGATAAATATATGAAAACCAGTATGCAAAAAATAATGATGCGGTTGGATGATTCAGATCCTATTATCTGGTTCGACGAGAGTAAGGTTTTTTCGAATATTAATAATGGAACCGGTATTTTTGCCGCCTATTCCGATCAATTCTTCAACTACAATGATGACAACTCCTATTTTTTATAATAAAATCACGTTGAGGTTACTTATTTGGGGGTTAGTGTTGTCGCAAGTTTGTTTAGGGCAGGTGAACACAAACTTACAAAAGAAAATTATACCAGATAGTTCGAAAACAGTCCGAAAGATACAACTAAAAGATGTCATTGTAACTGCAAAGCTTCCTGTAAGCCGTAATAATATCTACCAATATTCCCCTGAACGGGCAAAATCATTAATAACAATACTTGGAGGTACAGATGTAATGCGCTATATCGGAACATTACCCGGCGTTTCGCAAGGAATGGAAGGAGGAATGGGATTTTTTGTGCGTGGAAGTAACAGCGGGAATAATCGGGTGGAACTTGATCAGGTTCCTATATATGGGAGTACTCATTTGTTTGGGTTATTATCCACTTTTCATCCGGATATTGTACAATCAACCGATTTTATTACAGGAGGTATTCCTGCTTCGTCGGGCGATTTTTTGGCGTCACTAACCCAAATAACCAGCATTAATACTGACTCTGCAAAATGGCATGGGAAGTTCAATATCTCTCCTTTTTTAGTAGGTCTTACGGCAAACGGACCGATTACCAAACAATTCGGAGTGGTAGCAGCTGCCCGAATATCATTATTACGACCTGAATACTTATTAATAAAATCGATCACAAAATTGGATGCTGATTTTAATCCTCAGGTTGCTGATTTCTATTTAAAGATGAATTATGAAATAAATAAAAACAATCACCTGTCAGCAAGTGGATATATAAGCAACGATTATTATAATTTTGATTACCTGACCACGCAAATAACCTTTAACTGGGGCAATCAGTTTATCAGGTTGGGATGGGATTGGAATATTTCAGACAAAATGAAATCGAAAACAATGGCTTATATTAATCATTTTTATTCAGGGCAATTACAACGTCAGTATAAAGGAGATGATAAAGCAGAAATTTCCTCTGAACTTCGAATGCAGACATCGGTAACTGAAGAAGTTTTGCAGTCAACACTCGATTATAAAAAAGAGAACTGGAGTGTGAGCGGAGGAATACTATTAAAAAATCAACTGTTTCAACCAGCAACAGAGAAATTACTGGTCGGGGCAGAAAGAGTTTCTACTTATAATGATCCATATAGTTCGCAATCGTGCACCGGATTTGGTGAAGTAAAATATACTTACAAAAGTTTACTTACCACCTTAGGTCTCAGGGAGAACCTATACCATATAAACGGACACACCTTATTGCTTACAGATGTGCGGTTCAATTCAAGCCTTGAGATAAACTCTCACAGTGGTGTTGAATTTAGTTATGACCTATTGTCGCAGACTCATCATTCGGTTGAAGGCTTGCCGGTTGGATGGTCACTTGATTTATTAATTCCCGCCGACATACAATTTCGTCCTGAAATTGCCAATCAATTTTATGTAGGGGGTTACTGGACAAACAACATTTACACGCTTTCTACCGGAGGATATTATAAACACATGGATAATTTGATCAGTTATAAGAATGCTATTAATGTTTTCGGAGTACAGAATACCAGTTGGCAAGATCAAATTACGGTAGGTCAAGGAGATAGCTATGGGTTGGAATTCAGAGTCGAACGCAAAGCAACAAACTGGAATGCTGCTATCTCGTATACTTTATCTAAAACAACCCGTCAATATGATGCTATTAACGATGGTCAGATATTTCCATTTAAGTTCGACCGCCGCCATATTCTGAATGCAAATGCACAGTTTCTGACCCGAAAAAGTAAGGGAAAAGAACAACATTTAAATATATCATTAGCTTACTCATCGGGTCATAAAGCCACTATCCCAACAAGTGAATACAAAGGAATTTTACCACCATATTGGGATAGCTTCATCTATAAGGGTTATATCAATGGTTCAATGGATGAAAATGCGTATTCAAGGCAATTAATGTCAGAAGAAAATCAATATACCATGCCTTACTATTTAAGAATTGATGTGGGATATTCTTTCCTGAAAATAGGAAAAAAACATACAAGTGAATTGACATTGGGTGTTTTTAATGTGCTAAATAGAAAAAACCCATACCTGATATTCTATCAAGACTATCAATGGAACCAACTTAGTATTTTCCCGATAATGCCATCTGTAGATTGGACTATCAGTTTCTAGTGTAGAATAATAGATAAAAACAATGATTATTAAATGGCTTCTTTGAGTATTTAATTTTTCCAGCATTCTAAACTTTGGAATAATTAGATAAAGAAAAAAAAACGAGTCGATTATGGTATTGTTTCACAATACTACATTCGGTTTCAACACAATTGCTAATATTAAAACGTAATAATTACTAAACAACAATAACTTCAACATAAAATCAACTCACATGAAACGAGCATTAAAACAGACGTTTAAACCAAAAACAATGTTCAAAGCGAGTTCTATGAGATGTTTAAAAACAATTATTTGCACATGAAAAAATCAATTACTTATTATTTAATCTTTCTGTTTGCCGCAAGCAGTATAGCACAAACATCACAGAGGCTTACTACCGAACGAAATGCCTATAGGGCAGATGATAAGATAGTAAAACAACAAGTCGTTTTTCGCGATCAGGGGAGTAGCGGACGAAGTTTGTATTGGGATTTTAGTGCATTGCAAGCTATCAACGAAAACTATTCGCTTAAATATTTTAGCCCCGACCCCACAAAGTTGACCTACCTGTGCGGACAGGAACACAATACCCGTTATTATTTCCAACAGCAACGCGATAGTCTGCAAGCCGTAGGATATGAAAATTCTACCACCTACATGCAATATATTAAACCCGAGTTGCAGATGCGTTTTCCATTTGCCTATGGCGATACGCTGTTCAGTAACTTTGAGGGCAAAGGTGAGTATTGCCACCGGGTGCCGCTTGCCGTAAAGGGCTATACCCGCATTATAGCCGATGCTGAAGGAGATTTAAAACTGCCGGGGTTTAGGACGGTGAAAAAAGCGTTGCGGGTGCGCACCTTACGCCATTACACCGAAACCGGCAAAGACAGTGTGGAGATGACCCTGGATACTTACTCATGGTATGCCACAGGTATTCGCTACCCCGTATTCGAGAGCATTAAAACGACCTTAAGCCGAAAGGGCGACCGGAAATACGAAAACGGCGAAAACATGAAGGACACTACAGTTTTCAGCACTTCGTTTTACTACCCGCCTGAGCTACAGACTTCGCAAGTAAAAACTGATACGGTAATCACGAAGGATAAAAATGAAAGTAGCAATGCTGCCGATGTATTTACCGAAGCACATTTAATGCCCAATCCCGTTGTGGATAATTTGCAAATTAATTACAAACTGGTTCGCAGAGCCAACATTGGGTTTACAGTTTATAATAATACCGGAATTGTACTTCGTCAATCTTCACCGGAACACATGGACGAAGGCATTCACAGCAGTACTATACGGATGAGTGGTTTGATACCGGGTGTGTATTCGCTCTATGTGCATGTGGACGATATGGTGATGCGACTGAATGTGATTAAAAAATAAGAAATGTATGATTTTAGATTGAAGAGACTGTAATGTGAAGAAGATGAAACTGATTTACGATTGGAGTGCAATTGATTTTTTAGATTTCCAAGTACATAAGAAATTCCATTACAGGCTCATTTTTCAACATGATTAATAAAGAAACAACAAAATAATGAAACGAATAAAATATATAGTTCCTATTTTATTGCTAATTGCAACTAATTTAATTGCACAGGGTAAATTTGGGCATGTAACGCCAAGTACAGCCGATTTTATTAAATATGGAGAAGTACCTGTATCTCTATTTAACGGAAAAATAAATTATGATGTTCCTATTTACCGAATTAAGGACAATGATTTTGATATACCTATTAGCCTAACTTACACTTCGGATGGTTTCAAACCTGCTAAGCGACCGGGTTTTGCGGGTATGGATTGGTTTCTTAACGGTGGAGGTTGCATAACCCGGGAGGTTTACGGAAGCCCTGATGACTCATATCCGATCAGTTTGGACGGTGGTGAAGTGGGTTATTGGTGGGCCATAGAAGGGAAGCAGTATACAAATAGTATGTGGTGGAACTTCAGCACAAATTTAATTACATGTATAGACAGCTACACCGGCTGCAACGGCCCAATGACAGATGGGTATTATTCGGATTATCAACCGGATTTATTTCTCTTTAATTTCGGTGGAAATTCAGGACAATTTATGATTGACAACAGCCGTAATATACAAACCAATATTAAAGGTTATTCCGTTAATATGTATTCATTTGCCAAACAGTTACAAAGTAATATACTTCCAAATCCTTCGGAAATAACTATTCAAGCACCTGATGGTTACACGTATATTTTTGGAGGCAATTTGAGTGCGCTTGAATTTAGCATTTCATTTCAACCGAGTGTACAACCCAATAATACCAACCCCACTATATTGGCATGGCATTTATCAAAAATCATTGCACCCAACGGGCGAAGCGTAAAGTTTAATTACACTACAGTGGATTTTACATCTAATAGTCTTCAATACGATTCACCCCTTTGGCAATCTTCAAAAACAACAATAAGAAATCCTAACGCACAATATAGCGCCCCTTTTATTGATACATATTCCGCCACTAAAACGGTAGTATTAGAGTCTATTGAAGTAGAAGACACCAAACAGAAAGTTGAGTTCTTCAAATCTCAGGAAACAGGATACAGTACCTTTTATTCAGACACCTATGAGTATTATAATTCTCCGGGTTATAAACTGGATAGTGTAAAAGTGACCTATAATAACGAAAGAGTTCAATCCTCAGCACTGAACTACGAAATGCAGGGCAAAAGAAAGTTCTTGTCGGAGTATGTGACTGCAGATAAAAGCAAATACAAGTTTAATTACAATCACTATTATTATTATCCCGAACCTGACATTAGTTTTCCTGTCGATTTTTACGGATACTGGAATGCAAACAACAGTGATAACTCATATTGTTTATTAACGAAAATTGAATATCCAACCGGGGGATATACCAATTTTCTGTACCAAAAGAATCAATATTCCAAGAGAGTAGAAATTAGCCTCTCACAGGGAACCAATAACCTTGTAACTGTTGCCGGAGAAACAGGAGGAGCCCGAATAAAAAAAATATCAAATTATGATAGCAACAACATTAAAAAGAGCGAAAAAACATATTTATATACAGATGCGGGTAATGTCGGTAGTGGTATTCTTTATCAATATCCTCCTTATGATGGAAGTGCCTTTATTGATCCTCAGGCATGGATTAGCAATATGAATGTAGGGCAGCCGCATATTGGCTACTCGGTAGTGACCGAACAGAATGTTGATGGATCGTATACCGAGAATAGATTTTCGGACTTCGTAAGCAATCCCGACTATTCAGACGCCAAGATTAATCAGATAAATTCCGGTGTTAATGTAAGTTTGGAATGGATGTTTACAAAGGTCAACAGAATAACTAGTAATGCTTCGAACAGAGGACTTTTGAGAGTAAGAAAGTATGTGGACGCTATTGGTAATGAAGTAAAAACCGAAGATTTTTCATACCGAAACAGTATGAAAGCTCAGATCAAACCAGCCCCGGCTCCAGGTGATGAAACTAATTCCGGTGATTTATCCAATAACGACATAGTATCTTACCGCCCTATTATTAATGGTGGTATGGCAAAAAAAATCAGCCTAGTGTATAATCCGTTAATTTACAAAGAAGAAACGACAAATTCTGTAAAAACCAAAACATACATCGACTATAATAATTATGACCTTGTAAAAACTGAAAAAATCATTGATAGTAAAAATGACACACTGAAAACAAGCTACAAATACCCGGCTGATTTTGCAACTTTGAATAATACATACGGGACAATGGTTGAAAATAATGTGATAAACAGGCTTATACAAGAACAGAAGTATAAAAACGACAAATGTTTGTTCACAAAGAAAAACGTTTATAAAATGCCCTTTAGTAGTCTTTTGCCTTTGTTGGATAGTATAAAAACAAGTATAGGTAATGCACCTTTACGATCGATAGAAGAATATTCCATCTATGATTCTTATGGAAATCCTGTTTACATAACAAGTAAAGATGCGACAAAGACAGCTCTTCTTTGGGGATACAAAGGGCAGCAACTCATAGCTAAGATAGAAAATGCTACTTACACAGATGTAAAAACTGCCATTGGTGGATTTTCACCTGAAAGTCTGTCTCAATCCGATTCATACGATCCGGGAATTATAGCTAACTTACGGTCAAACACCACAAATTTATCGAATGCCCAAATTACCACTTATACCTGCAAACCTCTGGTTGGGATAACCTCACAAACAGACTCGCGGGGCATAACGACTAATTATAACTACGATACCTATAACCGACTGTCGTTGGTATCAAATAACGACAACAAAATTGTAGGTCGTAATCAGTATGCATACTACGCCGGAAATGGCAGCAATCAGGGGTATGTTAACATAGAGGCTACCCTTAAAACAAATAGCATTGTGTATGTGCTTGGTACGACTGGAAGTTCGAGCATATCAGTCACTGGTGGCTCCGGTAATTTCAGGTATGACTGGTATCTGAAAAACAGTGATGGCGCGGAGTTGCAAACAGGCACCAATTCTCCTTCATTCAATTATACCTGTTCCCAGTTAGGAGCGCTGACTATCCAATGTAGAGTGACCGATAATGTAACAGGACTGGTAGTAACAAAAGAAGAAACAATACAAAGTAAATATGCTTTAGCAGGTAGTATTACTGTAGATAAGGACACATATGCAGCTAACAATGTAATTATGGCTTCTGCCTATATAATTTATACATCAAATGATTACATCTGTAGTTGGCGTTTGAAAAATAGCTCAGGAGCAATTATTGATCAGGCTTCAAATTATTCCAATATGTTTGGTTTCGCGACTCCGGGAACAGGAACATTTACATTGGAATGTACTATAAATGATAATTTAACAGGAGAGGTTTATAACATGTCAACTGAAATAAATTGTAGCCCTGTTTATGAATACCAGGAAGGCAATCTGAATTTCACATACGATTTTTATTGCTACGGCAGCAGCCTTTGGGCATACGGACCGGAGGTTAACTTCGGTATGACCATTGTATCGCAGTATAATACAATATGGCTGGCCAACAACATGCTGGTAGGGACAGTACCTCAGGGATTCCAGCCTGTCAATCCACAATCATCGACATTCTACAGCGATGGTCGCACCTGGCAGATTACATTTAATCCCGATACCAGCGTGGTGATAACCTTGCTTGAGGGAGCAAGTGCTCAACCCGGAACGACTTTGTATTTCGGCGGAACGTATCAGCGATGGTAAAAAACAGTCAGCAGTTAGCAGGTGATAAAATTAAGAGTTGACAGTTAGCAATTTATAATTGACATATAAAAATCAAACACAAAATCAAAATGAAAAAAATATATTTTCTTATAGTAATGCTTTTACTCATAGTGGGTGGAGCAATGGCACAAAACCAGGCAGAAATATCAAAACGGGCGTTTGATAAATCGACTGCCGACAGCAGTCACATAGCCGTGAACATAAAAGGGGGTTGGCAATCGTTGATATCGCACCTTACAGCCCTGAAACAGGACAGCGTGTTGCTGGAACTGGTGGTAGGTTGGCCGCAGGCAGAAACCGACCTGACCCGCGAACAACTGGTAGGGCGCATCATGCAGCGCGACATGTTGCCTGCAAAACCCCAACTCGTATTGTTCCGGTTTATCCGCAGTGAGTATGCCCTGCGCATCGAACCCAACGGTAGATGCTATATCCGACTCGTGAAGGGGACACCACCCAAAAGCGACCAGCAGGTAATCCCGATTAGAGCGAAATATAAGAGGAATTGACAATTGTAGATTTACGATTGAAGATATATAAGATATACCATTTTTAGATTCTTATACTTTATAAACTTTACAAACTTTATGAACTTTCAAACTCAACTATATGAAACAATCATTTTATAAAACTAATTTACACCCCCTTCGGGAGTTGGAGGGCTTCTCACTACGCTGGACGAGTGGTTTGTTGGGAGCCCTGTTATGGCTATTCCCGATGTGGTTATCGGCACAGACCGAGGGGAAAAACTATATTCTCACTACCGTACCGTATCAGGAGGTGAGTAGTCCATTATTATTGACCGATGGCAATTCCAATACCTCCATTCAGTACTTCGACGGGCTGGGACGGCTTATCCAAACGGTGCAACGCGGTATTTCCAACAACGGAGCCGACTTAGTGGCGGGTGTGGAATACGATTCTTACAGTCGCGAATGGAAAAAATACCTGCCGGGCATGTCCGATGGCAATAACGGGTTGTTTGTAGATAATTACAGCACAAAGTCGGCTGCAAGCAATAATGACTCCAGGCCCTATACCACCACCGAATACGAGCCCTCGCCGCTTAGTCGTGTCACCGGGCAGTATGGTGCAGGAGCAGATTGGTATAGTGCCGGTAAAAAACAAACCATTGAATACCTGATCAACGATGCGAACATAGCCTATTACTATGTAAACAGCGATAAACACTTAGCCAAAGGAGCTGCAAATTACGAAGCAGGCAGCTTGTATGCAACCAAGGTAATGGACGAAGACACTAAAACGGGCTACGAGTTTAAGGATAAATTGGGCAGGGTGATACTAAAACGCCAAATCCTCGACGGCGGTAATGTGGACACGTATTATGTGTATAACGACCTGAGCCAACTGTGCTACGTGCTACCACCCAAGGCAGTGGACGAACTGACAGCAGATTTGAGCGATGGAAATGCCATTATCAAGCAGTATTGCTATCTGTATAAATACGAAGACAATCGTGGTAACTGTACTTATAAACGTCTGCCGGGCTGCGAACCTATCCTTATGGTGTACGACCGGGCCGACCGCCTGATACTAAGCCAAGATGGCAACCAACGGGCAAAAACTCCGGTGCAATGGACGGTGAACAAGTACGATCAACTTGGACGAGTAATATTTACCGGACTGACAAACAGTATAACAGCAAACCAAACAAATTTGATAAGCACTTACCAAAACGACCTGATAGTAGAAATATTTAACAGCGGAGCCTATACCAACAATAAATACCCGGATGCCACTCCGTTGACCATAAACTACTACGACACCTACAGCTTTATACCCGCCGGAAGCACCCTTACCTACAACAGCAGTCTGGACCAAACCTATAGCGCCCAATACGGCAATGCCAAAGGGTTACTTACCGGCACACAGGTATATCAACTGGATAACCCCGTCTTGTCCGAAACAACAGCCATTTATTACGACAAGTACGGGCGGGTGGTGCAGAGCAGAGCCTCTAATCACCTGGGAGGATATGATATAATGTATAATAAACTCGACTTTACAGGTAAACCCACCATGAGTTACAAAACCCACAGTATAAACGGAACTACACCTACCGTTACCGAGCTGTATACGTACGTTTACAATAAAGCCCAACAACCTACCACCACTACCTATAGCCTGAATAGTGGAACCCCGGTAACACTGGTAGCAAATACCTATGATGAATTGGGAAGAGTGAGCGTCAAAACCCTTGGTGGCGTAGATGCCACCACCTACACTTATAATGTACGGAGCTGGGTAAAAGATATAAGCGGTAACAGGTTTAGCGAGAATCTGTATTACAATACCGGACCCACCGGACTTCCATCATTTAATGCTAGCTACAACGGTAATATTGCCGGAATGCAGTGGAGTGTACCGAGTGAGAACCTGGGTCATAACCGTGCCTACAATTTTGTGTACGATAACCTGAACCGCCTGACTAATGCCAATTACTGCGAATTTAATGGCAGCGTGGTAAGTGGTACTTCGGGCAGGTATGACGAAACGTTCGGATTTGATAAAATGGGAAATATAAATGCACTAACCCGAAAAGAGAACGGAGATCCAATCGAAAATCTAAGTTTTACCTATAATGGCAACCAGTTGAATAATGTAAATAATACAATTACTCCTGCTCCATTTATTCCTTATGGTTCGGAGGCTTTTAAAGACAGTATAAATACCGGCATAGAATATACGTATGATAAGAATGGCAGCACTATTTCCGATCTGAATACAGGTATTAAGTACTATTCAATATAATTTATTAAATTTGCCGGATCAGATTCAGTTTATGAAGGGACATAAGAATCTGTACACCTACGATGCAAGTGGTAAGAAACTGAAAGTAATAAATTATTCGGTAAGAGAT
>Ga0209123_1003661_pt1 | contig 11279 bp, 9 predicted proteins | sample BarGraIncu00431A_FD_184500 | JGI IMG/M metagenome (GOLD analysis project Ga0209123, IMG submission 184500) | Arctic peat soil microbial communities from Barrow, Alaska, USA - Barrow Graham LP Incubations 004-31A (SPAdes) (version 2) | ecosystem: Environmental > Terrestrial > Soil > Wetlands >...
GCTTCATCTACTGCTAAAAGCGATATTGTTAATCTATTTAGCATATTGCAAAAAAAGTCTGATTCTAGCCTTTCTGGAGCAACATAAAGAAGTTTAAACTCACCTGAGGCCACCTTATCAATTCTTTCATTAACTTCATTACTGCTAAGGGAGCTATTTATATATGTTGCAGCTATTCCTATACTATTTAATGTATCTACTTGATCCTTCATAAGTGATATAAGAGGTGATATTACAAGCGTTACCCCTTCAAGCATTAGCGCAGGTATCTGATAACACACTGATTTTCCAGCACCCGTAGGCATAACCGCAAAAGTATCACGTCCGCATATAATACTCTCAATTACATTTTCTTGTCCTTTTCTAAAATCATCATATCCATAATACTTCTTTAACTTTTCTTGTGCTTCACGCAACATATACTTCTTCCTCTCATCCGTAATAATTTCTTACAATAGTATAACATTATTTTAAAATATTTGTACCTTTATGGGAGTAACTTTATATTAGTTTTAAATGGTAAAAAAATTTCCTTTTGCTCAGAGCAAAATCTTATCATTATTTATTTTCGTCAATTATATAATATTTAAAACATAGTATCCTTTTGATTTACATCTTTTTATGTATATTTAAGAAAATAACATCATAAAAAAATAGATTTACTCTTTTATTTTGTAATTAAAGAGTAAATCCATGAAAAAATATACATTATTTAATTATGCTAAATGCTTAATTACATTAAATTCTTAGTTTCCTAACCAATTTCAGTTGATTTTTAATCCTAATACATTTTCAGCTATTGCTAGAACTTCATTAAAATAGAAAGGTTTAGTAATATATTTATCACACAAAACTTGAAGACCTCTATCTTTATCTTCTGCTTGTCCCCTTGCTGTTAAAAGTACTATATATATATTAAGCAGTCTTAATTCTTTTTTCACTATGTTACATACCTCATATCCATTTAATATAGGCATCATGATATCTAAAAATACTAAGTCAGGCCTCTCAGCTTTGATTATATCTAATGCCTTTTTTCCATCACTTGCCAGAAATATTTTCACACCTTTTTCTTTGAATTCTTCAAGTATTTCCTCTAGCAATAACCTATTATTAACTTCATCATCTACTATTAGTATCTTTTTCATTTATACCTCTCATTCTTTCTTATGATAATACTTTTAGTTATTTTTAAGATCATTAAACTCACATATTAAGTAATTTTTTAAAATCCTTAACATAATGTCTACTTACAGGCACTTCCTCTTTTAGACCTTCTATTTGCAACACAAAAGTACTGTTAAACCACGGAACTATTTTATAAATTCTATCTAAATTAACTAAATAGCTTTTGTGGCTTCTAAAAAAATTATGATTAATAAGTCTATTTCCTAATTGATTTAAAGTGTCATGAGTTGTAAACGTAGTATCTCTTGTAAAAACGAACACCTCTTTATTTAATACAGTACAATATAATATATCTTGTGGGTGCACTAAGTATATACACTCATCTTTCCAAAGTGGTAACTTTGTTATACCTTCAATAATTTTCTTCTTTGGAATTATATTTGTATTATTATATTTTTCATTTATTTTATCCATAGTAAGTTGTAGCCTTTTCTCTGAAAATGGTTTTAAAACATAATCAATGGCGTTCATTTCAAAAGCCTTTATAGCATATTTATCAAATACCGTTGCAAATACAATGCTTACACTAAAATCAAGCTTACATATCTCTTTCGCCAAAGTAAAGCCATCAATTTCTGGCATTTCTATATCTAGAAATACAATTTCTGGTTTAGTTTTTTTTATAAACTCTAATGCGGCTGAGGGACTTTCATACTTACCTATAATTTCTATTTCACTATTTTTACTTAGAATAAAACTCAGTTCATCTAAAGATAATTTCTCATCATCCACTAGAACTACTCTTAACATAAACACCCCACCCCTAAATGAATTTTATATTCTTAATCGGTATATATAATAGTATGCATGTTCCAATTTGTGAGTTGCTAATAACTTCAATCTTACTATTATATAAACTTTTATATTTAGTACTCGAAATTGAAAGAGAACCACAATTATCGATAAGTAAACTTTTTATTTGTTCCTTATCCATACCAATACCATCATCCTTAATTTTTATTACTATTTTTTCTTTATCCCTATTAACCATTAATGTTATTGTTCCACCTAAATCTTTTCTTAAAATCCCATGATTTACAGCATTATCTATTAAATTATATAATGAGTTTTTTGGTATTAAAAAATTTACATCTTTATCAATATCATAATCAATATTTAACCTAGTTCCAAATCTAATCTTTTGAATATACAAATATGATTTTATATTATCTATTTCTTCATTCAAAAAAATAATTTCATTTGTTACACTAAAGTTAAATCTTAAATAACTACTTAGTTCTAAAACAACTTTTCTAGCTTCTTCAGAATTTTCCCTACAAAGTGACAATATACTATTTAAAGTGTTAAAGAGAAAATGTTGATTAATATATATCCCTATTTCCTTAGATCCATTTTCAACTTGGCTATCATTTAATTTACTTATTTTATATTCCTTATTTTCTTCATACTTTTTATTTGCAATCACCGGTTTTTTCTCCTTTTAACCATTTGTACGTTTTAACTTTTAAATTACAAGCAAAACGCCTTGCGGAATATTAAAATCGTTTTATTTTTTATGTTTAATAATATATCGTTCTATTTACTATTTACCTTAGCAAAAATTGGATTTATCTTTGAGTATACATATAATATATTTAAAATTCATGTATTTTATATTAAAATAGCTATTATTACAACCTTTACTCATTAACCACTGGACATTTTTGTATTATTAACCTACTATTAATTAATAGTAGAATATAGAGGAGGTTTTTAATTATGGCAAGTGCACATTCGTTTGACATAGTATCAGATGTAGATTTGCAAGAAGTAGACAATGCAATAAACCAAGCATTAAAAGAAATAAAACAAAGGTACGACTTTAAAAATACTATTACTGAGATCAAATTAGTAAAAGAGGATATTAAGATTGTATCTGATGATGATTTTAAATTAAAATCAGTTGTAGAAGTTCTTGTAAGTAAATTAATTAAAAGAGGTATATCTGGTAAAGCATTAGACCTTGATAAACAAGAGGAAGCAACATTAGGTTCTGCAAGACAAACTGCTAAAATTATAAAAGGTATATCTACCGAAAAAGCGAAACTTATAATTGCTGAAATTAAATCGAGCAAGCTTAAAGTTCAAGCTCAAATTATGGATAATCAACTTAGAGTTAGCAGTAAAGATCTTGACACGTTGCAGGAAGTAATGGCCCTTGTAAAATCGAAAGATTTTGATATTGCTTTGCAATTTACTAATTATAGGTAGTTCTATACTTAAGTTATTAGCACTATTTTTAAATTAGCAGCTTTATCTTTAAGAGGTTAGTACACATTATAAAATTGTACTAACCTTTTTTTTGCTATTATATTAACGAATTAAATAACAGGATTTTAGTCAACTATTATTTTTATTTGATTTTATATTTATGCCTTATAATATTTTACATTAATTACATACTATTATGAATATTGTAATAATTAAAAAATTATGTATAGTTTATTAGCTTTTATAATACCGTTTAAAATGACAGACCATTTTATTTTTTTTGCATAATACGTAAAAGTTTGTTAATTTTTATTATTTTTTTTAAATATTTTCATAAACCTATTGACGTTTTATGTTATATTTGCTACAATTTAATTATAAATAAGTCGAAAGATGTTTGAGGAGGAAATTATATGAAATCAACAGGTATTGTAAGAAAAGTGGACGAACTTGGAAGAATTGTTATTCCTATAGAATTGAGAAGAACTTTGGATATAGATATCAAGGACGCTTTAGAAATCTATGTGGACGGTGATCAAATCATCCTTAAGAAATATGAACCAGCTTGTATTTTCTGTCAAAATGCAAGAGACGTTGTAAATTACAAAGGTAAAAACATTTGTAAAGATTGTCTTGCTGAATTAGGATCAGGTAAATAATTTAAATTTATTTTAAATTAGATAACATACACCTAATAATAAAAAAGATATCCATTTAAGGATATCTTTTTTTAAGTCTTTAACCTAAACTCACTAAAACACTTTGAGCAAGTAACAATAATTCTGCCCTTTTTTCTTGGTAACCTTAATTTTTGTTTACATTTGGGACAATTAGTTATTATATATTTTCTTTTTTCTTTTAATTTTTCTATAGGATTATATTTTTTAATTTTAATACTAATTAACTTAAAATCATGTTTAAAATCCTGCTTAAAATTTCTAACTTTGTGATAAAACCCTCTTTCTATATTTTCAAAAACAAATTTTTCATTATTTCTACCATGCAAATTATTTGACTTACTTCTCCAAATTGAATATACAATAAGTACTATTCCTAAAAGCCATGCATACCTAGTTACAATCAGAAATATACCTGCTATTAAAGTTACTTTTGATAATCTATCCCAGCCATAAAGTTCTCTACAAGATTTAACATGCATTTACTATTCCCCCTACTTTTCTCTGGAGTAGATAACAACTTCGAATTGTTATCTACATTTACGAATGAATGCCAAAAGTAAATATTATATTCACTCCTACACCATTAATATTCTTATATACATCTTATCACTATAACGCTCAGATTATTATTAATTTTCTGTAAAAGGTGGGGAACACTTCCTTAGACTCCTATTACTATTCCTTATTGCAATAGTATAATTTGAATTAAATTTGGATTAATCAGCTATATATAATTTGTCGAATTTCCTCTTTATTCTCATTTTTTTCTTGTTATTATTGTTATTTTTATAAAATCATTGACTAAGCGTATAATAAATGTTATTCTTAAAATAAGAAATAAGTCGAATTACATCATTAACACTTACACAAAAGATAAACCTTGTTTCGATATAAATATACAAATAGAAACACCCCTAAATAACAAAATATAAAAAAAGGAAACTATTTATATCTTATAATTAGTTATGAACATAATTGTTTGTTCATATGTTCTAGCTAATAACCAGTGACCCATTATCGTATTGATGGATGTAAATATTTTATGTAGATGTATTTGTAGCAGTTATCATTAATTTAGTTTCCTTTTCTTTATCCCCCCCTTATGGATTATATAACTAAATTTTAGTTATTATATATAAAAAGCTTAAGCAATTGCTTAGGCTTTTTACTTTATACAAAACTATTTTAAATATATTATTTTAAAATAACTAAGGCACATATATACAGCAAGTAAAAATGCTATTTTAATGTGCCTTATCTTCAAGACTGCATTACTTCCAAAATTCATGAATCTCTTTTTGAGCATCAGTGTTATTAATTGTTATATCATAATTATCCCACTCTTTTGGGAAAAGTCGTTTATACCTTTGCGTAAGAAATCTATCATCTATTAAAAGCACTGTCCCTCTGTCTTCTTCTGTTCTAATTACCCTTCCAGCTGCCTGAAGTACTTTATTCATACCTGGGTACATATAAGAATATTCATATCCATTATTACTTTTTTCATCAAAATATTCTTTAATAATTTCTCGTTCAAAGCAAATCATGGGATGCCCTACACCTACAATTATAGCACCGATTAAGGCGTCACCTTTTAAATCAATACCTTCAGAAAATATACCACCTAAAACTCCAAATCCTAAGGTGTCCTCCCCACTCAAACTACTGAAATTTTGTAGAAAAGCTTCGCGTTCGTCTTCTGTCATAAAACTCATTTGAGTTTTAACTTTTATTCCAGGATACTTTTGCACAAATTGATTACACACTTCATCCATATACTTATAAGACGGAAAAAACACCATATAATTTCCATTCTTAGCGCTTATTACAGAATATATATACTCTACTATTTTAGGGTAACTATTTTCTCTACGCCTAAATTTAGTGGAGATATCTTTAGCTACTAGCACTTTAAGTTTATCCCTATCAAAAGGAGAATTTAGTGTTAAATTGTAATCTAACTTGACTCCACCTAAAATTTCTTTAAAATATGGAAGTGGTAATAATGTTGCAGAGAAATATATAACCGACCGCCCTCTTTTGGATGCTTCTCTTAAGAGTTTAGATGGATCTAAACAAAATATTTTTAGTACTACATCATCATCAGTCGTTTCTACATAAGTTATATATTTATCATCATAAAGTTCAGCTACCCGAATAAAACTTAACGAGTTAAAATACAATTCTAAAAAATTATCATATATTTCAGATTTTTCATTTTTCGTCAGCCAGACTTCCAATATTTTAGTAAGCCTTGTAAGCAGATTATACACATCCACAGGCTCAGAATTTTGTTTGTAATATCCATCTTCATCACACATTTTTTTCATGTTAGCCATAAAAGAATTAAGTTTATTTATAATTTTATACATTTGCTTGTCAATAGCTTTTATATCTCTTTTCAATTGCAAAAGCGGTTTTTTATGAAGTGAAGCAGAATACATTTCCCTAGCTCTATCAACTAGGTTGTGAGCCTCGTCAACCAAAATAGTATAGTCGCCATTGTTATCCGTAAAGAATCTTTTTAAGTAAACCCTAGGGTCAAATACATAGTTATAATCGCATATAACGCAATCAGACCACAACGTCAGATCCAATGAAAATTCAAAGGGGCATACCTTATATTTATTTGAATAATTTTCAATTACTTCTCTTCTAAATGTATCTTCATTTTTTAAAATATCAAGCAGTGCTTGATTAACTCTATCAAAATGACCCTTTGCGAACTTGCATTGTTCTGGATTACACGCACTACCTTTGCTAAAACATACTTTATCTTTTGCAGTTATTGTAATTGTCTTAAATTTAAGTCCATTCTCTTTCATTTTATCAAAGGCATCCTCTGCAACCTGCCTTGTTATAGTTTTAGCTGTTAAGTAAAATATCTTTTGGGTATGACCCTCTCCAATAGCTTTAATTGCTGGAAACAAAGTAGATATAGTTTTACCTATCCCAGTAGGAGCTTGCACGAACATCTTTTTATTTTGAGTTATGGTTTTGTACACCGAAACAGCTAGCTCCCTTTGTCCATCCCTATAACTATCAAAAGGAAACTTCAAATTTTTTATAGTTTTATCACGCGTGTTATTCCACTCATTTGTGATATTTGCCCATATAAAATAACTAGAAATAATTTCATCAAAAAATTCCTTAAGATTCTTCATTGAAAAAGCCTTAATAAATTGCTTCATCTTCTCCGTCTCTAATTCATAATAAGTTAGCTGAACATTTATAAGCTCAAGATTATTTTGCGTGCCATATATATACGCATAACACTTAGCCTGGGCCCAATGAAGACTATTATGATCTTCCTTAATAAGTTCTACGTCCTTAATAACTGTTTTAATTTCATCTATGGTGACTTTATCGCCAATAATTAGGATACCATCAGCACGTCCCTCAACTAGAATTGCAGTATCATTATAGAGTACTCTATGTTTTAAACTTACCTCTGCTAAATACTCTTCTCCAAATATTATAGAATACTTCTCTCTGTTTTCCTGCTGAATTTTCTGATGTGCCTTGGTACCATCTACTGCTCTGCTACTGCCCATAAATCTCGAATCTAAATCGCCAGCCCTTAGTACAAATTCTACTAAGTTACGCACAGATATTTTTATATCTCTATTTTTATCCACAGATTATACCTTCTTTTTTAAGTAACTACCGTCTTTATTGAATAAGAATATAATTCATTAAACTTTAACGACTTCAGTAGAAATATAAATTTTCTCCTGAAGCCGCCTTTATTATAGTAATATAGGTAATACTTTAACTATTTTTCTGAGCCTCAATAACCTCATTTAACTCATTTAACTCTGTCCAACGTTTCATTAGACGTTCAGCTTCAGATTCAATATATTTTTGCTGCTTCATCAATTTCTCCAAATATTCAAAATCACTGCCTGCAGAATTAATCTTTTTATTAACCTCAACAAGATCTGCTTCTTTTTGCTCAACTAAACCATCAATTTCATCAAATTCCTTCTGCTCTTTAAAAGAAAATTTCAAAGGTTTATCTTGTTTAATTTCTGGGCTAATATCTTTTATAGCTTCTTTATCTTCACTTTCTATACTTTCTTCATTATCTTCAAGTATGTTTGGATTGTTTTGTATATATTCTTGATATTCAGTATAATTACCTACAAATTGTATTATCTTTTGATTTCCTTCGAAACTGAATATTTTGTCTGATACTCTATCTAAAAAATATCTATCATGAGATACAGTTATAACCACACCATTAAATCCATCCAAATAATCTTCCAGAACTGCTAGAGTTTGTATATCAAAGTCATTGGTAGGCTCATCTAAAAATAATACATTTGGAGCTTCCATAAGAATTCTTAAAAGATAAAGTCTTCTTTTTTCCCCACCAGATAAACTGGAAATAAAGGAATGTTTTGTAGTTCCATCAAATAAAAATCGCTCAAGCATTTGAGAAGCTGTAATCTGTTCCCCATCCCCTGTAGTTATATATTCTGCACCTTCGCGGATGTATTCTATAGCACGTAGCTTTTCATTCATCTCACCATTTTCTTGATGAAAGAAACCAATTTTCAATGTTTCTCCCCAGTCTATTACCCCTGAATCTGGACTTAATATTCCACTTAAAATATTCATAAGCGTAGATTTTCCCATACCATTAGGACCTATAATACCTACTTTATCTCTCCTAGTGAAAACATGATTAAAATCGCTAATTAATTTTTTCTCACCAAATGCCTTATAAATATGTTCTACATTCATAATTTTTTTACCAAGTCTCGTTGATGCCGAAGATAATTCTAACTTTTCGTTTGAAACATCAACTTTTCCATCTTTAAGTTCATCAAAACGATCAATTCTTGCTTTTTGCTTAGTAGTTCTAGCCTTAGCACCACGTCTTATCCAAGCTAGCTCCTTTTTAAATAAACTCTCTCTTTTTTTCTCCATCGAACCCATTAAAGCCATTCTTTCAACTTTCTTTTCCAAAAACACACTATAGTTTCCCTGGTAGCTATATAAATTACCTTTATCTAATTCAATAATTTTATTTGTAATTCTATCTAAAAAATACCTATCATGAGTAATCATAAGCAGTGCACCTTTTCTATTATTTAAAAATTTCTCTAACCAATCTATTATTGCATTATCCATATGATTTGTAGGTTCATCCAATATTAGTAAATCTGATGGAGTAATTAGAGCACTACATAAAGCCACTCTTTTTCTTTGTCCACCTGAAAGCTCCCCAATGCGCTGCTTGAAATCAGTTATTCCAAGTTTCGTAAGTATAATTTTAGCATCATTTTGTACTTCCCAACCGTTGCATGCATCCATCTTAGTGTTAAGCCTCATTAAAGCATTTTGAATTTTTTCATCCTCTGGAGTTTCTTCCATTTGCTCTAAAGTAACTTCATATTCTCTTATAACCTTCATAACATCAGTCTTACTTTTAAAAATTTGCTCAAGCACTGTAGCTTCTGGGTCAAATTCAGGATTTTGAGATAAATATTCTATATTTATCATGCTACCTTTTAAAATTCTTCCTTCATCAGGAACTTCAAAACCAGCTATTATTTTTAAAAAAGTAGATTTTCCAGTACCATTAACTCCTATTAAACCAATTTTATCAGTATCGCTTATGCCTAGTGATGCTTTATTAATGAGTATTCTCTCACTATAACTTTTACTCATTTCTTCTATTGTTAACACATTCATTTATGTACCACCCTTTTCATTTAATAAAACCATACTTTAATTATAACCAAAAAAATAGCCAAGTGATAGTGGAAATTTTTCGAAGGCAAATTTCTCACTATCACCTGACTATTTATTTTAAAAAAATCTCTCCAATTCACAATTCAACATATTCTTAAATAAGAATTATTTCTTACGTGAGGATAAAAGTGGATTATTAATTTTCTTTTGCTTAGCTAAACTAATTTGGTATTCTATTAGCTTATTTTGAGAATCAATTATTTTGTACTTATAAGATTGCAGCTTAAATTTCATTTCTTTATTTTCTTTCTTCAAATTAATATTTTCTTCATTTGAACTTACACTAGTCTCTTGTAAAATGTCTAATTGTTGTTGCATTTCTATATTTTCTTGCTCTAAAGTTTTTACATATTCTGTTTTGTCTGCTGTTTTCTCTGCTTTTTTACACTTATTAAGTAATTCTTGATTATAATCTTCCAAATGACTCAACTGTTTTTTTAAACTTTCTAATTGCTCAGCCAATTCTCCATCATGCATTTCTAGCGATTTACCTTTACTTGAAAGTTCATTGCACAGTAATTTACTTTTAAACATATCGTCACCTAAATTTAACGCAGTTAAAATTGCCGCTGACGAAGTGCTAAGTTTCTCATTATTACTCATTATATTTTTTATTTTTTTATCAACATAACCAGCTACCTTATGTAAATATTCTTCTCTTTCATCGCCCTTTAAATTATATTCAACACCATTTATCTTTATTGTTACAATGTTCATCTAAAACACCCTCTTAGACAGATTAGTTAGTATCATTGTACCACAATATAGCTTTTAATAAAACCAATATTTTGAAATTATACATGCATTTAAAACAATTAATATATTAACCTGTTATTTTTAAAGATGCCATAGATTATTAGAACCCCCTTATTTAAAAGAGGGTTCTAATATAGTTATTTTATCTAAGCTCTGCTCCTATTTTGTGTTCTAAAGTTCTTAGTATTTTATCATGTACCTTATTTACTTCATCATCTGTTAATGTCTTGTCGGCTCTTCTATATAATATAGCATACGCTACACTTTTCTTTCCATCAGCTATTTGTTTTCCCTTATATACGTCAAATAACTTAGTACTTTCTAAAATATTACCACCTTGAGCTACTATTATATCTTCAATATCTTGAACTAAAATTTCCTCATCAACTATAAGTGCAATATCTCTTGTTACAGCAGGAAATTTTGGTAGTGGTTTATATTTCTTGTTAAGCTCCGCATATTTATATAATATATCCAGGTTTAGCTCTGCTATATAACACCTTGGCTCAACTTCATAATTCTCAGATACGGTGGGGTGAATTTCACCAACTACACCTGCAAATTCTCTCTTTACAAATAAATTAGCGGTTTTACCAGGATGATAAGTTGGGTTTTCACTTTCTCTTTTAAACGATGTATTTTTCATTCCTAGAATTTCTAATACATTTTCTACAACACCTT
>Ga0209123_1003662_pt1 | contig 11278 bp, 8 predicted proteins | sample BarGraIncu00431A_FD_184500 | JGI IMG/M metagenome (GOLD analysis project Ga0209123, IMG submission 184500) | Arctic peat soil microbial communities from Barrow, Alaska, USA - Barrow Graham LP Incubations 004-31A (SPAdes) (version 2) | ecosystem: Environmental > Terrestrial > Soil > Wetlands >...
CTGATCCTAAAGCCTTTAACTTATTGCGTAAATGACTGATATGGACATCTAGTGTTCTACTATCTGTGCTGGAAAGGTAACCCCAGACCTTTTGAATTAGGTATTCACGGCTAAATACTTGGAAAGGGTTGGCTACGAAGATTACCAACAGTTCAAATTCCTTCACCGTTAAGCTTAAAGGCTTAGCAGCGATTGTAACAATGTAACTTTCTTGCACTATCTCTAAGGTGCCCCACCTTAAAGGGCCGTTTGAGGGTTCATTTCTCCGTTGTCCTTCTCTGAGCCTGGCCTTAATTCTGGCAAATAACTCTCTCTGACTAAAAGGCTTCGTCATGTAATCGTCAGCTCCAAGCTCAAGTGCGATTACTTTGTCGGCGACATCATCGCGGGCGCTTAATATTATGATTGGGATGGCTGAAGAATCCTTTTGAGCCCGTAGTATCTTACAAACATCATAGCCATCCATCACAGGAAGCGTCAAATCTAGAATTATAAGGTCTGGTTTGTCTCTCCTGGCAAGATGTAACCCTCGCTCGCCATCGGAGGCGGTCACAACAGTAAGCCCTTCTTTTTCTAGGTTATACCGAACTAGTTCTTGAATTTGAATGTCGTCTTCTATTAGTAAAATTTTGGCCACACCGTAACTCCCCCCCTATAAAGGCCCTCCTTTACTAATTTTGATGAAAGTGATGTCGTTAAGTGGCGCTAAGCCCCTGGATAGGTTCAACTAAACTTCAGATGTATCTGAAGTAAGTTTCCTTTATATTCTACTAGTCTTATGTAAAGTCTGAATGAACAGAATGTAAACTTCTCGTTAAAGATGAGCAAAATATTGTTTAACCAATTTTTTGCTCATCTTCTAATTGAGCCGTTAATTCGAGCATACTCTCCACAACCCGTTCCGTGGAGTGGCCCAGCAAGGCACCGGCAGCTTTTTCTCGCATACTTTCCACTTCCTTAGGATTATCCAAGAGATAACTTAGAAGCCACCCCAATTCTTCTTCAGTACCTGCAGCGTGTCCTGCACCCATCCGTTGCACAAAATGTGCATTTGCTTCTTCCTGACCTGGGATTGGTTTGTAGATAATTAGCGGCAAGTGCTTTGTTAGTGCCTCGGAAACGGTTAACCCGCCCGCCTTCGTAATGATCAAACTAGAAACCGACATTAATTCTTCCACGTTATGCACGTATCCCAACCGCACCATCGGATTAATTGATTGCTCAATGACCTCTCCTAAAGAGCGATATAATTTTTTATTTCTACCGCAAACAATAATTGACTGGACAGGAACTAGAGAATCTGCGAGTGTTTTGCAGATCCTTTTTGCACTTTTCAAGCTTCCATACGCTCCGCCCATCATTAAAAAGGTGGGTAACTCAGGATTTAAGCCTAACTTGGAAATAAGGTGTTGACGATCCATTTCCATTTCGAATTTTGGACTGACCGGGATCCCCGTGACAAGAACACATTGGGCTTTGATTCCCCAAGACACTAAATTTTCCTTTACTTCCTCACAAGCCACCATGTAGCGATCAACACCAGGATGGACCCAGTGACTGTGAACGGTATAATCAGTAATTACCGTGATAACCGGAACGTGAAGAATTTGTTCAAGTCTCAACTGGGCTAGAATCGAAGAAACAGTTGGATAAGTGCAAACAATAAGATCTGGTGTAAATGCCTGAATGTATTTAAGAAAATCGCTTCGCCCCAATTGTTTTAAAAAGCGTTGGATCTTTGAATCAGGTTGAAACTTAGCCGTTTTATAATAAAATTTTCCCCAGAGCTTTGGGGTATATTTAATCATCTCAATGTAAAGGTTCTTAGCCACGGTGTTAAACCTTTTACTTATAAAATCGCCAAAATCCAAATGAATAATTTCTGCAGAAGGTTCCTTAATACGTAGGCCTTCAATCACCGCTTCTGCCGCCCGGAAATGTCCGTTTCCAAACCCTGCAGAGAATACGAGAATTCTCAACTGTTTCAACTCTGCCCCTCCCTCTCTACATACTTTCTCCTACTAATCTGACCTTAGTAGAAAGCGGAAAAAATGATTTGAGATCTACGAAAGTTGTAATGTTAAAATATTTAATTCGTTACGCACAAAATTTAGAAAACCCGCTGAAGTGGAAATCGTTAGAGGAATCAATATTTCTGACGCTCTTTTATAGCTTTCCTCAGAACATCCTTTTTCCTGTGATACCAGGGGATATAGAGAGCCAGAAACGCTAGCATTATGATCAATCCATTGGGCTGGATGAGAAAATGGCAAATACATACCGCTTGTCGCCGGAAACTTATCCCAGTTTTGAGTCGCCCATGTTTCGAACTGTTGGTGACCGTCGAAAAGAATCCCCAAGGAATGGTGTGGCACACACATGTCTTGTACTAAGTGTAGCGCTGCTCCTAAAAAGAACATACCTTTATCGACGTTATTTGGGAATAAAGTGATGGCCTTATTGAAATAGTACTGGCATTCAGCTGTTGCCCCAGGCCAGCTAATGATTCCATGTTTGTCGGGATGGCTGTAAAAATGATTGACGTTTTTCCAACCACGGTCAGCCCAGTATAAGCCTTTTGTCAGCATTGAGTGATGAGCCTTGAATAATGTGGCTACCTCTTCTTTTCCATCCTGCTTCAAGGCAATATATGCCTGTTCCAGACAATGAACGTGGGTTACACCTGGGGTATCAAGGAAATATTGCAGGGGGCCGGCTGAAGCAAGAAGCAATTTTGTCACCTTACCAAGTGTCTGACCAATAATGCTCTCATACATATGAAAGTCAACACCTTTCCTTAGTACTTGAGATAATTTTATCCCATGACTGTAAAGGAGGTATTACTCTAATGTTAAGAAACAATTAAGTTCTGTTAAATTTAAGTTATTTATTCCAGAATTGCCGGTGCAATTACCCATTAATTAACATAAAGTTACAGGCAATTAATAATTTTGCATAAATAATGATATTAAAACCTGATAAAATTTCCTAATGAGGATAAATTTAACATTAATTTAACATTACCTTCATCGAATTTTTACAAACAGATATTATTATGTAGTAAGATCTGTTTTCATGGCAATAAACTTGAAATTTGAGTGCCACGTTTTGGGTCAAAAAAAGGAGTTTTGGAATGTTTAAGTCGGTAGATATGAACCAGCAAAAACTGTACCGTCTACTTAGGGACGAGAAAACAATTTGGGTGTTATATCTTGATATTGTCAAATTTCACGAGGTGGAATTTCGTTACGGTTACAAAATTTGCCACCAGATTCTGACTGAAATTGAAAGTGAACTAAATCTCACGCTTAAACAACAACGGAGCCTTTATCTTTTTTCTCATTTAGAAAGTAGGGGTGGAGACGACTTCGTCGTTTATTTTGTTCCAGGGAAAGACAGCGATTGGAACATCACTGACTTTATTGATCAATGGGTTGTCCCTATGGAAGAGAGATTTAACCGTAGAATTAGGAAACTAGTCACCGAAAAAATAAGCCTTCGTTCCGGACTTGCACGGTGTGTCAATGAAGTCGGTCGAAGTGCCGATTATTTACTGTATGCGGCTGTGAAAGAGGCTTTCCTTCTCAATAAATCCGAACCAGATCCCAATTTTTTTGCTCGCCGTGAAGAGATTACCCGCCTAATCGCAGAGCCCGACACGTACTTGAAAGCCGCTTTTCAACCAATCATTGAGACCCGTAGCGGAGAGGTGTTTGGTTTTGAGGCGTTAGCCCGTATACCTGATTCTACTTGTTTTAGCAATATTGCTGACCTCTTCCCCTTTGCCGAAAAGATTGGGCAGCTTTATCCAATTGAGACGCTTTGCCGCCGTCAAGCGATTACTTCCTACTCTAAGGTTGCCCAAAACAAAGAGATGCTGTTTCTCAACATTGATCCGCAGGTCCTGATCGACCCCGAGTTTGCCTCCGGCCATACTCGAAAACTGTTAAGTGAACGAGGGTTAACCCCCTCTGATGTTGTCCTAGAAATCACCGAACGGAGTTCCATCGAGGATTTCTCCACGTTCCGTGATGCATTAGATCATTATCGTAATCAAGGTTACCTCATTGCTTTAGATGACGTGGGTGCCGGCTACTCCTCTTTACAATCCGTCGCGGAGTTACATCCAGACTTTCTTAAAATAGATCGATCTTTAATTCAAGACGTGAATGCTGATCCTATCAAATGGGCCTTGCTCGAGACATTTGTCACCTTTTCTAAGCGTATAGGGTGCCGTATCATCGCAGAAGGGGTTGAAACTGAAGAAGAAATGCGAACAGTGGTGCAATTGGGGGTGGATTACGTACAAGGATTCTTTGTTGCAAGACCCACCTTTGAACGAAAGCCCATTAATCCCGCCGTCATGGGAATTTTGAAGCCCATACATCTTAAATGTATCGATCAAAACCCTATTCTTTCCATGGTGGAGCCCTTACCCTTGTTCGACATCAGTACACTCATCAATTCCATTGAAACTTACTTTCGTGAGCATCCCCAACAATGGCTGGTGGGTATCACCGAAAGTTCCCGTTTAGTGGGTGTGATGCAGCGTGACAGACTTTTTGCCGCCCTTGGCACTCGCTACGGTGTCACGCTTTATCTAGATCGTACTGTTAACATTCTAATGGATACAAATCACCTTATTGTGGAAGACACCACACCGTTGGAAGTGGTATCTAGTTTAGCAATGCAACGCGCTGGCGTCCAACTGTACGATGGCATTATTGTCGCTAACCAACGCAAGCCGATTGGTATGGTTTCAGTGGCGAATTTAATGAGAGCTATGTCTGAGAGGCAAATTAAGCTTGCAAGAGGCGCTAACCCACTGACGGGTTTGCCAGGCAACCTACGCATTGACCAAGAGATTCGACAACATTTAGAACGAGGTTTAGCCTTTGGCCTTATCTATGTTGACCTTAACAAATTTAAATATTATAACGACCTGTACGGTTTCCAACAAGGTGACTTAGCCATCAAGATGTTAGGAGAAGTATTGATCAATGAAGCCTATAAAACCAGTGAAGAGACGTTTGTTGGTCACATCGGTGGCGACGATTTCATTATTATCGCAACTCCCTCTAATGTAGAAAAATTAGCCGTTACAATCTTGGGTCAATTTAAACAAGCTTGCGAACATTTTCCCGGTACAGAAAACCTAAGCGTGGCCCTTGCCTGTCTGATTATAAACACTGGAGAGCAAGATTGGACACCTCTACTCGTTTCCGAGAGAGCTGCCCAAATCAAAAAAGAAGTTAAGGCCATAGGCGGTAACTCTTTTTTGTTACGATAGAAGGAGTGATAAAATGAATTGGAAATTGAAACTAGATTGGAAATTGAATTGGTTCTATAGCTGGAAAACGTTCTACAAGATAAATGCTTTAGTCCTTGTCATGGTAGCCTTTATGCTCGGTTTAAGTTATATGGGTTATTACTATTATGGACAAGCCAAAGTCGCCATGAACGAGATCTATTCAAGTTCTCTGATGTCTGTAAAACTGATCAATGATGCCAATGCCAATGTTCGAATGATCCGTAGTGTTAATGTAGAAGTTCTCTTGGCCCCACTAGACGCTTCCAAGAAACAAAACCGACTGATTCAGACCGCTGTGCTAAAAGGCTTAATCAACGAGTCCCTGGATACCTACACCCCCCTTGCCAAGGAGCCTTTTGAAGTAGCTAAACTAGCCAAAGTGAGAGAAACGCTGCAAAAATACAACGACGATTGGCAAAAAGTAGTTTCTCTTATGGATAGCAGTGACAAAAATGAAGCCTATTTGTACTTTTCTAATAACGTTACCCAAGATTTAGACGAAATAAATGCCCTACTTCCTGAGCTCGTGGACTTTAGCACTCAGAAAGCCAAGGGTACGATCGTCCGCGAAAATTTCAATTTCGCTCGCGCAGAAAAGTTGCTGTTTGGACTCCCACTTGGTGCTGCAGTTCTGTCCATACTTATCGGAGCACTAGTGGCCAGAGCCATCGCTAAGCCTTTACAAATCATGCTTTCAAATGTACAAGAGCTCGCCGCGGGGAATCTGAGGGTGACGAAGATTAAAACCAAATCCAAAGATGAAGCTGGACAACTAGCGGAGGCTTTTAATCAGATGACGGATAGTCTGTCGGAGCTGGTAAGACGAGTCTCTGAATCATCGGCGGAAGTAGCTGCCTCATCTCACCAGCTCTTAGCGATTACGGATCAAAGTACAAAGGCCTCTGGACAAATAGCCCTTTCCATTGCCGAAGTAGCCGGTGGCACGGAAGCGCAAGCAGGTGCGGTCAACGAGACCGTGGCAGCTATTGAACAAATCAACGCGAATATTCAAATGGTCGCCGCTGCGGGCCAGCGCGTCACCGCCCTCACCACAAAAACTGCGACAACGACCGAAAATGGGCAAAGGGCTCTTACCCAGGCCGTCGCACAAATGGCCAACATCAGCCGGGGTACTCAAGTTGTGAAAGAGGCCATCGCTTCGTTGGCTGATGGGTCTGAACAAATAGCCGGTATTGCTCGCTTAATAACTGGTATAGCCGAACAAACAAACCTTCTGGCATTGAACGCTGCGATCGAGGCTGCCCGCGCTGGCGAGCACGGACGTGGCTTCTCTGTCGTGGCGGAAGAAGTTCGCAAGTTGGCAGAAAAGGCCAAAGTAGCCTCTGGACAGATCACCACTTTGGTGGTGGTAAACAGAGATAACATCGCGCATGCTATCTCTGCGATGGACTCAGAAGAGGTTCAAGTCAACGATGGCATTAAAGTGGTGAACACAGTCGGTAATGGCCTCAGTGATATTCTGACGATGGTGAATGAAGTTTCCGGTCAAGTCGGTGAAATTGCCTCTTCCATACAGCAAATGGCGGGCGGGAGCCAGCAAATTGTCTCAGGGGTTCAGGATATGAGCGCAGTCAGCCTGGTTACGGCTGACCAGGCAACCACTGTATCCGCGGCCATTGAAGAATTTACAGCATCAATCGATCAAATTAACTCGTCGTGTCAGAGTTTGACTGACTTGGCCCAGGACCTTCAAGCTGGGGTCAGCAATTTCAGGATCTAGTAAACTAGGCTTACTGAGTTCTAGTTTGGAGTTGAAAGAACATAGCCACGCCTTAAATTTAAACCAAGCTGTTCCGTATTGAGGTGCAAACAATGTATTCACAGCCATAATCACAAGGTGTTTCACACCTATGATTATGGCTTATCTATGCGGTTTTCGGGTATAATACATATTAATTCACAAAGCAATTCTAGGGTTAACAATAATTATTGTTAACCCTAGAATTAGCCTGTGAATTGCCGTGTGAAACGGCATGTGAATAAATAGAAAGATATGGTGAACTATAATTCAGATCGATTTTCTTAACACAAAGAATGTACGTTTGTCAGATGTCGATAGGACTGACAAACGCTTTACACTGAAAGAAATTATATATGGCCGAGAAGAGTTGTAGATATAAAATGCCCTGATAAGTTGATTTTTCCTGTATAATAGGTTTTCTTCCTTAACCTTGACCCATGTCGTCTATTAACCACGGTGTATTATCACTTTCTTTAATCAAAGTATAATATTCAGTTTGGATTCCACTTGGCCATGGTGAAGCCCATTTGCTATATAGAGATACATAAATGACTTTGTACGCCACAACATTGTTCGGTTCAACTCCGTTAACTGACCCACGACCACACCCCAAATAAGCATTAACTGTGGTCATATCGTTATTTCCAATACTCACAAGCTTTATAAATATTAGATTATCTAAACCAAAATCCACATTAGATTGGTCATGCCATTTAGTTAATGTAGTTGACAAACCCTGCCTATTTTTCTCATTGTAGAATTTAAAGTAGTTTTCTATTACTTGTTTAGGTTGTAATGAATTATTAGCGTTGATAGGAACGCTTTCAATACCACAACTCATCAAAGTAAAAACAAATAAGCTTATAAGTCCAAGGATTACTAAAGGTTTTTTCAAGTTGAACCCTCCTCCAAAAATTGATCATAACCAAAGACGTCGTGATGCTCTTCGAAGTTCTCCATTGAATTCACCACTCGGTATTTTATCGTAGTCTTCAGCTCTTTAGGCTGACTATGCCTCGTCATTCATAATGACCATGGAGGGAGTCCCTCGACCTGTATTGCTGCACATAATAAGAATGATGCGACACAAGACTATTTATTTTACACTTTTCAGTTCTATTGCTTGTGTATTACCATCAAGACTAATTTTCACGTTTATTATTTCATCTTTATTTTCTATTGCTCCTCCTACACTACTAGATTTGAGAATATATTTTTTTTCATTTGGAGGATTATCGTCAAAATTAAGATTCAATTTACTAGCCCCAGCACTACTTTCATAAGATATTTCCATATGTTTTACTTGAGATAATTCCGATAGGTCTTTCTTATATGATATTGTTAAAGTGGAACTAGAATTGCTTTGGTAATACTTTTTATCATCCTTTTTAGTGAATGTGCCAGTACCATTCACCTTATATTCAGCAGTCCAAAGCTCATTTTCTCCTTTGTAAGTATAGTTGTGTTTAATAACTTCTTTGTTCGAACAACCAACAACTATAAACAACATTAAGACAATTAGAATGATGTTTGCTTTTCTCACCCTACATCCCTCCCAGTTAATACTATGACTACTCTATATTCTAAGAATAATATTTATGTCGTATTATTCTACAAATGCGCATTAGCTATCCTCAAGGAAAGTAATATCAGGCCGCCCAATAAAAATAGTTTCAAGTGTTGATACCACATTTACCCCTCCTTGGAAAAGAGCCTTTCTTTAACTATACCGACGAATATTCGGAATTTATTTACATTTTATCTCATATCTAGATTATATGCGAAATAAATTCGTATATCTATTTTTTATATTCGTCATAATAGATAACCTCCAACCGTAGATGATCGCACCTAAATGAAGAGCTTCTCACCACGAGTGGTAAGAGGCTCTTCATTTTCTTGGTCGCGAAATTCACAGTGAAAAGGGCTGTGAAATATGAGGTTAATTAAGTTGAGATACTGATGGTGATTTGATGTGCGTATTCTGTTTTTGCACCTCAATATGGAACGGCTTGGAATTTAAACAAGTCGTGGCTAATATTTCAAGTTATATAAAGTCTTAGTCTCTTACGTGAATGAACACTGAGTGTTATTAAATATCGGCAACAAGGACATCTTTGACGGGTCTTCTAGGGCTGGGAAGTGCTTCTATCGTTGGATAACCCATTCGAAACTGAATGATACTGTGCCATTCCGAAGTCTTCAAGATTTCCCCTAGCCTATCTCCGAATTGTGGTGTCAAGTTGAGTGCCAGTTCCCTGTCTCTGCGTTCGGACAATTGGTTCATAATCTGCATACCGAGGCCTTTAGAGGTAGCCCATAAATGAAGTCTTTCCCATAATTGTCCTGCTTTGACGACTTGCCGCTTATTCGTAAGATTGGGGACGGCTATAAAGCCAAAAGCAGCGGCAGTTCCGACGTGCTTAACTTTCAGTGTATCAAGCCAGAATTTGTTGTTTTGTTCTGGGGACATCGGCGGTAGCATTTTAGCAATGATACGGGTGAGAATGGGTAGTCCCTGGGCATCTGTTGTTATACCATCTTTGTGTTTTTCAATATCCTGCCACGTCTGCCTTGTCCACTTGGGATCAACATCGATCATTTCCTGATCACTCATTAAAACCTGTGTTGCTTCAATCATTGCTTGTCCGATTTTAAGTTTGTCCTGTTCGGTATTGAAGAAAGATAATTGAACGTCTGAGCTATCCGAATTAAGGTTACTTAACGTTTGAAATATTTCTGGTGAAATAGGGCGAGTTTTATTATAAGGTCCCCGGTTCATATGGCGCTTGGGAATGGCATCGTAGAGTTCTGAAGGAAGAGGAGACATTGTCGACAAATCGATTGTGGCGATATGCCGATCGTCAGACTTATTGGGAAAATACGTTATTTTAGGTGAAAAGCCTTTTGCCTTGGCAGCAATTGACAGGTTTTCAATAGCGCAGCCTAAACTTATGTGCATTTCTCGTGAATAGGGGTCAACTGGACCAAGGTTCCTGCTAGTATCCGCCAAGATATTGATGGATGAGTTCCCTAATTTAAAGAGCCAGGGTTGTGCATCGTGAGCGTTTGCAGCCAAGATCGCGGCATTGACTAACCCTTCGTTGCCTTCAAAGCTATTTCCCCAGGCAGCATAGGCAGGGCCTTGACTAGTACTGAATACCCCACTATCTACACCCCTCCAGAAACCTCCCGCGACAGCAAGACTGCCGAGAATTGCTGAGCCTTTTATAAAATTACGGCGACTGAATAACACTTTATCTTCCATGTTTGTTCTTTCCCTTCCTGAACATTTATTTTTCAATAGAACGTTCGATCAGCTGAAACATCTCTTGAATCAGTTCTTCTGCCGATAGAAGTTGTTCCCTTAGATAACCTTCTTTATTAAGCACCAAGCTTGAAATGCCGATAATATTAGCGTACAAAACAAAGGCTGTCTTCTGGATATGAAGATCGTTTCTAATGCTGTTATCGCTGACCCCTTCTTCTAGAACCTTCACAAGATACGCTAGCGTTATTTCGCCCTCATTGTCGCTTGCCCTTTTAAACTCATCGTCTTTTGAAAGCTCACTGTTAGCGCTGTTATACAAAACGAATGTTTCAAAGTATTTTGGATAACGGCTCGTGAATTCAATAAATGTTTCTCCCAGTCGCTTCAGCTTGGCAAGTCCGGTTAAATTGGTTTTGTCACCTAATTCCTCTTTGACCATCTTGTTTAACGTCCAAAAGGCTCTGTAAATAATCGATTGCAATAGTTGTTCTTTACTTTGAAAATAGGAATATAAAGTTTTTTTACTATACTCAGCGATCTTTGCAACCTCATCCATCGTGGATGATTCATATCCTTTCAGGAAGAAGACTTTCTCAGCAGCATTAATAATATCTTCTCGCCGAATGTTTCTTTCTTGCTCTCTTCTTTCGGTTGTTCCCATACCGGCCTCCTACTCTTACAACTCGTTGCATTTTAATACATCTTACCTAAGAACAAACTACATCAACGTCCTTCACTTGTCAATACATAAATTACACTACCAGTATACTTAGTGCTGTGTTAATATAAGCGACTTTAATATAATGACCACAGTACCTAAATGCACCCATCTTCTACCTCTGTGCCAAGCAAAGTGGATAAATCATGGGTTTCTTGTCTACGCTAACATTAAACGATGTTAGAAAGCAGGGAACTAAGGTGTCAGATTTCGCTT
>Ga0209123_1003663_pt1 | contig 11275 bp, 7 predicted proteins | sample BarGraIncu00431A_FD_184500 | JGI IMG/M metagenome (GOLD analysis project Ga0209123, IMG submission 184500) | Arctic peat soil microbial communities from Barrow, Alaska, USA - Barrow Graham LP Incubations 004-31A (SPAdes) (version 2) | ecosystem: Environmental > Terrestrial > Soil > Wetlands >...
TTTGAGGAAAATGGCGGCGCGTTGTTCCCAAGCCATATTTGCCCATTTTGCTTTTGCATCAAGCGCATTGGAGATGGCGCTTTCGATATGGGATTTTTCGGCAAGATGATACGTTCCCACGACGTGTTTGTGGTCGTGTGGTGCCGTCATATTGCGAGTATTTCCGGTTCTGATTTCTTCACTTCCAATGTACAATGGAACGTCGATTTTTGAATTCCACATTAGTTTGTAAGCGGCAAGAACGGCGGCTTTTTCTGGAGAATTTGGAGCATATGATTTTACGGGCTCGTTTACTGCTTTTGGCACATTAAAAAATCCTTTTAGCATTTTTATTAATTTGAAAATTAGACAATTTGTTCCGAAAATTTTTCGGGGTAGATAATTAATCGACAATGAATTATTGAATAATTCACAAAAGTACAAAGGATTGTTTGAAAAATATATAATTTAACTAAAAGAAAAACAAATTAATTCAGGAATCAAGAATATTAGTTCAGAGCAAAAGGGGCACATAAACGAAATGTGGGCACAATAACTTTAAAGTTTTTTGTGGAAGTAAAATTGACCATATTAAAATAGCCTTTCATTGCGCCGTAAGGGGAAGATAGCAAGCAACCAGAATTATAAGTATGAAATTCTCCCGGTTTCAAAACAGGTTTTTTGCCAATTACGCCTTCACCATCAACCACTTCTGTGGTGTTTAGAGAATCGAAAATTTCCCAATGACGCGAAATCAATTGTACGGAATCCTTGCTGTGATTTTCGATTGTGATTTTATAACTAAAGGCAAAATGAATCTTGTAGTTTTTGAAGTAAGTACCCTCAAAACTAGTCAATACCGAAATTTTTATACCTCTTGTGATTTGTGAAACCATATTAATGTATTAAATATGAGTTTAATAATGACAAATTTACAAAAATTTTGATTTTGTTTTGCCGTTTTTCAAAATCTTTTTTAATTGATGATGTTTAGGGAGTTTGCATTTCCTTTTCCAATAACTCGATCATAACGATCATTATTTTCCCGGTAATACACAATTACAAAATAATCATTCTCTGTTTGATAAAAATTTCCGTCTACTGCATTTTCGTGGTCAATATTTCCTTTGTCATCTGCAACCACATATTGATAATTCGTAAATCCTTGTTTTATCAAAACTGCTTTTTCATAAATGTTTTTTTTGGAGTTGTAGTCCATTTTATATTCGGGTGTTAAACTGTAATTATTGAACATTCCAGTAATATAAATCCCTTTGTTGGTCATAAAAGATGGAGCCGAAAGACTAAAATAAACCCAAGCATAATCTGCCTCGACTTCGTTATTTGTCGCATTTATATTGCGCGCAACAAAATTTCCATTGACATCTTGCGTAACGGAATAAGGAAAATTTGTCCTGGCTCCATTGGTATACAAATGGGAATTATAAATGTCATTGCCTGAATCTACTCGTGCCACATTATTGCTGGCGGATCTTATATCGTTATTGTCAAAAAACAAAAACTCATTTCCTGCCCAAAATTGGGTCTGGGTGTCATATTTATAAATCAAATCATTCCCAATAGTATATTGTGGAACTATGTTTTTGATTGCGGAATTAAACTGCCCGTTTTGAAGTAATACCACTTTTACGTTTTTCAAAGGGTTTTGAAACGTGATTGTATTCGATCTTATGGAAAATTCCAGATTGTGTTTAAATTCCAAATTATTGACAGTTCTGGCTCGCTTTATTTGGATGGGAACGGATACAAGATCTTCATAAAGAATAAATTTTCTGAAAAAAACAATTTCTTTATTTTCGTCCAAAATTTTCAGGATATAATTGCCGCTGATTCGTAATTGCGTGTACTGATTTGGAATCGGTAATTTATAGTGTGAATAGATTTGCAAGGTGTTAAATGAATTGGTGTATTCTTGGATTCTTTGGTTGTCAAAGCCTTGTAAATATTCGCTTTTGGGTATTTCTGACGGATTCCAATTGTAATCACAATGGATAATTTCGTAATAATAGTTGGCTTCATTTCCAAACAAATCGTCAAACTGCAATTGGAAACCTTCCCCTAATTTGAATATGGGAATTGCATTTTGACCATTTTGAACAAATGACACCGTTTTGATGTTGTAAGGCGGCACGAATTCATTTATTGTTTGTGCAAACGAAGATTGAATCGAAAATCGAAATAGAATGAATAGAGTTATTTTAAAAATAGATTTTGTCATCTTTCTGGAACTAATTGTTTGATGCTAAAAACTTCTAAATATAGTAATTAACATTTGTTTTCTGAATTTATTGTTCTTTTGTGGCTGAAATTTATATTGTGCGTAATTTCCGTTAAATTTTATATAATAAAAACCTTACTATGTGGTTTTATAATTATATTTATAAAAAAATATAAAGCAAACCTTATGAAACAACTTATTAAATTAACTTTCGGGTTACTGTTCTTCTCAGCAACAATTTTTGCTCAAGAAATCGATTATTCAAAGGCAATCCCTTTTGATCCTAGTGCTAAAACAGGAAAATTGGAAAACGGATTAACCTATTACATTAAGAAAAATACCAAGCCTGAAAACAAAGTTACTTTGCGACTGGTTGTCAATACTGGTTCTATTCTTGAAGATGATGACCAACAAGGACTTGCCCACTTTATGGAGCATATGAATTTTAATGGAACCAAGCGTTTTCCTAAAAACAAATTAGTCGATTATTTGCAAAGTATTGGCGTAAAATTTGGTCAACATTTGAACGCTTACACCAGTTTCGATGAAACGGTTTATTTTCTTCCAATTCCTTCTGATAGTCCAGAAAAGCTAGAAAACGGATTTAATATTATTGAAGATTGGGCTTTTAATGCCGATTTGACACCAGATGAAATCGACAAAGAAAGAGGTGTAGTTCTTGAAGAATATCGCATAGGCCTTGGAGCCGACAAGAGAATGATGGGTAGATATTTGCCAAAAATGATGTATAATTCCCATTATGCTGATAGATTGCCAATAGGTAAAAAAGAAATTCTGGAAAACTTCAAATACAATAAATTAGTGAGTTTTTACAACGATTGGTATCGTCCAGATTTGATGAGCGTTATTGTTGTTGGAGATATTGATGTTGCCGAAATGGAGAAAAAAATAAAGACCCATTTCGAAAGTTATAAAAATCCCAAAAATGAAAAGCCACGCACAGTTTTTGAAGTTCCCAATCATAAAGAAACTTTTGTAGCTGTAGAAAGTGATATAGAAATGCCATACACCCAAATTCAATTAATGTACAAGGATTATGATTTGCCAAAACCAACAATTACTCTAGAAGATTACAGAAAAGATCTTGTTGAGGGATTATTTGCAGCAATGATTAATAATAGATTAAAAGAATTGACGAATTCTCCAACACCACCATTTCTTTTCGGGATTTCGTATCACGGTGGGACTTATGCAAGATCAAAAGAAGCGTATCAATCGTTTGCAATGGTTCAGGAAGACAAACAAATTTCTGCTCTAAAAGTTTTAGTTGCAGAGAATGAAAGAGCCAAAAAATTTGGGTTTACCCAAAGTGAATTAGACAGAGCAAAATCAGATTATTTATCCCGATATGAGAATGCTTTTAAGGATAAAGATAAAACGGAATCAGATAAATTTGTAGGGGAATACCAATCTAATTTTTTAGAAAAAGATCCAGTTCCAGGGATTGATTGGGAATTTGCAATCGTGAAACAACTGCTTCCAAAAGTTGAATTAAATGAGGTTAATGATTTTATTAAAGGTTTTGTAAAAGAAGATAATAGAGTTGTAATCATCACTTCTCCAGAAAAGAAAGGCTTGAAAAAGGTTTCCGAGCAAGAAGTTTTAGAAGCTTTAAAAGTAAATTCAGATGAAATTACAGCCTATAAAGATTCGGAGTCTGCCAAAAGCTTGTTGAGAAAAGAAGTGAAATCGGGTACGATTTTAAAGAAAGAAACCAATGCAAAGATTGGAACAACTACTTTATTTTTATCGAATGGGGTAAAAGTGACTTACAAAAAAACTGATTTTAAAAATGACGAAATTTTGATGGAGGTTGTAAGTTTTGGAGGAACAAATATGTATTCTAACGAGGACTTCAAGAAAACTCAATTTGCGAATAATGCTTTGACCGAGGCCGGTTTTTCGGGATTGAAATTGAATGACATCAACAAGTTTATGACTGGAAAAATGGTTAGAGTAAATCCGTATATTGGGAATACTACCGAAGGGTTTAATGGAAAGTCCACACCAAAGGATTTAGAGTATTTGTTTCAAACAGTGTATGCCTATTTTACCGATTTGAATTTAGATGCAGCAGCTTTTGAAGGATACAAACAGAAAGTGTCAGCTTATTATGCTAATTTGTCTTCCCAACCTAATTTCTTTTTTCAACAAGAATTTCAAACTTATTTGAACAAAGAAAACCCGAGATTTAATGGTTTAATTCCAAATGAAAAAAGTTGGGCTGAAACAGATTATACATTGGCATATAACAAATACAAAGAGCGTTTTGCCAATGCTGGGGATTTTGAATTCTATTTTGTAGGAAACATTGATGAGAAAATAATAGAAGAATTTTCATCGAAATATTTGGCATCATTACCATCGACATCTAAAAAAGAAAAAGCCATAGATTTAGGATATAGATTGATAAAAGGCGATTTGAAAAAAGTGGTTAATAAAGGTACAGATCCAAAAAGTACAGTTTCGATTATGTATTATGGGGATGCTGTTTATACAGCAAAAGAAGCATTAGCCATACAAGCTTTGGGAGAGGTTTTAACCATCAAATTAATAGAGGAGTTAAGAGAAAATGAAAGTGGTGTTTATGGAGTGGGTGCTAGAGGAAGTATGGATAAAGTTCCTTATGGGTCTTATAATTTTTCCATTAGTTTCCCTTGCGGACCAGAAAACACGGAAAAATTGATTGCTTCAGCATTGAAAGAATTACAAAAAATTATTGAAAACGGACCCGAAGCGAAAGATGTTACTAAATTTAAAGAAGCAGAATTGCTTGATTATAAAAAGAATATTAAAGAAAATGGATATTGGATTGGTCAGCTTTCAAAGTCTTATGTAAAAGGCACTAATCCTGAAGATATTCTTTCGGTAGAAGAAAAAATTAATGCAATTACTGCAAAAGAAATTCAAGATGTAGCCAAAAAATATCTTACTAAAGATAAGGTAATTGGTATTTTGATGCCGGAGATTAAATAAACGAGGTTGATTTAAATTTGAAAACCTGCTAAAATAAAATTTAGCAGGTTTTTTTTAATCTCATTTAAATCGCTTATTTAAAACAAACAGGTATAATTTCGCCTTTGGCTAAACAATATTTCTCAACTAATTCGGGTGCAATTGTATTAGTGTAATCTTCTTCAATTACTGTAAATCCAACACTTCGCAATTTTTCAAAATAATCACGACCATAAATCCGAACATGATCATATTGACCGAAAATTTCAGCGCGTTCTTTTTGGTCGGTTATGGAATCATCGGCAAAAGTAGTTGCTCTTGATAAGTCTTGTGGAATTTGCAGGATTGCCATTCCGCCGGGTTTCAAAACACGATACAATTCTTGCATCGCTTTGGTGTCGTCCGGAATGTGTTCGAGAACGTGATTGCAAAATATAATATCATAAGAGTTATCCTCAAAAGGCAAGTTGCAAATATCTGCTTTTACATCGGCAAGAGGCGAAAATAAATCGGTTGTGGTATAATCAATATTTTTCTGGTTTCTGAACAATTTATAGAATGCCTGTTCCGGCGCAAAATGCAACACTTTCTTCTTGGTTGCAGAAGTAAAAAAATCGGTTTCATTTTTTAAATACAACCAAAGCAAACGATGTCTTTCTAACGAAAGTGTGCTTGGCGAGAGCGCGTTGTTTCTTTGTTTTCCGTAGCCATAAGGTAAAAACATACTGAAGCTTTTGCCGTCGATTGGGTCGGTGAATTTACTTCCTTTTAATGCGAGTGCAAGAATGGGGCGTGCAATATAACTTAATCGAATTAATATTGGACGAGGAATGGTATTGAGGATTAATTTAAAGAGTTTTTTCATTACAGTTTAAAAGGAATTTTTCTAAACTCATCTTCCTCGTTGCTTACAATTCCCAATGCTTGATAAACATAAGCAAAAGTCGAAAGTAATTCTGGTTTTCCGTCTATCAAAGCCACGTCATGTTCAAAATGGGCACTTGGTTTTCCGTCAGCGGTTAGGATTGTCCAACCGTCCTTGAGTTGTTTGATGTTTTTGGTTCCCATATTAATCATGGGTTCAATGGCAACTACCATTCCTTCGACAAAAAGTTTTCCTCGACCACGTTTTCCGTAGTTGGGCATTTCTGGATCTTCGTGCATTTTTTGTCCCAATCCGTGACCCACTAATTCCCGAACCACACCATAGCCGTGACTTTCAGTGTATTTTTGAATGGCGTTTCCAACATCTTCCACGCGATTTCCGGCTTTAAATTCCCGAATTCCAACGTATAACGATTCCTTGGTTATCTGTAATAATTTTTTAGTTTCCGGAGCAACTTCGCCAATCTCGAAAGAATAGGCATGATCGCCGTGAAATCCATTTTTATAAGCACCACAATCTACCGAAATCACATCGCCATTTTTTAACGGAGTGTTATTTGGAATTCCGTGAACGACTTGAGCGTTCGGACTCATGCAAAGCGAGTTTGGAAAGCCATATAATCCAAGAAAACTTGGAACAGCTCCATGATCCCGAATGAATTCTTCGGCTAATTTGTCTAAGTGTAAAGTGGTGACCCCTTCCTTAATTTCAGAAGCAATCATACCTAATGTTTTGGAAACGATTAAAGCACTTTCGCGCATCAATTCTATTTCTTCTCGTGTTTTTTGGATAATCATTTTTGTAAAATAAGTGGCAAAAATACAACTTTATTTATAAAAAAAAAGCTTCTCGGTGTTGAGAAGCTTTTTTGAAATTATAGAAGTGAATGTCTTGTCATAACTGCGGGTTTTTCAATTCCCATTAATTCTAAAATCGTTGGTGCTAAATCACCTAAAACTCCATCGTGAATTTCTTTCAATTCTGGATCAACTAAAATGATAGGAACGGGGTTTGTGGTGTGTGCCGTATTTGGGCTTCCATCAGGATTAATCATTGTTTCGCAATTGCCGTGATCTGCGATAATTAATGTTGTGTAATTATTGGACAAAGCTGCCGTGATTACTTTTTCGACACATTTATCAACGGCTTCACAGGCTTTTATCGCTGCACTCATAACTCCGGTATGTCCCACCATGTCACCATTGGCAAAATTAAGACAAACAAAATCAACTTCGCCTTTTTCAAGTTCTGGAACCAATGCATCTGCCAATTCATAAGCGCTCATTTCGGGTTTTAAATCGTAAGTGGCTACTTTTGGTGAGTTTTTCAGGATGCGGCTTTCGCCAATAAAAGGCAATTCCCTTCCGCCCGAAAAGAAGAATGTCACGTGGGGATATTTTTCTGTTTCGGCAATTCTGATTTGTTTTTTGTTGTTTTTTTCCAAGACTTCGCCAAGAGTTTCCGTAACGTTGTCTTTGTTGTAAACTACTTTTACGTTTTTGTAAGTTTCGTCATAGTTGGTGAGCGTAACATAATACAAATCGAGTTTGTGCATATTTTCCTCGTGGAAATCTTGTTGTGACAAAACTTCGGTAAGTTCTCGACCTCTATCGGTTCTGAAATTAAAGAAAATCACGACATCATTTTCTTTTATTGTGGCCAATGGTTTGTCGTTTTCATCCACCATAATAATTGGATGGATAAATTCGTCTGTCACATCATTTTCGTAGCTTTCTTCGATGCTTTTTACTGCATTTTTCGAATGTGTTCCCGTTCCGTTTACCAATAAATCGTAGGCCAATTTCACTCTTTCCCAACGTTTGTCACGATCCATCGCATAATAGCGACCTATTACCGAAGCAATTTTTACGGAAGTGTTGGCGATATAATTTTGTAAATCCTGAATGTATGTTGCGCCAGATTTAGGATCCACGTCACGACCATCGGTAAAAGCGTGAACGAAGACTTTTTGCAAACCGAAATCCTGGGTTGCATCAATCAAACCACGCAAATGCGAAGTATGTGAATGCACGCCGCCATCGGAAACCAATCCTAGGAAATGAACGTTTACGTTTTTGTCTTTGGCGTATTGGAACGCTTCAACAAGAACGGGTTCAGTATTCAAAGTTTTGTTTTCAACCGCAAGATTTATTTTTGCCAAATCTTGATAAATAATTCTTCCGGCACCAAGGTTCATGTGTCCCACTTCGGAATTTCCCATTTGACCTTCTGGTAAACCAACGTTCAAGCCGTCAGTTCGAAGTTGTGCTACGGGGTATTTTTTGTATAAACTATCGATGAAAGGAATGTTGGCATTGTCAATTGCTGAAACTTTCGGGTCAGGAGAATTTCCCCAACCGTCTAGAATCATAAGGATTACTTTTTTGTTCATTGTGATTTATTTTTTGCAAAGATAAGTCATTTCTAAAAATGTTGGTTTCAGAATAAACCACAATTATGTATTTTTAAGATAAGAATAATAAATAATAATAATTATATAGGAGAAAAGGTCTTTTTCTAAAATTAACACATTTTAATGTCTGCCTTTTAAGGAGTTATAATCTATAAAATAGCGAAGGCTTATTGAAATAATATTGGTCAGGTTGCCGTTAAAAACATTTGTAAAGTTTGAATGAATGTTTTTTTCGACAAGGTTTGTGCTTTCCAGCGCATAATTACGATACAAAATAGAGAACTCGCTTCCTGGAGCAAACCACCAAGAATACGATAAGTCGAAATTCCAGGAGTTGAAATTCCTGTCTTTATTTAGCGAATAACCTGTGTTGGGAATTAAATAGCCATCGTTTTGCAACGTAAAAAATTCATGATTTTTAGAATAGGACCAGTAATAGCGTGCCGTTAGATTGATAGTCATTTTGTTGGTTAAGGAGTATTTGCCAACAAAGTCATTTTGCAGTATTTCACGGTTGCGTTCCCCAAAAACAATGTCTGTATTGTCAAATGCAACCCAGCCTCTGTCATTTGCCATGCGAGTATATTGGAAGTTATACTGCAAAGAAAATTTATCGTTGAATCTGTATTTTGTTCCTCCAAATATTTTGTATGTTGCTCTATTCTTTTCGTCAAATTTTTCAGAAGAAAGTTCAATTTCATAATGAAACGGCTTGTTTTCGTTCGAAAAAAATTGAATATAACCTATAGCGCTTTTAGGTTTATAAACATATCTCCCGTATTCGCGAGGTTCATAAAAATCAAATCTGTCTATTGGATTAAGTTGAAAGAGAAATTCAAAATAATTGTTTTTTAGCGTGGTCGCTGTGGCTACAACTTGATACCAAGCTTCCTGAGTTTTTCCGGTTGTATTTTGTGATTCAAAATTTATATTTTGTGTAGCCTTAAATGTATTGAAAACCTTCGTTGGGTTTACAATTCTATAACTTGATTCAGCATAGGCAGCGTGATAATTGGTATAAAAAATAATTCCCAGATCATTTATGTCATAATCTTTAGATATGTATTTCCCTGAAAATAAATACCTATATCTTCCGCTTGTTTTAGCAAAGTTCAATGATGTTTTATAGCCATTGTAATTTTCTACGCCATTGACGTCACTGTATTTGAAATCCCCATATAAATTATAGGTATTTGCTTTTGTATTCAGATTAAATAATAAGGCTGAAGCATTGGCATCTCTAAAACCTCCATTTCTAGTCGTATTTGTATTGACAAACGAAACTGATGAGTTCTGGTTGAAACGTTGGTCAAAAACCAAAACATTATAATTGGTCAATGGTTCTATAACTTCTTTTCGGGTATTGTTAGTGTCATTATTGAGAATGGTTGCGTATGTTTTTTCGGTAACGGCATTCAAAAAACCAATTCCCAACCCTTTTTTTGTTCGGCCAGAAACTTTCGCGGCATTTAGTAAATTTACTGTGCTGGGATAATTAGTAATTTCTTCATTGTTTGCTATACTTGGTATGGTGCTTGGTGCTCCGCCAATTCTCCTGGAATAAAATAGGCCGCCTTTAGAAAACAAGTCAGTTCCTTCTGTGAAAAAAGGTCTGTTTTCGTTGAGTAACTGTTCGAAAGGTTCTAGATTTAGTATGGCATTATCAAACTTTGTTTGTCCAAAATCAGGCACCAATATGGCATCAAGCGTGAAGGAATCGTTAATCCCGTATTTAATGTCCAATCCAGCCTTGAAAGTTTTATCGGATCCCAAATCATTATGTTGATAATATGCTGAAGTGTAAGGGATAAAGAAAAGGCGTGTGGGCGTTTTTATGTTTTCAATTCCCTTCAGAATCCCTTCTTGTGCTATGACAGCCCCGATTTTAGTGTCGACACGATTCCAAGTATATTTTTGGGCATCACGTTTTATTTCGCGCATAAAATTCAAACCCCAGGTTTGTTTGTCGCTATTTGAAAACCGCAATGCTGCGTATGGAATTTTCATTTCTACTACCCATCCGAAATCGGTTAGGTTTACCTTGCTCTCCCAAATGGCATCCCAAGTAAAATCTTCGCTGTCTTCTGTTGCCAAACAATCCATTTGAACTCCTGCCGAACTCACAAAGAATCTAAAATCTTGTTGCCCGTCATTGAATCCGTTGATTGAAACAGAAAAATTGTCGGAAACCCCAAAAACATCCCGATTGGTTACTTCTCTGGAAATTTTATCGGGTTCGTCATCATATAATAAAGCCGCTACATAGATAGCGTTATTGTCATAAAGGATCTTTACTTCTGTTCTCTTGCCGTTGCTTATGGGTTTTCCATTGTCAGGCTCAAACATTATAAAATCAGAAGCAACTGGAGCTGTTTTCCATATTTCTTCGTTAATTTTTCCGTCAATGGTAATGTTTTCTGCAGTAGATTTTGCCCGAAGTGTCTTTTTCTGGCTGTAGACGTTGAGGCTAAAGAAGACCCAAAAAAGCAGAATTATAGAGTAAAACTTTGGCATGAATTATGATTACAGTTAAGCAAAAATAATAAAATTAACACAAAAACCAAACATTATGTTATTTTTAAAAGAGGCAATACACCAGCAATGGCTGGCGAAATCTTATTTTTTTCTTAAAAATTTGCAATAGGCTTGTTTCGGTCGTATATTTGCAATCCCGAATTAAATGTTTAACCTAAACTGTATCAATGATTTATAAGATTTTTCCAGCCGTTTTAGTATTGTTTTTTTCATTTTATATAAATGAAACAAATTTACCTGTTTTAAA
>Ga0209123_1003665_pt1 | contig 11272 bp, 17 predicted proteins | sample BarGraIncu00431A_FD_184500 | JGI IMG/M metagenome (GOLD analysis project Ga0209123, IMG submission 184500) | Arctic peat soil microbial communities from Barrow, Alaska, USA - Barrow Graham LP Incubations 004-31A (SPAdes) (version 2) | ecosystem: Environmental > Terrestrial > Soil > Wetlands >...
AGGAGGTGTTTTATGGACTTATTAATATTTGAAAAACGTAGATTGCTTAGATATAATTTATTATTTCAGCTATATAGAGACTTCTTTACCTATGGATATGAAGTGTGCAGTAATATTGATTATGAGATTCCTAGTGATTGTAGAATTGAAGTAATTGCAGCTCTTTATTTCATCTTCTATAAAAGATGGATTTTTTTTAACATAGAAAGAGACAAAACAGTTTCTGCTTTTGTTTTAGGCCGTGGCATTGAAGAAGTGGAGAATTATTTTATTGAAACTGGTAAATTTATAGTTTCAAATGTATTTGAGGATTTGCTTATACCTATCAATAATGAAGAGTGAGTGGAGGTACATTTAATGTTGGATATGATGGATCCTTTATATGATAAAAAATCAAATTTTGTTGGTTGGTTAATAGAATATAGCAATGTTTTTGATAAAGATCTAAAATGGGTAGCATATATAAATAGCGATTTTGTTTGGGCAAAAAAAACTAGAGTATGGATTGGTAGTTTAAGAGGTACTAATCTTTTAGATAGAGATGGAAGGATTGTAGCTTGGAGTATTAGCGGACCTGTGGTGGGTGGCACAGAAATCATAAAGGCACCACTTGATGTTGGCCCACCATTTCTGGCAGTTATACCAATTATTCATGAAGTCCCATTTAATCCTGGGTATGCGCCTGAGCCTGCAGGTGAATGGTCGAAACTAACCTTCACTCAGTGGCTTCATCAAAGGTAGGTGTATAATTTATGCTTCAGATAGAAAACGAATTAATTAGAATTCAAATTTTATTTGAGCTGTATGAAAATCTATATTGTATTTGCAATTACAATAATATTACAAGGCAGAGATACAGAATTTCATGTGGTAACAAGTGTCAGGTAATTGCAGCTCTCTTTTATTTAAATGACAGAGGATATATTAATGTAAGGACTACAAGTGAAGATGATGTTCTTATTATCTATATTAGAGCCAGAGGGATTGATGAAATTGAACTTAGGATAAAAAAAGCTACCACATTGGCCCTATCTTTCAGCTTTAGTAAATTACTTATTCCAAACTTCGATGATGTGCCTGATGACCGCTGATTTTATTTGACACCTTTTTATACAGAATGTGTATCTTTAGAAGAGGATGTGGTTATAGTGAAAACAGTTAATATAATTTTTGTTAGTGGAAATGATGTTACATTAATGCTTGAAGATAATGAAAGGGGAAATTTGATTTCATGGTTGAATGATAGTGAAAATTCAAATAAAGTCTATGTATTAAAACAAAAAAGCGCCAATATTGAGACATTTATAACATATACAATTTATAAAAGTAAAATAGAATATGCAGTATATTAATAATAAAATCTCACTTCCTAATAATATAATCGTAAAGATATACCAATATCATAATAAAGTAAGAATGATATGCCAATATTTAAACATAGAGGTTATAAGCTAGTTTATCAGCCTATAACCTTTTATCAGGATAGATTAAACTACAAGTCTACATCTAGCATTTCTACTTGCTTTTTAAGTTTCTGATAGTTTTAAATTTGCAATAGTATTATAATAGTAATTAATAAGCTATGCCGCTTTCATTATCAATTGGTGTAGCGTGTACTACACTAGATATTAAAGGGAGATGTTACAAATGCAGTTAAATGAAATCATAGATGAACTGAAGTCCCTTGGCACCGAACGTATGAAAAAAATTTACATGAGCAATGGTGCGAAAGAACCTGTTTTTGGCGTAACAATAAGCGCTATGAAGCCGATTTTCAAGAAAATAAAATACAACCAGTCTTTGGCGGAGCAGCTTTATGCGACAGGAAATTATGATGCCATGTATTTAGCCGGTATGATTGCTGAGCCGAAGAAAATGGTCGAAGAAGATTTTAACAGATGGATAGATGGCGCTTATTTTTATATGATTTCGGAGTTCATTGTAGCAGTAACCCTTGCCGAAACAGATATTGCCTTTTCTTTAGCAGGTCGCTGGATTGATAGCGGAAAAGAACTAACAATGTCGGCTGGCTGGAGTTGCTACGAGTGGCTATTAGGCACTCGTAAAGACAGTGAATTTGACAAGGATAAACTTTTGGCAATGCTTAATAGGGTGCGTAATACGATACATAACCAGCCAAACCGCGTTAAATATGCTATGAACAATTTTATTATGTCTGTTGGCATTTCGTATTTGCCACTTCATGAAGAAGCAAAGAAAATTGCACGTGAGGTAGGAAAGGTAGATATCTTTATAGGTAAAAAACTCTGTCAGACGAATGTTGCAATAGAATTTATTCAAAATGGGGTTGATAAAGGAAGACTAGGATTTAAACGTAAACATGTAAGATGTTAAAGTATGGTGACAAGCACAATCGATATTTACTTTTATTAGGCGGCTGACACATAGCCATCAATCTATGAATTGAAATATAAATGATGATGGCTATCATTATTTTATAAATGGAGGAGATTATAAATGAAAAAATTAATTAACAATCCAGAATTTGTTGTTGAGGAAATGCTTGAAGGTATAGTAATGGCACATCCACATTATGTAAGAAAACTTGAAAATGCAGATGTACTTGTTAGAAAAAATTCGCCTATATCCGGAAAAGTTGCATTAGTTAGTGGTGGCGGAAGTGGACATGAACCAGCCCATGGAGGATATGTAGGAAGAGGAATGTTAAATGCAGCAGTGGCTGGTGCAGTATTTACATCTCCAACTCCAGATCCAATATATGAAGCTGTAAAAGCAGTCAATGGGGGATGCGGAGTTCTTTTAGTGGTTAAAAACTATACTGGAGATATAATGAATTTTGAAATGGCTAGTGAAATGGCTGAAATGGATGGAATTAAAGTTGAAACTGTTGTTGTTAATGATGATGTAGCAGTTGAAAATAGTCTTTTTACAGCTGGAAGAAGAGGAATAGCTGGAACAGTATTTGTACATAAAATAGCTGGAGCAAAAGCAGAAACAGGAGCAAGTCTTAAGGAAGTTAAGGCAGTAGCGCAAAAGGTAATAGCAAATGTACGAAGTATGGGAATGGCGTTATCCTCTTGCATAGTTCCTGCAGCAGGTAAACCTAATTTTAGCTTAGCTGAGGATGAAGTTGAAATTGGCATGGGTATACATGGAGAGCCAGGAACCCATAGAGAAACTCTCAAACCTGTTGATGAAATAGTTGATCAACTTCTACTAAAAATATTAGCTGATATGCCATTAGAGCCAGGTGATGAAGTAGCAGTTATGGTTAATGGACTTGCATCTACACCTTTAATGGAGCTATATATTGTTAATAGAAAAGTTCATAAGATTTTAGAAGAAAAGGGAGTTAAAGTTTATAGAACTTTTGTTGGAGAATTTATGACTGCTCTTGAAATGGCAGGATTTTCTGTTACATTATTAAAACTTGATGATGAGTTAAAGGCCCTTTTAGATGCACCTGCTGATACGCCTGCACTAAAAGTGTTTTAGGGAGGTAATAAAAATGAGCATTTCAGGATTACAAGTAATTTCAATATTAAATAAGATAGCAAGTGTAATTGAAGAAAATAAGAGCTATTTATGTGAACTAGATGCAGCTATAGGCGATGGAGATCATGGAATTAACATGAATAAAGGGTTCATTGCTATTAAAGATAAACTAAAGGATAATAATGGGGGTGACATTGGAGAGATTCTTAAGAAAACAGGAATGGCTTTAGTTTCTAATGTAGGGGGAGCATCAGGACCACTATATGGAACAGCGTTTATGAAAGCGGCAGGTGAAGTTAATGGAAAAGAAAATATAGATATAGAAGATTTTATTAAAATATTGGAAGCTGCTTTAGGCGGAATCATGATGCGAGGGAAAGCTGAAATAGGAGAAAAAACAATGATTGATGCTATTGCACCAGCTATAAATGCAATGAAAGAGGCTCTAAAAGGTGGGTTAGCTCCAATAGATATTCTAAAAGCTTCGAAAGATGCATCAATTCAGGGAGTGGAATATACAAAAACCATAATTGCTACCAAGGGAAGGGCTAGTTATCTTGGAGAAAGAAGTATTGGTCATCAAGATGCCGGTGCAACTTCTAGCTATTTAATATTAAATACTATTTATGAACAGGTAAAAGGCATAAAGGAAGGAATGGTATAGTATGGTAGGAATCGTAATAATCTCACATAGTAGCAAGGTGGCAGAAGGAGTAAAAGAGTTAGCACTTCAAATGGTTGACGATGTTCTTATTGTAGCAGCGGGAGGGACAAAAAATAATGAGCTAGGAACGGATATAGAAAAAATTATTTTAGCTATAAAACAAGTATATTCAGAAGATGGTGTAGCTATTTTATTCGATCTTGGTAGTGCATATATGAATGCACAAATGGCCATTGAAACTCTTCCAGCCCAAATGCAGAAAAAAGTGGAAATTCTTGATGCAGCTTTAGTTGAGGGGGCTATTGTTGTAGCAGTGGAAAGTAGTAGTGGCAAAAATTTAATAGAGATTCAAGAAGCGGTTAAGGGGCAATGCCTTCATAAAATACGATAAAAATTATACTATTAATAATTAGAAATAGTAAGATAGTATATAAATATTTGAGAATTAATAAAAAATCTATGCCAATATTAATATTAGCATAGATTTTCTTCTTTGATTATTTTACCATTTCCTAAATTAAGTAACATAACAAAAATATTTCCTCTTAATGATTTAGGTGGAGTTTTTACAAGAAAATCGAACTCGTTTTTACTTCCAACTGCGATAGATACTTTAGAACCTGAAGTAAGTTCAAGACAAGCGATTTCTCCATAAATACTACAAATTGTTCTAGAAGTTACGTATGGTTTAATTTGAATATACCATTTATCATTGTTTATAGTCAATATAGTATAGATAATAAATGTAATTATATTTAAAAAAGTATTGTAGGGTATTTAAGAATCTCCACACAAAATACTTACCCGGCATATATAGTAAGTGAAAACAAATTAAAAGGAGGAAAGGTTAAATTTATCCTAAACATGATATAATAAATGTATAAAAACTAAAAATTATAGGGGGGCTAAATATGTTAGTAAACAGTCAGAAAATGATTTCTATATCAGAAGCTAATCAGAATTTTTCTAAAATAGCAAAATTAGTAGATGAGGACAAATCTGTAGTTATAATGAAAAATAATAAGCCTAAATATATTCTTTTAGATTTTGATGAGTTTAGCAAAGGTGCAATATCAGAGGAAGAAAAATTAGAGACAATTGCTGATAGAATATTATTTGAAAATTTAGAAGCATTTAAGGAATTAGCTAAATGAAATATATATCAATCAAATTATAGACCCTGGGTTGGTTTACGGGCGAAGCAAAGTAGTAAAGATTGCTACTTGTTATTACCCTGATGTTCTTCATTTTCTTTCGAATTTGTTCTGAATAGTTCAAATTCAGCATCTATAAGTCCAACAAAATAAACTGTCTCAATGTCCTCAGGATTAAAAGCATATTTATCACTCCTTAATATTAAATTTACCGAGTCCATTCGCCAATCTTTTGAAGTAACACTATAATAGATGCTACAACTATTATAATTCTACCACTTTTATCAGCATACTTAAAATCTTTAAATAGTGATGAGATAGATTTTACAATAAGAAAATCAAATATTGCTATGACAGGTATTAAGATTACGGCTATTATCAATGTACTTAATACAGCTTTAATAATATAAAGGAAGTTAGTAAAGAAACTAGAAAAACTCATGTAAAAGCAATTCACAAGACATTAGATGAAAAGGATATGAAAGTTAATAGAGGTATCTGTCCCAAATGTGGAGGAAAGTTAGTATTAAGAAATGGCAAGTATGGTCAATTTAAAGGGTGTAGCAGTTTTCCTAAATGTAGGTTTATTGCAAATTAACAGAGAGAATTGTTGATTGCACTTTTGACTTTTTTCCCTGAATTTAAGATAGCATGTCGCCTTATAATATCAGGACAATCTTTTAATGTCTCATCAATTAAAGAAAAATTATTTTATAATAGTTGAATGTAATATTATTTGCATTAATGAGAAAAGATAATAACATCTTATGTATTTATATTTAAAGGGGATGCTTAAATGTATATTATCTTTCTTTCGTTAATTTCTATTTATTTATGCTACAAATTTGGTGATTGGAAGAATTGGCAGAAGTATTATTCTACTATACTTTTTTTTATTTTAAGTAGTGTTTCATGTGCACTTATAATTTATAATCATCCATTATGGTTATATCCATCAACAGTAATAAATCATACCTTTACAGATTTGTTTATTTCAATAACCGTATATCCATGTACAATAATGATGTTTATTCCCCATTTACCAAGCAAAACAGCAAAAATAATTCGCCATATTTCTATCTATGTTGCTGTATATACGATTCCAGAATTTATTGCTACTAAATTAGGTTATTTCACCTACTATAACGGATGGAGTATATGGCATACTCTAATATTCAATTATATAATGTTCCCAATATTAATTCTTCATTATAAAAAGCCAATATATGCATGGATTATTGCACTTGCAAGTCCTCATATTTTATTTTATATTTTAAAGATACCATATAGTATTATTAGATAAAAAAGTAGTAGAGATAAATTCTCTACTACTTTTTCAGCAATTTATGGCGTATCATCTGTTTTTATAATAATATTGTTAACTTATTATACGTCTGCATATCTATACTTTTATTTTGTAAGTTGATTCCTGTCTTCCATTTGAGGCGGTTCTTCCATCCATTTATGTTCAATCATTAGTTTTCCACCTTTTTTTGCATAGCCAAATGTATCCTTTGCAATAAGTGATAGTTTAATATGTAAATCACTTCTCATACTAAAAGATGTACCTAAAGCATTGTAACCTATTGCTGTGCTGGATATTAAACTGGTTGTATACATCATTAACTTATCTGAAAAGGGTGTCTTAGTTGATTCTGTAGCTTTACCTGCCCATGTACTTGGGGGCTGAATATCGCTTTGTAATAATACATTACTTAAATTAGAAATAATCTTTTTTGCTAATTCTTTACCTTCTAAGAAGTATTTTTTAACTTCTTTATCTGTTGCAACTTGTGCAAATCCTATCATCAACTGCATACCAAAAATGTTATCTTCAATAGCTTCATTTAGAAAACCAACCTCAATTGTATTTAATGAGCGTTTATTAGAAAAAAGATTATTTCTACTCATGTAATTTTTATCTTCAATAATTTCTACTTGTTTTGGCATAGCTACATATGGTGGTTTTGCAAGCACTCCTTTTCCTAATAGATAGTTTGTTGTCATAACATAATATTTATCAGCAATATCGTAGTTAAGTTTTAATATATCATGAACTTCTTTCATATATGACATAGCTGAAAATATAGCAGAATGGCCATAATTTAATTTCATCATTTGGCGAAGAACCATTATATTAAAAATGTCATCAAATAGTGGAGGTGCTTCCCTTACAATATCTCGTTCATCAAATCCCATTGGAATAACTGCTTTTTCATTATTAAATATATTAATAATTTTATCTTTTACACTTTGTCCTTCAGTAATATAGTTTGTTAGTATGTTTTGAGCCTCTTTATCAATAATTTTATCTTTCATAAACTCACACTTTATTAATGTTGCGCATGCTGATTGATAAGTCATCCATAATGTACCTAATTCCGATGAGGTTAATTGTATTTTTGCTTCGGTTGTCATTTAAACCCTTCTTTCTATTAAGATTTGTTACTACATGATGATTTGTGTTGTTTACTCTTTTTCGTACCATTTTTGATAAAGAAAAATGATAGGAACATGGCTTATTAACAAGAGAAAAAGCCCGAAATTACTCATACTATTCATCTTGTAAAGTCCAAATCTTTCAAAAACAAATGGACTAACGATAAATGCTTGAAATGCATCCATAATTATATTTGTTCCAAAAAACAACCACACATTCTGGTAAGTAAAATAAAATACAAGGATTGTGGTAACGGGAAGAAAACCATATGCAAATGATGAAATATTTTTAAGAAAAAACACATTATTTGTAACCTTCCACCAATTCCATACGTCTGCCATTTGCCAGTAAATTGTACTTAAAAATATAGTAAAGAATACAACAGATAAAAAGTGCTTTACCCGTTTTGAATCTAATGGTATAAGTAATAACCATGGTGCTATAAGTAAAAACCATAATAATAATTGAGCCATTGTATTTCACCCCTACAATCTTTTTAATTATTATCTGCCAAAATGATTAAATCTATACATATGGAGATTGAAGTCATGGAAGTAACAAAATATATAATCCTCTATTTTTACTTACTACTTTGCATATAAATTAAATAGAAATGTTAAATGACTTTAATAGATTACAAAGATCACCATAGTACATTTTTATATAATAATATGTAAGACCACGTTTTCTTAATTTTTCTATACTAAATGGGATATTATTTTCAGAAAACTCGGGCATTAATTTAGTGAAACGAATTATAAATTCACCTTTTGTTATATGATGCGGTTTAGTGTACGGTGCCTTAACACCAGCTAATTTATAAGCTTCACCAATAGAGGTAAAATAACATTTAATATAAGTCGGATACAACTTATTTTCTTTAAGTAAATGTTCTGTTATTACATTATTATTATTATTATATATTTCAGCTATTTTCTTTAAAATATCAGATTTTTTATTTTCTATTGGTTTAGTGCCATATTTGTTTGATCTATTTATAGTAACTCCTAATGCACCATCCATAAATATTTTTTGGAATGAAGAAGTTTTAAAACATTCTTGTATTTTAATCCAAGTAGGAAATACAGGATTATCTGTTATCAACTTAATAAAACTTTTAATAGAAATTGGACTATTTGCTTTATATTCATTTATTAACATAATTCTTAATTCCTCAATCTTTTCATCAGATATATTTAAGTCTTTATGATTATAATTTTCCACTAAAATTCCCCTTTATATTTATTAATTTCAATACATTAGTAACTTGATTTCACTCCCATTATTTTAGAATGGCTTTATTTTATATCTCCATATTCAACTACATTAAATTTAACATGGGCAGTTATTGTTGCTTCTTTATATGCCGTATGCCAAGCTACTTTTTTAAAGTAGTTGTTATACTTAGCTCTTACCATATCACCTATGCCAATAGGATCACTTTCTATACTTTGCATGTACTTAATTAGCTTCTGGCAATCTTGCCTTATTTGTTCCTGCACATGATCATTTAACTTTTTAATTTCTTTTTCATCATTTAAGTTATCCCAATTATAATCATCTACATATCCAGAAAAATCTAAGTAAATATCTACTATTGGTTTATTATTCTGAATTGAAATATTAATTTTTTTACTGTTTTGTATAAGTTGAATAGCTGAGCTTTGGGTTTCCCTATAAATTTCTTTAGATTTAGGCGGAATACTAGCATTGTAGGTATATTTTTTATTTTTTAGAGTTTTCATCATTGCAGTTAAAAGTCCGCCATCTTGTGCGTTTATACTTCCAACCATTTTATTATTTGAAAATAAGGCTGAACCTTTAACCTCAATGGAATTATCAGCAATCTTAATCATTGGAGCTGTATTATCAATACCTGGTGCCATACTTATTAAGTCATAATTAAAAATTCTTGTTTCATTGATGTTTGCGGTGCTAACCGCACGTTCAAGAAGATCATTCAGATATGTAGAGGGTCTAGGTTTATCCTTAAGATTATCTTCTGATTGGTGAATTAAACTTCTAGGGCTCCCATCAACAATTACGACCCATGCAAGTATTGCATCCGAGGGATCCCTTTCGAATATTGAATTAATATTAGATATACGTCCTTCTATAGCAAATTCTTTAGAGTATACAACTAGCTGAATCTTACCTGCCAGAATATTCTTTCCTGACCTTCTGTTTAAATTGTCCCTAGCTATCCTTGTTAAATTTGATTCAGTATCAAGTATTTCTCCTCTAGCATTAGTAACATCCGGATCAATTACTGGCAGGGCATAGGTAAGTTTTAAATTTCCTTGAGAAGCAGATTCTATACCTACTATTGTCAAAAAACCGGTATCCTCTACTAGTACTTCATCCCAGCAACCGCAAAGTATAAAGGGAATAACAATTAATAATGGAAATATTTTTTTTATCCTTTTATACATGTGGCTTCACTCCTTTTCTTCTCACGAATGAAAATAAGTAGCATATAACTAAAAATATCGAAAATAAAGTTCCAGATATCATCATAATCTTCTCGTAATTAGTTAGCTGAGAAATATTTTTGGGTACATTACTTAATAATATCGTTATTGAGGTAAACACAATCAGATATATAGCTTTTTTCTTTAATTTTAATAATTTATTTATACTATAATAAGTTATACAAAAATATCCTCTAGTTGTCATAGCTATTACTGGTAGCCATATTGCTATAAATAGTATATCCATTCTTTCGATTATTGGGGCTCTATACGATCGGGCTAGTGTAAATAGTGGATACATACTTTTTTTTAGCATTTCCTCTCCAAAGAAAGACGTAGTAACCAGAAGAAGAACTATACAAAATATAGTGTTAATTAAATTTGCACCTATTGCATATTTCATAGCCTTTTTTTTATTTGTAATCTCTGGATATATAACTGAAATTACCTCATAACCCAGGAATGTAAAAATGCAGGGACTAAAGCTATCTTTTATACCTTCTATTCCACTTTGGCCAATTGGCAACAAAAAGTTAAATCTTAAGTCTTTAAATACGAGGAAAAATAAAAGACAGCAAAAACCTATGGAAAGGTATATCGCAAGTGAAAATCTGGCTACATATTTTATTCCGTACCATGCTAAATAGTAAGTAGGTATTAAAGTAAAAACACATATTATTAATGACGGAGTTGATCTTAATAGATGAACTTGTATTATATTTGTATAACCTCTTAAAATTATGCATGTGCTGTACCAAAAATATAAAACTATAAGTAAATTTAACAGACCACCCACGTACTTGCCATATAATAACTTATTTATTTCGTATATGGATTTATTGTTATATCTATTCATAAGCCCTATAATTACTGAAATTACAGCAGTTATCATTATGCCATATATCAATATTGAAATCCAACCATCATGGCCGCAAACTCTAGCTAAAGTAGCTGGTAAGCTAAGAACTCCTGCACCTATTTGAATTGATACAATAAATCCCATTAATTGACTAGAGGTAATCTGATTTTCTCTGCTATCCATTCTTCTTACCTCTTTCCTTATCCA
>Ga0209123_1003666_pt1 | contig 11268 bp, 6 predicted proteins | sample BarGraIncu00431A_FD_184500 | JGI IMG/M metagenome (GOLD analysis project Ga0209123, IMG submission 184500) | Arctic peat soil microbial communities from Barrow, Alaska, USA - Barrow Graham LP Incubations 004-31A (SPAdes) (version 2) | ecosystem: Environmental > Terrestrial > Soil > Wetlands >...
ATACCAATACTGTATTCTTCTTTCCACATTACCATCAAATAAAATCACTCCCTTATAACTCGTATTATTTCGTGACAAAATTCATATTTCCTGCACCGAGGTATTTAAAAATGATTTGTTGTATCAATATGGGCTGAACGAAACCTGTCCGATCAAGGCGCTACTTTCTCAGCCACTTATTAATAACATCACGAAGTTCATTGATATCAATGGGTTTTGAGATATAATCAACCATGCCTGCTTCCAAACATTTTTCTTTATCACCCTTTAGAGCATATGCAGTCATTGCGATAATCGGCGTGGAGATTTTCTTGTGTTTTTCTTTTAATCTAATCATCCGCGTTGTTGCATAACCATCCAAAAAAGGCATATTTATATCCATTAAAATTATGTGAAAATCCGCTTTTTCAAAAGCAGAAATGGCTTCTTTGCCGTTTTCTACTGCAATAACCTCAAAACCATTTTTCTCTAAAATGATAGTTACCATATTCCTACTTACTTGATCGTCTTCAGCCAGCAATACTTTTTTAAGCCCTGGATTATTATACTGAAGTGGTTCATGATATATCCCATCTTCTATATCTGTTTCCACTTGTTGTAACCCAAATAAAGCTGTAAAAAAGAAACTGCTCCCTACATTTTCTTTACTTTCTACGCCAATCTCGCCATCCATTATTTCAATCAATTTTTTTGAAATCGCCAGTCCAAGCCCTGTACCGCCAAATTTCCTGGTATTAGAATCATCTACCTGACTAAATCGCTTAAAAAGCTTCTCAAGTTCATTTTCAGCAATGCCAATGCCTGTATCATTTACAACAAACCTTAATTTCACTTTTTCCTTACATTGTTCCTCAATCGTAACATTGATATTGATTTCCCCTTGGGCTGTAAATTTGATTCCATTGCCGACCAAATTGGAAAGTACTTGTCGTAATCGAACTGAATCACCAATTATATGTTTGGGTATGTTATGATCAATATTTAATTTAATACATAACCCCTTTTGTTTGGCTCCGATGCTAAATAAATTTACAACTTCATGTACTATATCTCGAAAATTAAAAGAGATTTTTTCCAAATCTATTTTACCAGCTTCAATTTTGGAATAGTCCAGTATATCATTTAATACTCGCAGTAGTGATATTGTCGATGACTTCACAATCGTTAGATATTCTCTTTGCTCTTCATCTAAATCCGTCATTAATGTTATATCTGTCATCCCTATAATTCCATTCATTGGTGTCCTTATTTCGTGGGACATATTGGCAAGAAATTGACTTTTTGCAGAGTTAGCAGCCTCAGCCTTTTCCATAGCAAGGATAATTTCTTCTTCAACTCGTTTCTGCTCGGTAATATTCATTACAAAACAAGTGACACCAATTACCTTCCCATCAGCAGCGAATATTGGAGACCAATAGTTTTGCCAGACTAAACGTGACTGTCTATCATTTCTATATTCCTCAATGAGTATAAAAGATTCACCGGCAATAACTCGTTGAATATTCTGTTCAATAATACAAGCGGCATCAGAATTACACACTACATTCAGAATGTTCATTCCAATTTCTACATCTTTCCCCCATCTAGCTAACATGGTTTCCTTGTATCTCTTGTTAAAAGTAAGATAGCAGTAATTAATGTCCAATGTAAAAACAACGACGTCGGGAGAACTTTCAAGAATCGCACAGAGTAATGTATTGGATTTATCAAGTATGGTATTTAATTCATCCAATTGACTGGTACGTTCCTGGATTTTACCTTCAAGTCCATCGTTTAATTTCGTTATTTTTTCTTCAACTTTTTGTCGTTCATAAATTTCTTCCTCAAGCATAGCGTTACTTTCTTCAAGCTCATAATTAATGTTCTCTATTTCAGTCACCTTACTTCTTAGATGAGCTTCATGTTCTTTGAGTAGACTGATATTTTTTTGGATTTTACCACTCATTTGGATGAAGGTTTCGCAAAGGTTGCCCAGTTCGTAAGGCATGTTTTCTAAATCCTTGTCTCTGCCAACCATCTCATATTTTTCTGCCGCGATCAAATTTGACTGTCCACCTAACCAGTCGATAGGCCTCTTAATTCGATTGGTTAGCAATGTAGCCAACGGCAAAATCAATAAGATCAAGATAACAGTTCCACCAGCCATCATCGCCAATTGTTTATCAATAGAAGCCACTACTTCTCTTTCGTTGATTTTGCCGATCAGCGTCCAGCCTCGTTCTGGCATATACTGATAAGCCCCTAAAACTTTCTGGCCTCTATAATTATTCCAAGTAGCGCTGCCATTCTCTCCAAGCCTGATATTGCGCAAAGCATTATTAGACATTTTCACTTTCATTATAGCCGTATCCTCGATGAATCCCTGATCGATTAGCTCTTGAGCATATCGCGGTTCATTAAGCAACGTTCCTTCTCGATTGACTAAATGTATCTCTCCTGTCTCACCAAACCTATTTTCATATAAGAGTGTTTGTAAGGTTGCCATTTTTACAGATCCAAGTATCAACCCTTGATAATTCCCAGCATAGTCGTAAATCGGGGCAGAAAAATTAATGATAGGTTCACCGCTATTTCGGCCAATAACCACGTCAGAAATATACTCTTTTCCTTCCTGAGCCGCTTCAAAATATGGTTTGCCAATTGCTGATGGATACTGTATTCCTTGACTCAACGTGGACATTTTAAAAAAACCATCTTTATTAATATATGATATGGATGCGAAGTTGTTATCGGCATGTTGTTTTAAATCCAAAGCACGTTTCATCTGCTGTTCATCCAAATTTCGAAAAGCATCATTGTCAATCAGTTCGCGGACACTTCCGGCTCTTTCCCCCATCCAGTAATCGATCAACCGTTCCTGAGAATATACACGTTGGCGGAGCATTTCCAGATTTTGTTGCTTCGTAACTGAAAGCTGGCCAACGGTGTAAATCACCATGATAAACATACTAGGAACAACAATCAGTAACACTGTCCAAATTCTGAATTGGCGTTGCAATGTCTGTTTTTTCATATAGAAGCTCCTTAATTGTAAATAAAGACAAACTCTACTATGCAGTAGCTAGCAAGATTTAGTACACTAACTCGATAAACATCAATTCACCAGAATATTTCATTTCATTATATTTCTCCATAAAGCATAAAATTCCTATCAAATTCCTACAAAAATTGCTAAATTTTTTCCACCATTATGAATGATATTTTTTTATCGGAGCTTACCAGATGTGTTCTTACCTGTAAATAACAAAAACCACCTCACCCAATGTTTATGAGTAAGACGGTTTTGATAACTAGTATAATGTCAGACCTTCTAATCGTCTATCATCTTTTTCCTAAGCTTTCATACAGCAATATCTTGGCTTGCCGCGTGGCCCACTTAATTTCACTTGCAATCACAGCCACTTCAAGTAACCCATGTAGATAATAGGTGCCTGTAAGTCGTGGCTGCCATTGCTCTATTGCCTTAGTTAGCCCCTCCCAGTACTCTTCACTGATTTCTTCTGGTACTGCTGTACCTCCATCTACAATGACAGAACTAATTTTCCCGTTCACCCGAATTACTATTGTACAGCCACTTTCTAATATTTCCAAAATAGCTTTGAATTCATCGCTAATAATTGGAGCATCAAATTTCATTCTTCGCTCCAATCGTATCGGCAGAAGGTCAAAAATACGGTCGCTTTTTTTTGCGATTGACTCGTTGTAATCAATTAACTTTTCTGCCAAATAAGTCCATTCTTTTGGTTCAGATGATTCGGCACCGACTTGCCGCTCCCTACTTAGTAAATCCAGTAACATTCTTGCTTCCTTATTAAGTTTGCAAACTCTCTTTTTTTGTTCCATATCTACGCCAAACTCACTACTATCAAGACCGACATAAGCCTGCACTGCACGGCAAAAATAAAGAACTGATGCCTCGTTACTCTGCCTCAATTTCTCTTTAAGGAGCTTAGCATACCTAGGTGGCCATAACAATACGTTAACAAGCATAGCTGAGCCGAGACCAATGAATATCACGCCGGTTCTAACAAGAGCATGTATCAAGAACTCATCAGTACTAGAACTTAGGACAAAGAGAGCGGCAACAATCCCCATCGTTATACCACTATGAAGTTTTAATTTTATGTACATTGGTATCAATAGCATAACTATAAAACCCGCTGACAGCGGATTAACTCCGAGAAAATAGCCAAAAAAGAAACCCGCTGCAATACCTATAATATGAACAAAAATCTGATCCCGCGCTGCCCTTAGTGTCAAAAAAATTGATGGTTGCATATTAATCACGGCAGAAACAGCACCAAACAAGGCTGGTTCAAGACCAAGATATTTACAGAAAAACATTGTTATTGCAACGGCTATACCAGTTTTAATCACTCGTGCGCCAATTTTCATCTTTTTAGCTCCTCAGGTAGCACTTTTTTAATTATTCCCAGGCAAGACTACATCATGCCTTTGTCATGTCTATAAATTCAGTTTTGTCTGTCAGTCGGTTGAATCATAATAATCTTCACGAATTTTTCCACCAAATCGGGATCGAACTGCATCCCCGCATTACAGCCTAATTCCTCAAGAGCCGCCGAACTAGACATGGCTTTGCGGTAAGGACGATCACTTGTCATGACATCATATGCATCAGCAATTGCTAAAATTCGACATTGTATGGGGATCTCTTCTCGCGAAATACCATATGGATAACCTTTTCCATCCCAGCGTTCATGGTGTTTTAGAATCCAGTCTGCTATCCCAGCCAATTCATCCATCGCTGACGCAATCCGATGTCCAATCTCAGAGTGTTGCTGCATTTCCCGGCGTTCACCCTCTGTGAGTGAACCACATTTATTCAATATACTGTCAGAAACTCCGACCTTACCAAGATCATGAAAATAAGCAAATAATTCAATATCCGGTAATTGTATTGAAGCTACTCCAGCAGCCTTGGCTAAGGAAATCGAAGTTGTCGTTACTCTTGCTGCATGGCCTTCGGTAATATAATCCCGAGCAACTAGCATTTCTTTCAACGTATTGTAAAACTGGCTGCGTTTGGTGCCGGACTGCTGCAACTTTTCCCTGTACATCCATTTATCAGCCGTCGCCAGTAATTCTTCCGGAGTCATCTCTTTGTCTTCCTTTAAGGCGTATCCTAAGGACAAATGAAGGGGGATAACCTTGCCGTGATTGTAAGTGTCAACTTTCTCTCGAATTGTCTGGCATACAGCCTTGATTCCATATTTTGTTGTTGCAAGTAAAACCACTGCAAATTCATCACCGCCAACGCGTGCAACGAACGCGTCATTTGGAATACACTCCCCAATGATCCGCGCCGTTTCCAGTAAAGCCCCATCCCCTATTTTATGTCCAAACGTATCGTTGATTATTTTCAGGCCATCAAGATCCGCCATAATCACAGCCATTTGTGGACCAGCCGTTCTGGACTTCTCATAAAAATAAGTGCGATTGTATATTCCTGTCAATGCATCATGATAACTGATATAAGTCAATTCTTTTTCCCGATTTAGCAGGTTTATTTCCGTACTGTATTGTTTCCGGAGTTGCAACCATATCAGCAAAGTAGCCACTATGATGATCAACGAAAATGCTGTTGCCACATTACGATAAAGCACCTGCCTAGAAATCACATCTCGAAAAGCAGTTTCCTGTTTTGTGGTTGCCAAAGCAATAACCGGATATCCAGACAATTGACGAAATGAACCAAAGCGTGAAATGCCATCTGCCCCAGGCACTTCGTATTCGCCCATTGCAATTCCACTTTTCACACGGTGTAATGACGGATGTTTATTAAAAGCACTAGCAAACGCTTCTTTATTGTATGTACCTGGGATACGGGCTAAGATATTCCCATTTGTGTGTAACAGACTGAGAGAGTTTTCTTCACCAAGGTCCATATCACGAAAAACTTTTAGCAGATAATCCTGTCTGATTCCTACGGATACGATGCCCGCAAAATCTCCGTTTGCCTGGTTCAGCCGACGGCTAACGAATAATGTCGGTCTACCTTCTGCATCATTCGCAATTCCTGCACCAACCTCAACCTTGCCTACATCTGCGTCCCTATGTACCTTAAAAACGTCATGGTTGGTGAGATTAACTGTTCTTGGCAACTTTACCGCGCTAAATACAATATTTCCTGAATTATCGGCCACGATAACCCGATTTATGATACCAACACTCCGCGTTTCATCCAAAAAATCATGATAATTAGATGAAATAGCACCATTGCTTTCCCATTCAACTTTCATTAAACGGAGTAGAATATCGGCCTGTTGAAAAGCATGTTCGATATTTGCAGCCAACACCATCGCCATATTGCGGTTTGCAGTGTCAACCCGTATTTTCTGTTCACTCAGTTCGCGATCAGACAAAAAGAATGCTAATTTAAAAGAAAACAAACAGCACAGTACTACAATAATAATCATGAAAGCACTGGTCTTTCGGTAGCTGCTGTAATTCCCAGATATTCTACGGTACAAAATTCAGCACCTCCAAAATTTTCTAGCTAGTTGATATCCAGATTTTTCTGCTGCCCTATCTTTTCGACAAAATACAACTTTATCCTGCAAAGCTTGTTTTTTTTCATGTTCAAGTATTTTTTCACTTTATAAATCCTTACATTGCATATCTCATATTGATGACTGCAATGAGCATATTATTCAGAGGTGTCGTCATGTTGCTTACATTAAATTATATATGTATAAGGAGCATAAGTGGTTAGGATAAGGTCTTCACTCGTCGCCAATGGTGAAACGGTATGGATACAGTTGTCCCTAAACATTAAAAATGTTATACTGATTTTCGATACTTTATCTACTGGAAGTACAAGTAAAGGATGGGTAGTTAATGGATAAAATTGTAGATGTCACCGGTGGAAAAGGCGGTAACGCTTTTTTAATACTGGGAAAAGAAAAAACAGCATTAATTGATTGTGGCATGGCATATTGCGCTACTAGTCTTATCAGTAATATCAAACAAGTGCTCAATAAAAGGACGTTAAATTACATATTGATCAGCCATTCCCATTATGACCACATCGGTGCTATTCCCTATTTAAAAAAGGAATGGCCTACTAGTAGGGTGCTCGGAGCAGAATATGCTCAACGAATTTTAAAGAGGTCAAATGCTTTAAAAACAATTAAAAGTCTTAGTACGCAAGCTGCAATACTTTATAATGCCGATGATATAATAGATTATGACGATGCGCTACTGAAGGTCGATGATATCATTGGTGATGGAGATGTACTTGATCTGGGTGGTTTGGAAATTAAGATAATAAAAACACTAGGACATACACAATGTTCATTATCATTTTTAGTTAATCACGAAACCCTATTTCCCAGTGAATCGGCAGGATGTATGAGTAAATCTGGAAAGATTTATCCTAGTTTTATAACCAGTTCTTCTAAAGCCATTGATTCGATTCATATCTGCCAAAAAATAAATCCCCGATTCATTATCTCACCTCATTATGGTTTGGTGCATGAAAGCCATTCGCCTGACTATTGGAAAAACTGTATCTTAGCTGTAGAAGAAACCAAAGAGTTTATTCTTTATTTATCTGATCAGGGATATGATGAAGATCAAATTTTAACCGAATATGAACAGGACTTTCGAGATGAGCAAAACAGGTTAGAGCAACCGATTAACGCCTTCAGGTTAAATGCACAGAGTATGATAAAAACTGTGTTAAGAACAAAGGTTGATTTTTTAGCGAAAGAGGTTCACTCAGAAAGGACAGATTGAAGCTCTTCAACCTGTCCTTTTCTAGTCATATCTATGATCCCAATTTCATATAGCCATTCCAAAACTATCGATTCTAAGTTTTTGTTATACTTTTCGTTAAAAGCTGTTATTTCGAAAGTCTGTGCCACTCCAGTCGACAACCATCTTCTCTTTGCGTGTTTGCACGATCAATTGCTTGCCATTGATGGATAATTTTGCCCCACCAGAAAGTTTTTTCGAATTATCCCGAAAGTCATAAAGTACCCCCAGGATATTCTTCCCCGTTTTTCCCACAATCTTAAAATCATTAATAGCCGATCCATTTCCTTCAGTGTTAAAATACACTAGTTCAGGTATGTTATCGTCGCGCAAATAAGCTAAATACCACTCACCATGTCCTGATCCCAAAATATTAAATGAAGTAAGCGGTTTACCTTCTTGAGAAATTGTTACTGTTGTTCGGCTAAAAAAGCTCCCTGGATTAATTGTACATTGTTGTCCAATGCCATCACCCAGCAAATCCACTGCAAAATCAATTGTAGCACCATATGGGATATTAACTTTATTTAATCGGTTAACCTTAGCACCAATATTGATATTCCGCTTCGCCCCAGCATCTCTTAACATTAAACCCATTTGCTGATTGCCAGATGCTAATACACGATCAAGCAATGTCCTACCTTCCCCGTCCCGTACATTGATATCTGCCCCTTGCTCAATTAAAAACTTTACGTTGTTTATATTATTAATAGCCACGGCTTTTTCTAGTATAGTTTGCCCTTTATCATCCTTGGTCTCTAGACCAATACCCGATTGATCCATGATGATTTTCAAAATTGCTGTATTTCCTTGCTTTAATGCCAAAGTTATCAGCGACTGCCCCTGAGAGTCAAAAGCGTTCAGATCAGCACCACTGGTAATGAGAAAATTCACCATTGATAGTTGCCCAGCACCAATGGCAATCATCATTGGAGTTTCTCCTGATTCTTTCTTTATGCGATTCGGACTCATCCCCCCCGCGAAGAACAGCTTAGTTGCATCCATATCATTGGTTTTAATGGCATTAAAAAAGGCCTCATCCGTAAAGGAAATCCCTCTGCTCGCTAATTGATTAACAGGACTCATGGATTGCTGATAATACCAATATCCACTAGCAGCTGCTGCCGCCATCATGATTAATAATGCAACAATTATACTTTTTGTACTTTTATAAAATGGCTTAACGGCCCGTTTCTTATTCCCTGGGATATCTATCAAATCATTGTCGAAGGATACATCGATAACATCATTTGGTATTATTTGAGTATTTTCAAGATTTCGTTCCAACTTGATTGTCTGGTTTAATAATAGTTGCTCTAATTCCTGAACATTTTGTACCCGGTTTTCTGGCAATAGTGCCATTCCTCTCACGATAGCATTACGCATTTCTGGCGATATTTTATTCTCTAATTCCAGAGGAAATAAATAAGTGTCCTGGGCCATACGTCCAATGGCATCTGCTGGAATGGTTCCGCTGAGCATATAATATATGGTGGCCGCACAGCTGTAGATATCCGTCCATGGTCCTTGTTTTCCTTGTATCTGATATTGTTCATAAGCGGCAAATCCCGGGGTTGCCATCAATGCCAAACTACGACTGTGCTCACCAACTGTCTGTTTTGCTGAACCAAAATCAAGTAAAATGGGTCTCTCATCAAAAGTGATATAAATATTCTGGGGTTTAATGTCCCGATGGAGTACACCCCGATTGTGCAATTCCTGCAATCCTTCTAAAATTGGCATCATCAAATTTTTAACAGCTTGCTCTGACAATATCCCGCCCTGTTGCTCCATGTACTCAGCTAAGTTTAAACCTTGGCAATAATCCATCACCAAATATGCCGTACCGTTTTCTTCAAAAAAATCAATGACCCGCGCTATATTCGGATGATTAAATTTCACTAAGAGACGAGCTTCATTGAGAAATTGGTTGATGCCATTTCGCAGATTTTCCGCCTCTTGAGGGTGATTTACAGTAATAGTGAGACCATCACGGTTACGGTACACCAACTCACTGGGCAGATATTCTTTGATGGCAACTTTAATTTGCAATGTTTGGTGATATCCAAGATAAGTCGTCCCAAAACCTCCGGATTTTCCTAGCACCTTACCAACACTATATTGCCCACGCAAGATCGTCCCATGGGGCAATAACAGTGAACTTAAAACCGTCTTATTATAGTAGCCGCACAATGGGCATACATCTTGTTCATTTTCTTCAAAACATCCAAAACACAATGACACCAAATCCCCTCCAATAAGCAAGATTATCTGGACTTTATTAATCTATGCATTAACTTACAATTCGACAAGGCCTTGTATATTCCTTGTAACAATGTAAGCTTCTGCAATAAATTCCAGAGAAAGTGTGCTTCTTAGAAACTTCTTCGGAGGGAATCAAATTCTTTGTCAATTTCAAGGCATACAAAATTCGAGTATGTTTTGTAGAACGCTTATACTACACTACAGCATAAAACCTCCTCGAGTTAAGCTCAGGGAGGTTTTATATGTATCATTATCTTCTTTTAGTATAAGGCTACGCCCAGCATTTCTGTTTTCTCTTCCTTGTACAGATTGAGAACTGCTTTAGGCCCATGATTGGACGGGTGGTCTGCCAGCTCTTTTGTGTGTGCCATCTTTCCTAATTTATAATACCCTAATTTTTTCATAAAATTATCTGCTTGCTCAAACGTCGAGAAAGTACCACCACTTAACCTGGTCATTGTATAAAAATTTACTTCACCATAATAAACCCTTGAATGGACTTGACCTTTACATCCGTTGCTGTTTATATATTCAACACTAACTTTTATATTTTCCATTTCCAGTATCACCTCAATTTATCATATTTATTTTTTATATAATTGGGTATAACCACCCTTAGGCAGTTATACCCAAGACCTAACTTTACTCCCACAACCCTTTAACACCCAAATATAATAGTGTGCCAGCAGTAACTACTACCACTCCTAAAGAAAGAACTACATCCCACCGGCATAAAAACCACTTACCTTTGAATCTATTATTACCAATTTGGCAGGTATTTAATTGTTTTTAAGCAAATAAAAAAAAGCCATTTCGTACATTGCTACTTCTTGCCCTACACTTACTAAAGATATAAATTTTGCAACGTTTCTCGAAAAACTCGTTCCCTAGCCCGTGATTGCTGCAGTTCCATCTTCAATTCTTGGTTGATCTTAACAAGCGACTTATTGGGCTCACTTGCACAGTAGGTTAGCCGTTTTAGCACTTGTAATTCCCACTCGTCCTCTGTACGGTTTAGTTGCTCCTGTGCTTGTTGGAGTGCCTCCAGCAGGTATATTATGTCTTGACGGGCATGGGCGATGAACACGCCTTTTTTATTAGCATCCTCCGAATATTCCCTAGACCCCGGTGTCGCCTCCTCAGCCCGTTCTCTAATCTCCTTCAATTTAATCTGCATAAATCCAGTTTCTTTTTCTTGAAACAATTCCATAGCTTCTCCACAATGGT
>Ga0209123_1003668_pt1 | contig 11266 bp, 9 predicted proteins | sample BarGraIncu00431A_FD_184500 | JGI IMG/M metagenome (GOLD analysis project Ga0209123, IMG submission 184500) | Arctic peat soil microbial communities from Barrow, Alaska, USA - Barrow Graham LP Incubations 004-31A (SPAdes) (version 2) | ecosystem: Environmental > Terrestrial > Soil > Wetlands >...
ACAATTTCACCCTGCCGGCGATCCACGAGTGGGACTGCGGCACCGCGACCAACTCCGACGAGATGGTGGTGGTCTCCCAGAACTGGGACGAGATCAGGCGCTTCATGTGGAACTACGTCGGCATCGTCCGCTCCGACAAGCGCCTGGAGCGGGCCATGCATCGCATCGACCTGATCCAGCGCGAGATCGAGGAGTACTACTGGAATTTCATCGTCACCTCGGACCTGATCGAACTCAGGAACATCGCCACGGTCGGTAAGCTGATCGTTTCCTGCGCCCAGATGAGGAAGGAGTCCCGGGGACTCAACTACAACATCGACCACCCCGGGGTGGACGACGCCAACTGGAAGCGTGACACCTTCATCAAGAAAGAGTTCTGAGGCTGCCATGACCATCGATGACATCAGGGAGAACATAGACCGGCTCGATTCAGAGCTATTGCGGATCTTCAACGAGCGCGCCTCACTGGCGCTCAGGATCGGCGAGCTCAAGAAGGGGCTCGACCTGCCGGTTTACGATCCGGCCCGGGAGAAACGGATTTTTCTCCGGATGACCGAGGAAAATCCGGGACCCCTGGACGACCAGGCCATCGTCAGGCTTTTCGAGCGGGTGGTCGACGAGTCGCGCCGGCTGGAGCGCATCATGACCCGCGGGGATTCGGCCAGTCGAGGCGGAGTTTAGGCGCGGGAAAAGTTGATTTCCCCTCCCTAACCCTCCCCCTCCGGGAGAGGGGACTTTCGGACTAACCCTCCCCCTCCTGTCCTCCCCCTTGAAAGGGGAGGGACGTAGTAACGGAATTTGCCGCCAAAATCGTAACCTAACGGCAGTGCTCCCTAACCCCTTCGGGAGACGGGATTCCGGACTGTGGATCAACGCTAATCATCTTAACTTAGGAGGTAGCTTACGTGCTGATAGTCATGCGCAAAGAGGCCGATGCCGAGGCCCAGGACACCATAAAGGCGTATCTCATCGAACGCGGGTTCGATATCCATCAGTCGACCGGGGCAAACCGGGTCATCATCGGAGTCATCGGCGACACCGAAAGCCTCCCCGTTCCCGACATCGAGGCGTTCCCCGGTGTCCTGCAGGTGGTCAGGATCGCAAAGGAAGGGTGATGCGGCTAAACATCAACGGATATCTGAGCGACGCCCTGAAGGGTGAGGGAACGACCTTCGAGGAAAAAAGGGGAGCCTACCTGGCTGCCGCCCGGGAATTCCTGGAGCACTTCCGCGAGGAGATGAAGCGCGGGCACCGGGAGGGGGAGGACGGCATGCAGGTGGTGCAGACCATCACCTCCATGACCGATGCCCTGGTGACGGGGCTCTTTACGGCGCTCTCGGACGATCTCCAGATTGCCGGCAAGTCCGGGGAACTGGCGCTGGTCGCTATCGGCGGCTATGGCCGCGGGGAGTTGAATCCCTATTCCGACCTCGACCTGATGTTCCTTTACTCCGGTAAGGATTCCAAGCGGGTCGAGGAGGTGGCGAACCGCCTGCTCTATTTCCTGTGGGATCTTCGCCTGGATGTGGGCTACTCGGTGCGCACCCTTTCGGACTGCATCGAAATGGCCAATAACGACGTGACCGTCAAGACGGCGCTGCTGGACGCGCGGCTTTTGACCGGGAGCGCGGCGCTTTTCCAGGAGCTGAAGAAGGTCATGGTGAGCCAGGTCCTTGCCAAAAGAAGCGACGCCTTCATCGCCGAAAAGCTGGAAGAGCTCAAGAAAAGGCGCGAGAAGTACGGCTCCAGCGTCTATATCCTGGAGCCGAACATCAAGGAGGGCGAGGGGTGCCTGCGCGACCTGCACACGGCGATGTGGGTGGCGAAGATCAAGTACAAGGTAGACGAGCCGCGTGAGCTGGTCATCAAGGGGGTGGTCTCCGAGGAGGAGCTCGCCATGTATTTCGGCTCGCTCAACTACCTTTGGCGCATCCGAAACGAGCTGCATTTTCTCGCCGGCCGCAAGAACGACCAGCTCACCTTCGACGCCCAGACCTCCATCGCGCGTTTCTTCGGTTACGAGGACCGCGGCAACACCCTGGCGGTCGAGCATTTCATGCAGGATTTCTACCTGCACGCCAACCGGGTGGAGCACTTCAGCTCGGTGCTGATCGCCAAGTGCAGCCAGCGCGAGGAGGGGGCGCGCAAGATCCTGGGCTACTTCACCCGCCGGCCGGTAGGCGAGGGGTTCTACGTCATCAAGGGCGAGCTCGTGGTCCCGGACGAGACGGTCATCGACAAAGACCCGGTGCGGCTGATCCGGATCTTCGAGTACGCCCAGAAGCAGGGCGTCGTCCTGGCTCTCGGCACCAAGAGCCTGATCCGGGAAAATCTCGACCTGGTGAACGACAAGTTCCGCCGCTCCAAGGAGGCGCACGTCTCCTTTTGCAACATCCTGCAGTCCGAGAAGGGGGTCGGCGAGACCCTGCAGCTGATGCACCACCTGGGGTTTCTGAACCGCTTCATCCCCGAGTTCGAGCGGATCTACTGCAAGGTGCAGCACGACGTCTACCACATCTACACGGTCGACACCCACACCCTCTTCGCCGTCGACGAGATCGCCAAGCTCTGGCGCGGGGAGCACCGCGAGTCACTGCCGCTTTTGACCGAACTCGCGCTCGAGGTGGACAAGCGCTGGCTGCTCCTTTTGGCGGTCCTGCTGCACGACGTCGGCAAGGGGGCGGGCGGCGGCCACGCGGAAATCGGCGCCGAACTCTCCAAGACCGTTGCCCGGCGCATGGGGCTCACCAAGGAGGACAGTGAGCGGCTCCAGTTCCTGGTGCGCTACCATCTGCTGATGGCCCACATCGCCCAGCGCCGCGACCTGCACGACGAGCGCATGATCATCCAGTTCGCCCGCCAGATGGAAAAGAGCGAGAACCTGAAGATGCTCTACCTCTTAACCTACGCCGATATCAGGGCGGTGGGACCGGAGGTCTGGACCGAGTGGAAGGGGCTTTTGTTGCAGGAGCTTTACGAAAAGGCGTTCCAGGTTCTCGAGCGCGGCGACTTCAAGCTGGAGGCGTCCGGAGACCGGGTGCGCCGCGTGAAGCGCGCCATCTACGACCTACTGATCAAGGACTTCCCGGCGCAGCCGGTCAAGGACGAACTGCAGGCGCTTTCCACGCGCCACTTGCTCTCCTATAGCCCCGAGATCATCGCGGGGCATATGAAGACCCTGCTGCTGCTGTCCAACGAGATTACCCTGGTGCTGAAGCCCGTTCATGAAACCGAGAAGGGCTATACCAACTGCACCGTCTGCACTTTTGATGTGCCGGGGCTCTTTTCCATGATAACCGGGGTCATGGCGGCCAACGGCATGAACATCCTGGGAGCGCAGATCCACACCAACAAGAACGAAAAGGTCTTGGATATCCTGCAGGTTAATTCGCCTCAGGGCTTCGTGATCACCGACGAGAACCGCTGGAACCGTCTGGAGACGGACCTGCGCCAGGTGCTCGATGGCGAGGTGCGGGTGAGCGCCCTGGTGGCGAAGCGGCACCGCCCCAGTATCCTTTCCGAGAAGGCGAAGCCCACCTTCCCGGCGCGGGTGGACATCGACAACGAGGTTTCCTCCGACTACACGGTCATCGACATCTACGCCCATGACAAGGTGGGGCTGCTCTACAGTATCACCAGTACGCTCACCAAGCTTGGCCTCTACATCGGGGTCTCGAAGATCTCGACCAAGGTGGACCAGGTGGCCGACGTTTTCTACGTGAAGGACATTTTCGGCCAGAAGATCTGCGACGACGAGAAACTGGAGGAGATCCGCAGCGCACTCCTGAGTGCCATCGACACCTAGTGGACCGCTACCTCGACCTATTTTTGAACTATCTCCTGGTGGAAAAGGGAGCGGCGGCCAATACGGTTGCTGCCTACAGTCGCGATCTGGTGCGTTATCTCGGCTACCTCGGCGAGCGCACCCCGTCCCAGATCCGCTCGAGCGATGTGGCGGGCTACCTCGCGCATCTCAAAGGGGAGGGGATCTCGCCACGTTCCCGGGCGCGGGCGCTTTCGGCCCTGCGTATGCTGCACCGCTTTCTGGTGGTCGAGGGCTATTGCGAGGTGAACCCCAGCTCCATCATCGAGGCGCCCAAGGGGGTGCACAAACTCCCCTCGGTGCTTTCCAACAGGCAGGTTGAGGCGCTCCTGGCGGCTCCTCTTGACACCGGAGCCATCGAGCTGCGCGACGCCGCCATGCTGGAGCTTTTATACGCCACCGGTCTGCGGGTCTCCGAGCTGGTAGGGCTTTCCCTGGTCGAGGTGAACCTGACGGCCGGCTATCTGATGACGATCGGCAAGGGGGACAAGGAGAGGCTGGTTCCCATCGGCGAGAGCGCTTGCCGGGCGGTGGACCGCTACCTGGAAGGCTCCAGGGATGAGCTTTTGAAGGATGGTAACAGCAAGCAGCTCTTTCTCAGCCGGTTGGGGGAGGGGATGACGCGCCAGGCCTTTTGGAACATCGTGAAGAAGCGGGCGCAACAGGCGGGTGTGCGCAGCCATCTTTCACCGCACACCCTGCGCCATTCCTTTGCGACCCATCTCTTGGAAAACGGGGCCGATTTGAGGAGCGTGCAGATCATGCTCGGTCACGCGGACCTTTCCTCCACCCAGATTTACACCCATGTCAGCCGCGAGCGTTTGAAGCGGCTGCACGCTGAGTTTCACCCGAGAGGGTAGGGCGTGTGAGGTGGAAGGGGCATTGGAGTGAAGGGACAAGGGTAATGCCAAAGGCGGGCGAACGCCGTTCGCCCCTACGGGTGCGGTTTAGGGTATGAGGTTACGTAGTGGCGAACGGCGTTCGCCCTGGTGCCACCGTGGTCAAAACGTTGCGTTTCACGATGAACCCGTTCCACGGCAACTTCCAATTTTGTTTACCTTTCGCAGTTAATTAAACCATAGGAACAAAAGGGACACCTTCAATGAAGTACGTGATTCTGCTGGGCGACGGCATGTCGGACCAGGCGATAGCAGGGCTTGATGGCAAGACTCCGCTGCAGGCGGCGAAAACTCCCAACATGGATTTCATGGCGCGTCGCGGCACGCTTGGCCTGGCTCAGACTGTCCCTGCGGGCTACCCGCCGGGAAGTGACGTGGCGAATCTCTCCATGTTCGGCTACGACCCGGTACAGTGCTACACCGGCCGCTCTCCATTGGAGGCCGCCAGCATGGGGGTCGAGCTCGGCCCCGACGACGTCGCCTTCCGCATCAACCTGGTGCATCTGGAGGCGCGCGGCGGCAGGCTGACCATGGACGATTACTCCGCCGGCCATATCTCCACGGCCGACGGCCGAGAATTGGTGCAGGATCTGCAGCGCCAATTAGGCAGCGCGGAGTTCTCCTTTCACCCCGGCGTCAGCTACCGGCACCTCTTGGTCTGGCACGGCGGCAGGACGCAGATCCAGGCAACCCCGCCACACGACATCACCGGCCAGGACATCATCACTTTCCTTCCCAAGGGGGAAGGGGCCGATAAACTCATCGACCTCATGAACAGCTCCCAGATGATCTTCCACAACCACCCGCAGTACAAACGACGCTGTGAAAAGGGTGAAACACCCGCCAACTCCATCTGGCCTTGGGGGCAGGGGAAGGCTCCGGCCATGGACAACTTCCATTCCCGCTTCGGCCTGACTGGTGCCGTCATCTCGGCCGTAGACCTCATTAAGGGGATCGGCGTTTATGCGGGTCTTGACATCATCGAGGTGCCGGGCGCTACCGGCTACCTGGACACCAACTTCAGGGGTAAGGCGGCAGCCGCGCTCGAGGCTCTCAAGGAAAGGGACTTTGTCTTTGTTCATGTGGAGGCGCCCGACGAGGCATCCCACTCCGGTAAGCTTGCCGATAAGCTCCAGGCGATAGAGTGCTTTGACGAGCAGGTGGTCGGTCCCGTGCTGGAGGGGATCCCGCAGTTCGGCGAGTTCCGGATACTCTGCGCTCCCGATCATCCCACGCCGGTTGAACTGATGACGCACACCTCGGACCCGGTGCCGTTCGTCATCTACAGCGGCGAGGAAGAGGTGAAGCCGGGCGTCGCGGGCTACGACGAGGTTTCCGCCGCGGCCACCGGGGTTAAGATTTCTGAGGGGTTCCGGCTCATGGAACAGTTGCTCGGCAGGTAATGGGTAGGCCCGGCCCTCCCCTTAGGGGAGGGCGCGTTTGCTCGTGCTTAACAGTTGTTAAAGAGAAAAGCTCGTTCCGTTTAATAGTCGTTACCTCACCAACTCTGCGCGCCGGAAACTGCCAAACTGCCTGATATTTTTCCATAACGAACCATATTCCCGTTGACAAGTCGGAAGTGAAACGATTTAATGGCACGTCAATAACTTTGGCTCAGGTATGCTCAGTGCCTGGCGCTCTATCACTACTACGCTTCAGGAGGAATTACATGAACCCGTTGGCCACTGAATTAAACGATTCTCTAGCCCAGCACAGCCCGCACGTCTTGGAGATGTTGTCCGATCTCGGTAAGAACCTTTTCTTCCCCAAGGGTATCCTGACCCAGTCGGCCGAAGCTAAGGATAAGGCCCACAAGTTCAATGCTACCATCGGCATTGCCACCGAAAACGGCGGCCCGATGTACCTCTCCTGCATCCAGGACAAGCTCTCCGCCTTCGACCCCAAGGATATCTTTCCTTATGCTCCTCCCGCAGGAAAGCCTGAACTGCGCGCGCTCTGGCGGGAAAAACAGCTCAGGGAAAACCCCAGCCTGGAAGGCAAGCATTTCAGCAACCCGATTGTGACCAACGCCCTGACCCACGGGCTCTCCATCGTCGCCGACATGTTCGTCGACAAGGGCGATCACCTGATCCTCCCCGACATGCTCTGGGGCAACTACAACCTGACCTTCGGCACCTGCTCCGGCGCGATCGTGAAAAAACACCCCACCTTCACCGTGACGGGCGGCTACGATATCGACGCCTTCCAGGCGACCCTGCGGAACTCCGCGGAAGAGAAGGGCAAAGTCGTCGTCCTCTTGAACTTCCCCAACAATCCGAGCGGTTACACCCCGACTGTCGCCGAAGGCGACGCCCTGGTGGCCGCCATCAAGGAAGTCGCTGAAGGCGGCTGCAATGTCGTCGTCATTACCGACGACGCCTATTTCGGCCTCTTCTACGAGGACTGCCTGAAGGAGTCACTGTTCGGCAAGCTCGCCAACCTGCACCCGCGCATCCTGGCGGTGAAGCTGGACGGCGCTACCAAGGAAGAGTTTGTCTGGGGCTTTCGTACCGGTTTCATCACCTTCGCCGACGGCAACGAGTACGAGAACGCACCGGTCATGAACTCCCTTGAGAAGAAGGCCATGGGGATCATCCGTGCCCGCATATCGAACTGCCCGCACCCCTCGCAGACCTTCGTCATCGAGGCGCTGCGCTCCCCTGACTTCCTGGCGCAAAAGGAAGAGAAATTCCAGATCATGAAAGGGCGCGCCCTGAAGACCAAGGAAGTGCTCGACTCCGGCAAGTTTGAAAAGGCCTGGGATTACTACCCCTTCAACTCCGGTTACTTCATGTGCCTGAAACTGAAGACGGTCGAGGCCGAGAAGCTGCGTCTGCACCTCCTGGACAAGTACGGTGTCGGCGCCATCTCCATCACCAAGACCGACCTGCGTATCGCCTTCTCCTGCATCGCTGAGAAGGATATTCCCGAACTGTTCGACATCATCTATCAGGCGGTACTGGATCTGGCGTAATGATTCCATTGAAGAACTGAAATAACTTCATATTTTAGTGATTTACCCATAGCCCTTGCCCTGGGTACCAGGTGCAAGGGCTATTTTCTTTTACAACTTGTCCGTCTGTTAGCAGTATGCTGACAGGGAGCAATCTTCTACAGCGCCTCATGCCTGCCTGGTAGAGACGCATTGCATGCGTCTCCTTCACTCGATCACACCTAATTCATCTTGATGGCGGCAGCGCTGAGACGCATGCAATGCGTCTCTACATGATTATGATTTGGCTGCAGCGCGCTTAAAGCAAAAGGCGAGGACACTGTGAAGTGTGCCTCGCCTTTTGCTTTATCTACCAAGAGTTTCAATCTCTATTCAATCAGCTTCCCGATGCTGCCGAAGCGGACCCGGAACTTGTCCTTGTCCCAGGACCAGTACTTGATGAAAGCGAGTCCTTTGATCTTGTCGTTGGAAACGAAACCCCAGAAACGACTGTCGTAGGAGCGGTCCCTGTTGTCGCCCATGACGAAGTAGGATCCCGCCGGTACCGTGACCAGGTCCTTGTTGTCGCGGGGATTGGCTTCCTTCGGTATCATGTCGGACTCTTTGTGCACTTCGTGCGGGTTGGCGTAGACCTTGCCGTTCACGTACACCTTCTTGTCCTTCACCTCGACCGTGTCGCCGGGGGTCCCGACCACGCGCTTGATGAAGTCCTTGGAAGGGTCTTCCGGATATTCGAAGACGATGACGTCGCCCTGGCGCGGATCGCGCAGCTTGATGACGCGGTTTCCGGTGAAGGGAATCTTGGAGCCATAGATGAACTTGTTAACCAGAATGTGGTCGCCGATGGCGAGCGTGTCTTCCATGGATCCCGAGGGAATCTTGAAGGCCTGCACGATGAAGGTGCGGATAACCAGTGCGAGCAAGACGGCAATGATTATGGATTCCGCGTACTCCCTGACGATGTGCTTTGCCTTTACCGCCTTGGGTGCTGTTTTTGCCGGAGCTGCGCTGACGGTATTCTTCGATTCTTCCATAGTTGTTCATTCCCCTTTTCATGATGGGAGGGCATTAGCTCTCCAAGTTGCGGCTACCCTTCCACCTTCAGGATTGCCAGGAACGCCTCTTGGGGGAGTTCCACGTTGCCAACGTTCTTCATGCGCTTCTTGCCTTCTTTCTGCTTTTCCAGAAGCTTGCGCTTCCTGGTGATGTCGCCGCCGTAGCACTTGGCGAGCACGTCCTTGCGCATCGCCTTGACGGTCTCGCGGGCGATGACCTTGACTCCGATGGCCGCCTGGATGGCGATCTCGAACATCTGGCGGGGAATCAGTTCCTTCATCTTGGAAACAAGCTCCCGTCCGCGGTAGTACGCTTTGTCTTTGTGGATAATGAGCGAGAGCGCATCGACGACTTCACCATTGATCATGATGTTCAGGCGTACCAGTTCGCTCTGGCGGTAATCCAGAAGTTCGTAGTCGAGCGAGGCGTAACCCTTGGTGATTGATTTCAGCCGGTCGTAGAAATCGAGCACGACCTCGTTCAAGGGGAGCTCGTAGACCACCATGACGCGGGTCGGGGTCAGGTACTTGATCTCGCGCTGCACGCCGCGCTTTTCCTCGCAAAGTGCCAGGATCCCGCCCACGAAGTCGTTCGGGACGTGGATGGAGGCGAGGATAAACGGCTCTTCCAGGAAGGCGATTTCCGAGGCCGAGGGGAGCTGGTTGGCGCTTTGGATGGTGGTGACCGAACCGTCGGGCGCATGCACCCGATAGACGACGGTCGGCGCCGTGGTGATCAACTCCAGGTTGAACTCACGCTCGAGACGCTCCTGGATGATCTCCATGTGCAAGAGGCCCAGGAAGCCGCAGCGAAAGCCGAAGCCTAAGGCGAGCGAGGTCTCCGGGTCGTAGGAGAAGGAGGAGTCGTTCAGTTTTAATTTGGCGAGCGCGTCGCGCAACTGCTCGTACTGCGCGGTGTCGATCGGGTAAAGGCCGGAGAAGACCATCGGCTTCACTTCCTTGTAGCCGGGAAGTGCGCCGTCACAAGGGTTATGCAGGTGCGTCACCGTGTCGCCGACCTTGGCGTCCGAGACGTCCCGGATTCCCGCGATGATGAAACCGACCTCGCCCGCGGTGAGGGCCGCGACTTCCTGCATCGCCGGTGAGAAGACGCCGGCTTTCAGGACTTCGTGGGTCTTCTTGTTGCTCATGAGCTGGATCTTGTCGCCCTTTTTCACCGAGCCGTCGATGATCCGCACCAGGATGATGACCCCCTGGTACTGGTCGTACCAGGAATCGAACAGCAGCGCCTTGAGCGGCTTTGAGGGGTCGCCGATCGGTGGCGGGACCTTCTTGACGATCTCTTCCAGGATCTCCTTGGTGCCGATCCCTTCCTTGGCGGAGGCCAGTACGGCGTCATGGGTGTCGAGGCCGATGATCTCCTCGATCTCGCGCTTGACGCGCTCCGGTTCGGCGGCCGGCAGGTCGATCTTGTTCAGTACGACGAACACCTCGAGGTTGGCGTCGAGTGCCAGGTAAACGTTGGCAAGCGTCTGCGCCTCGACCCCCTGGGACGCGTCCACCACCAGGAGCCCGCCTTCGCAGGCGGTGAGCGAGCGGGAAACCTCGTAGGTGAAGTCCACGTGGCCCGGCGTGTCAATCAGGTTGAGGATATAGTCCTTGCCGTCGTCGGCGCGGTAGTTGAGCCGCACGGTCTGAGCCTTGATGGTGATGCCGCGCTCACGCTCCAGGTCCATCTTGTCCAGGAACTGGTCCTGCTTTTCCCGGGAGGAAACGGTGCCGGTGAACTCAAGCAGGCGGTCGGCGATGGTCGATTTGCCATGGTCGATATGGGCGATGATGGAGAAATTGCGTATGTGCTGGAGTACCATATTGTCCTTTATCATGGGGAGGTTAACTAATGAATGATATAGGACAGGCTAGGTATTGTAAAGGGATTTCTGAACCAAGTGCCGCGGGGCAGGGGCGCTGAAAACGGGTACTACCGCTGTTTACCGATAGCTACCCGGAAGACCGGCCTGCTTTACACTGCTGAGGACAATCAGGACGCTCCGAAGGCTGCAGAGGGCTTAAATGGCGGGAAAGCTGGAGATGACGGGGCAGGAGCCTCTTACCTTGCGGAAAACGCGTGCACTGCATCTTCCGGGTTGACCGCAGGCTGCGCGTACGGTCGTTTCGGGAGCTTTTGTATTAGGTCCGGGGGTAGCTCTGGGGAGTGCTTTCCATCCGGAGGGTTTCGTCTTCAGATCCTGCTCTCCACTTGACCAGCTGATCCCGAAGCACGCAGCAGTAAAAACGCACTATCACGAAGCTAATATATCCCATAAAAACGTACTCGAATTTCATGACACCCCCTGCCCGACGTCTCTGAGCACCGTTCCCGGCCCCTTAGTCACGCGGTTTATGCTAAACCTATCGACTACTGACTCAAAAACTTGAGATGATTATAGTTGAACTAAACCGCGTTGCGGTAATTTAAAAGCAAACCCAAGCGTCAAGACAGAGGCGGCTCCCTGGAGCCGCCTTTTTGCGTCTCTTCGATCTGCATGGACTTTCGTTTATCCTGCTCATGGCT
>Ga0209123_1003669_pt1 | contig 11265 bp, 15 predicted proteins | sample BarGraIncu00431A_FD_184500 | JGI IMG/M metagenome (GOLD analysis project Ga0209123, IMG submission 184500) | Arctic peat soil microbial communities from Barrow, Alaska, USA - Barrow Graham LP Incubations 004-31A (SPAdes) (version 2) | ecosystem: Environmental > Terrestrial > Soil > Wetlands >...
GGAATTTGCCATTCAACTATATAAAAATTAGTTGTCTGTCGATAGCGAATCCTTAGTTTCTTTCTTTTTTATTGTCCGCTGATAACCAGTTGTCAACTATGTATTAAATGTCAGTCGATAACCGGATCATCCGTTGTTGTATTGTCTTAATTATTTGTCATCCGATAACTCGGGATTCGATAGGGTAGAAGTGTCAGCCGATAACCAGATTGTTTGTTGTTAGGAATATCTTGTCCTATATTGTTTTGGAATTCAATGTATTATCTTTTGTTGTCTGTCGATAGCGAATTCTTAGTTTTATTCTTTTTTATTGTCGGTTAATAACCAGTTACCAACTATGTATTAAATGTCAGTCGATAACCGGATTATCCGTTGTTGTATTGTCTTAATTTTTGTCATTCGATAACCCGTGATTCGATGGGGTAGAAGTGTCATCTGAAATCCTGTTTATTATCGTTAAATTTTTTCTTTTAAAACGGCATAAGTACAAATCACCGCTCTAACATAGCCACTAACGGGTGGCCAGGCCGCGGCCGCCTGTGGCGGCTGTGGCTTGGGTAGTGTTAGCCCTAGTCGTTTTTTTATACACAATATCGGCAATCGAATGTTTAGTCATGGACCAAATCACATTATAAATAATTTTTAATATTAAACAAGATAAGCTTATTAGCATTCTTACGATATTCCATACGAATAGTGTTTGAATCACCAATTACAGATAAACTTACATTTTACTAAAATGATGTGCAAAGCTTATGAACAGAACACCAAAAATTAATATCCCTGAAAAAACAGTTAATATCTTGGCGACATTTTTATTTTTTTTGAAAGGAATCAACCAATGAAAAAGAGTGTATGTCGGCAATATGCATAGTTGGAAAAGTTCTTTCGCATCCGAAGGCCTTTTTAGTGACAATAGATAAAATAAGATGAAATAACATGATAAGAAAATTAGTGTAAAAAGGGCATAATTTATAGACAATTGTTTCGTAACAGCTGAATAAATCACATATATAGCTGTTATTAAAATAATCAAGATTACATCATAATCAATAAATAAGGTAAATGCTTCCATGATCTTAATTGAATTAGTTCATTAACTTATTACAACAATGTCCTAAAGCCATAGCTTTTGAAGAGTCACTGCCAAACGTATGTTCATTGCCGCAAAATTTTTGTATTTCTTTTACCAAAACAGTTGCATAAAACTAAATCTACGGTCTGTACGATTAGGGCTAACGGCGAGCCAGGCCGCGGCCCCGAAGGGGCTGTGGCTTGGGTAATGTTAGCGGTCGTTGTTTTTTAGATATTATCAATCTTTTTGGATATTCTCATTAAAGTCAAAACCTTGCATATAGGAAATCATCCATTTTCCATTTTCTTTTGTCACTTTAAATCTATATGAAAATTCTTTCCAATCAGGTGAGTTGTTTAATTCAAGTTTTCCCCATTTCCAATTTAATTCCCCATTTTTGTTGTCCAGCTTTATAATTGTGACTTCTAAATAATCCCAAGGATTTGGATCGTCATAGGGGACATCTTGGCAAAGACTCCAAGGATCAACATCGTTTGCAAATTTAAAAGTTGGCAATTCTCCAACGTACCACGCATTAAAGTCTTTATTTCTAATTTTCTTGTCCAATGTCAAGATTATTTGCTTATAATTATCGACAAAAGTATTAGCAAAGAATCCGGTTGAATTAAGAATTCTAAGGTTCTTATTTAATTGTTTCAAGTCAAAACCTACATAAAGACTGTCATTACTATTAGTCAAGCAGGGAAGAAGATGGAAAGTAGTATCAGTTTCACTCCAATTTAGAACATTTCTGATTAACTTTTGTATCTCTTCTTTATCCTGAGAATCGTATGTTGAAGACTTTATTGAATCAGTGGCACTTATGCCTGTTTTATTATTTGATTGTTTTCTGTTTGAGTTACAGGATAAACAGATTAATGAAAGGAAAATAACTCCAAATACTAGGTTTTTCATATTTGATCTTTTTGAATAGTGAACTCTATAGATACCCTCGCTACAATGACCGCTAACGGGTAGCTAAGCCGCGACCCTAGGCGAGCGGCGAAGCTGCGAAGCGGGGGGTTGTGGTTTAGGTGGTGTTAGCTGCCGTTAATTTTTCTTATACAAAGAATATCTCCAACCAAAATCCACACTTATAATGTGCTCATATCTAATGGGATTAGGTTGTCTTAATTGGATGAAAGTTGGACGATAAACAATACCAGCAAAGAATTTGTTATTAAACTGATAATACATTGGAAAAATCATCCCAATAGCATCACTTTTTCTAGCATTAAAAATATTCAGATCATAATCTTTTGAGTTCCACATTACTTTGGAGTAGGATAATCCGTAACCAAGTCGAAAGTGATTGATTCTAAAATTATTAGATAATCCAATATATGCAGCGAGAAAATTCTCCCAATACCCACCCCATTGATCAACACCTACAGGAGCAGGCACCATATTATTCATAACTCCACTCAAAGTCAGACTAACGTACTTCTGTTTGTTGTAATAATAATCTGCTCCTAACGATAGCCCTACGAAACCATTACTATATTTAAAACCATAGCCCTCTGGTTGAAGCAAGAAGCTATTAATCCAAGGAAAGGACATTCGCATGTCAATTGATCCCTTTTGAATTTGTTTTTCATCAATTGTAGAATAACTATTCGTACTATCAGATAAATTCACATATATCAAACTTGGATAAGCATATCGCTTGGGATTATCCTTATCAACCAAGAATCCAAGTCCCATTGAAGGATAAAAATTTAACCAATATGCGAAGGAATTACTTGAGGGAATCTGGATCCTTTTTACTAAACTGTCTCGAATCACCGAAATCATTAAAGAATCTCGGCTCCGTAGAACACTTAGACCAATTTTATTACTTTTAGTCAGAACTGAATCATTTTTTACTACAACCGTAGCTGGCAAAGATGTAATAACCTTAATTTTTTGTCCCTTGTTATTCAAAAATGAAGCACAAGATGTCAAAAAAATTGCAAGTAAGATTATAACTGTGTTTTTCATCATTCTGTATATAGGCAACATCTATTATTGTTATCAGATTTGAACAATTTGCTTACAAAAATTATTTCCAAAACATACGAAGGAAGTATGGAAGCGGGATTCTTTAATGGCAGCTAACGGGTGGCCAGGCCGCGCCCACGAAGTGGGTGTGGTTTGGGTATTGTTAGCGGCAGGGCTTTTTTTTATTAAAAACTGGCGTAGGTAAATAACTCTCGACTTTTTTCCTCAATAAGACATCAGTAGGAAAAGATGGTCCAAGTTGTCCATTAATAATTATTAATGAGGTATCAATAGTATTTATAAACACATATTTACATGGGTGAGCCCACTCTGCAAAGGGATGCATGTCTATTAAGAAAAACCAACTATCCCATTCTGGAGATTTTATTGAATCACCCATAAAATCTAATATAGTGTTTGGCGAAATAATTAGTTTTGATACTTCGACATTGTAGTTTAAAGTGTCAACTAATCCTTTTTGTTTGATTACTTTATATGCTTCGTCTCTAGTTACTGAAATCTGTGCAAATAAAAATGTTGAAATCAGAATTAACAAACAAGTAGTAAAATATACCTTTATTTTCATATGTCTAAAAGTTCCATTATTATGATAATTTTCTTATCCGGCTTTATTGATATTTGAAGTTTATTCTTTGATATATTTACCGATGAACCAAAATGGCCAGTTCTAGCCTTGCCGCTAACGGAAGGCCAGACCCCGCACGCCGAAGGCGGGTGTGGTTTGGGCAATGTTAGGCGGCGTGTTTTTTTATTTTAATCGTAATGGAATCTGCATTTGGCAACGAGAATCTCATCATCTTTTACCTGGTATATCAATCGATGTTCACCATCAATTCGCCGTGACCAAAAACCATTGTACTTATACCGTAAAGCTTCTGGCTTCCCAATACCGTCAAATGGATTTCGTGAAATGTCTTTTAAAAGGTCGTTGATCCTTTTAAGCATTTTTTTATCGTTCTTCTGCCAATACAGATAATCATCCCAAGATTCATCTACAAATGTGAGTCTCATTCTTCAATCAATTTTTTCTCGAACGATTGCCCCCTTTTTAATTTCTCAATAGCAGAATCAAGTCTTGATTCATTAATCTTTGAAGATAATTCGTGTTGAGTTGCGCTTAATGAATTATATTCTTCTAAGGATATAATTACTACACCGGTGTCTTTGCCACGATTGATAATCAAAGTTTCGTAATCATCCGTCACATTGTCAAGATATCTCTTTATATCTTTTCGAAAATCAGAAAGTGTTGTTGTTAGCATATAGATTCTTATTTATGTACATATTAATGTACAAATATATGCACATAAATTTTCTTTTGCAATTTTATTTATCTGTATTTGTCCTTAGATATTCTAATTCACTGTAGAATCAATTCTCTTTCATCTATCTCTATTGGACGAAACTAAAGTTTCAAATATCCTTAATAAGAATTGCACAGCTTCTGAGGTTGTTTTTTTTGCTATAGCAGAACCTTAAGATGCGGGCTCTAACATGCTGCCTAACGGTAAGCCAGGCCGCGCCCACGAAGTGGGTGTGGTTTGGGTAATGTTAGCTGCAGTAATTTATTATATCCTTGACAATTGTTTTTTTATTATGTATTGGACTAATTTATCTTCAATATCATCAGTCATCAGGATTATTTTTTCTTCAATTGTATTTTGAATTTCGACTTCCAATTCTCCCCATGAGTTAATTATCTCATTTCGTCTGTCAAGATCATTGTTTTTTTCGATGCCCGGAAACAAACCGTTAAACTTCTCAATTTGTTCAATTAAATTATATGATTCTAATTGGGATAAAGCTGTTATTGTTTCTTCTATATTGTCGGCTCCAGAATTATAATAGAAACTAACTAATCCTCCATTATCAATAGAAGCTAATAACTGCTGTGTGTAAAACCAAACTTTTTCATCTTTATTTAAAGATATTTTATTGCTCAACCATTTTTCAACAAGCCTGTTCCAATCACTATGAAAAGAAACCAAGCTTAATTTTTTATTAATGCTTGTCTCAGCTTTTTGATGGAAGATTTTTTTCAGTAGACTTTTCATGGTAAGGGTTTTATTATTGCAGCTAACGGGTGGCCAGGCCGCGCCCACGAAGTGGGTGTGGTTTGGGTATTGTTAGCGGCAGGGCTTTTTTACTTAATCATTGTAAGAAATTGTTTTGTTGACTTGACTGTCGAATAGAAATAATTCAAAGCCGCCAGAAAACTTGTCTGCACATCTGCCGCTTTAACATGCCGTTCGTCAATCTCCAAATCCTTTGTCGCACAAGCATCACTAATGATGGTACACTCGAACCCAAAATCCTTAGCCGCTCTTGTGGTAGCATCAACACACATGTGCGTCATCATCCCACATATCACCAACTGACTAACATTAAGAAACGTTAAATATTCTAATAACTCGGTCTCACGAAAGCTGTTTGGGTAATTCTTAACTATCACTTTTTCATTGTCAAGTGGCCTTACATCTGCATAAATATCAGCACCTATCGTATTAGGCAGAAAAAACGTAGCTGTCGACCGAGTAGCTAAGTGTTGAATGTGAATGATAGGTAATCCTCTGCTTCTGCAATCATCCAATATCAAGCGAGCATTTTTGGTTGCTTCATCTGAACCGGAAAGCGGGTTAGATCCCTTGTCGAAATAGTCGTTCTGAATGTCAATAATTATTAGTGCTGTAGCCATATGCTTTGTCATATTTCTTGTTGTATGATTTCTCAATTCACCGTTGAGATTTACAGTTTTGTATTTAAATATTTTATTAAGAAACCTCAAAAAGCCGATCTTAGCCTTGCCGCTAACGGCGAGCCAGAGCGCGGCCCGAAGGGCTGTGCTTTGGGTATTGTTAGGGGCAGGAGTTATTTCCTTTAATTCGTTTTTACTTGCTGACAATTGGTTGTCTATGTTGTATTTTATAACCAATCAATTATTCATTCTATTATAAAAAAAAATTTCGACCAGATACTGGTTGTTGCCGAAATAAGCTTTAAACTGTCAGCGGCGGTTTTCACGCCGAAGGCGTTTGCTTGCGACAAATATGTGTTTTTCTTGTGCGTATTTTTTTCTTTAGTTCGTTTTTGCTTGTTGATAATTGGTTACTTGTGATGAAGTTTATAACCAATCAGCAATTCGCTCTATTATAAAAAAAAAATCGACCAGATACTGGTTGTTGCCGATATAGGATTTAAACTATCATTTGCATTTTTCCACGCCGAAGGTCTTTGCTTGCGTCAAATTTGTCTTTTTCCTTATTCGTTAGTTTCTTTCTTTTTATTCGTTTTTACTTGTTGGCAGATGGTTTGCTTCTGTTGAAGTTCATAACCACCCAATATTTGTCCTATTAAAAAAAAATTCGACCAGATACTGGTTGTTGTCGAAATACGCTATAAACCATCAGCGGCGGTTTTCACGCCGAAGGCGTTTTCTTGCGGTCAAGTTTTCTTTTTTTGACAACGTCGGAAGTATTTTTTTTTGAAACTCTACTTGAACGCGCTTTACTCTTGCCCCTAACGGGTGGCCAGGCCGCGCCCACGAAGTGGGTGTGGTTTGGGTAGTGTTAGTGGTAGGCTTTTCTTAATAAATATCAATCCCTTAAAAATACTCAATTTGTAATAACTTGATTACGCATCTTTAGTTTATTTACATCGTCAGTTTGAAGCCCAATAGTATAAACTTATTAAACTTGATGCTAACGGCTGTTTTTCTTTATAAATTCAACCCACTTTTTTTTATTTTCATTTAAAACATTTTGATCAGAATATAAATGACCTTCTTTCTCGATGAAATATAATCCGCAAAATGTAATTTCTATAGTTTTATTCTTAGCGTAATTCAATGCTGAACTTGATAATTCTAATTTATTAATCCAGATAGTTGAAAGTATATAATGGGTGATTATTCCTCTATCTCTATCGTTAAGATGTTTAAGTAATTTTTTAGTTGCGGTTTTCCCAATCTTAATCAATGAATCAGCTGCTACACTTTTCAAGTATAGACTACATCCATAATTGCATATCCAAGATAATTGATCATTATTAATGTCCTTAATTAGTGATTCAATATTCTCATTTTGTGCCGTAACATTAACCCCGAATATTATTAAAAAAAGAAAACATGCAATTTTCTTCATACTCAAATTGTTGGTTGTTTTCAAGTAACTATTAACGGGAAGTCATACCAATACTATTTAAGAAAGCTGCTATTCTGTAATTGATTGAAATTCCAATATATAAATAGACATATTAAATGCTCAATTTGAAATTCCTTGATTGCGAATCCTTAGATTTTTTTTAACATTATCAGTTAATAGCCAAATGTTCTAAATCTTATAAAACTCAGCTTATAAACGGAATTTTTGTGTTATTAATCTTAACTTGTTAAAGTTAGACTCTTTCAATTTAACCTTTCTAGTTTGAAAAGGGAGTTTAGTTAATATTGAAATATGTATAAGAGCGCTTCTTAAGCTTACCACTAACGGGAGGCCAGACCGCGCCCACGAAGTGGGTGTGGTTTGGGCAATGTTAGCACTCGTTATTTTTTCTTTTTTTCAGTCATATTAAGACGATAGGGTTTTATACTATATCCCCTTTGAGCAAGAATATTTAAAACTCCATATTTATAAGGTAAATGTGCCGCTCCTATTACAGCAAACACGGTATTCTCACGTGATAGTCGCTCAATGCCATCAGCCATTACCCTATTTCTATCTATCATTGTCGAATCCAAATAGATATATTCTTTTAAAAATCTTAAATTCTGATTTAAATAATCCTTCATCATATCATTAAAATCATTTGAGAAAAACCCATCAATAGAGGTTTTGAGGGCTAAGATTGATTCTCCATATGTACCACCAAAAATCATGTCGATTTTCTTTTGAACCGATTCTAATGCATGGATTCCATAACCTTTTGAAGTAGCATATTGTTCAAAGTACGAATCCATCGTAAATTTGGATTGGACATAAAGATTTGAATTACTTGTTTGCTTTTCAAAGGTCACCATAATACCAATGAAACTAGGTTTGATTCTAGACAGAATTGGTTTTAAAACCTTTAAAGAACCTTTTGAAGAGTCGACAATTTGTATAAGTTTCTCGTAATAATCTCCACCTATCGAATCTTCAATATTTAACTTATTGTTGGTCAAAAATATGTTCTTGGCAAGATTTCTCATTTGAGCACTATCTTGAAGAAGCTTGTTTATGCTTACTTCATTACAAAAACATCCACACTCATCTACCAATTCTTTTACTTTCTGAATTGGGAAGTCAATTTTAGTTGTATCCAGAACATGAACTGATCCCAATATATAAGATGGTTTTGAGGTTTTGGAACTTTTAATCTCCCAACAAATTGAATTATCATAATCCTTAAATTGACTATATAAATTAGGTATTGCTAAAAAGGTTATGATAAAAATAAATACAAGTGTCCTCTTCATTGTTTTTGTTTAATATTTTGATAATTTTTAAGGGTGCGGTTTTATAATGAGTGCTAACGGGTGGCCAGGCCGCGGCCGCCTGTGGCGGCTGTGGCTTGGGTAGTGTTAGTGGCAGCCAATTTTTAACTTAAATGAAAAGATAACGTTTCAATCACAATCCATTTATCTTTCGTTTTTTTTAATAGCAATCTCTTGCCTATTCCATCATCCATTCCACAACCTATAAAATATTCAGCTATTGCATAACCTGAGTTTTTTGAAAACAGAACTTTACTAAAACTGCAGACACATTTCTTTTTATATGCTCTAAATAAATAGTAATAAAATGGCTCGCTGATTATTGTGGAATCATTTAATCTGTTATCGCAACGACTAAACTTGAGTATAGAATCTGCACTTACAACTTCAAAGAATTTATTTTTATTTATGACAAGTGTATCAGTAGTGCCAATTTGATGTGGTCCGATATCAAACCCAAACTTTTTTAAATTAGTGTCACCAAACTTAGAAAAAACCAAGTTCTCAGATATTATTGGAGATATCAAATAATCTTTATATCCAATGACTAAATTAATAGCATCGTAAATTTTCAAATCTTGATTATCGACAATTCTATAATTATCCCCAAAAGATGAAATCGGAATTATTAAAAAGAATAATAAAATTCTGCAGAAATGTTTCATGTACGGTTTTTTGGTTGCCACTAACGGAAGGCCAGACCGCGTGGGCCGAAGGCACATGTGGTTTGGGTGATGTTAGCTCCAGTACTTTTTTTATTCATTTGATTCATTAAAAGTCGTCAGATACCAATTCTGATCAATTATACGGAACTCACATTCTACCCAAAATCCAGAATCATTAATCCATATTTTTTCATAAAATGTGCTATCAGTCTTTGTATATGATGTTTTAAATTGAATTGTATCAACATCGCAAATCTTGGTTTTTAGCAGTGTGTAATTATCCTTTGTCCATTCAATTTCATTACCATTTTCAAATCGACCGCCATTAAGTGGGAATTTAACTCTTGACAATTGGAAAACGCTATCATTATGAAATTTATCATAGAATGTATCAAAATCTTCAATCGGACTGCTCACTTCTGAATTATTAGAAGTGTTGTTTGTTTTACATCCAACTAGAATCAGAAGGATAAATAATGTAGAAATGTAATATATCTTTTTCATGCTATTCGTTACGCACATTTATCGAATCAATTATCATTAAATATGTCATCAATTTCAAAAATTAAACAACCATGATGATTTTTGTCTTTCTTTTTTTAAGGTTGCAAATTAGTTGATTAAACGGTTTTTAGTATTGGAGCTAACGGAAGGCTAGGGCGCGGGCGGAACGAAGGCGTAATCGCCTGAGTGGCAGCCTGTGGCTTAGCTGGTGTTGCCAGCAGTTTTTATTTTTTCAATCCTTCCGACAAATCACAAATTTACATTTTAATGGTTCTTGACCAATCATGTGTTTTATCGGTTCATCAATATCCCTGAACTCTTGTAATCCAAAATCAGTAAACTCTTTTTTGACAGAATCAGAGTCATAGAAAAATACGTTTAATCCTTTCATAATCTCGAATCTATCCTTGCTTAAGCGCTTTCCATTGCCAAACATATTTGCTTGTTTAGATACAACGGTAAAAATCATTAATCCGCCAGACTTAAGTTGAGTATAACATGATTCCAAGAAAGTCTTACGCTCTGTTTTATTTAATAAATGAATCAGCGCATAACAAAAGATACCATTATACTGCTCGTTATCAAAAGGCATTGAAATCACCGAACCGTGATGAATCAAGCAATCTAATCCATTTGATTTTGCTAAGTCAATTGCTGATTTTGAAATCTCGATACCAGTTATTTTAAATCCATTATCGTAAAATAATTTTGCATTGCGACCATATCCAAATCCAGGTATAAGAATGTTATTAATCCCGTTAGATTTAAATAGATTCATCGCAATCATTGCGGAATCTGATGGTTCAAATTTCCACATTGCTCCTTCTTCCTTAAATCTCGAATCCCAATATTCAATCATCCTATTACTCTATCGTTGGACGGTTTTTAAAATTGCTGGCAACGGGTGGCCAGGCCGCGCCCACGAAGTGGGTGTGGCTTGGGTATTGTTAGCGGCAGGGCTTTTTTTTATTAAAAACTGGCGTAGGTAGATAACCCTCGACTTTTTTCCTCAATAAGACATCAGTAGGAAAAGATGGTCCAAGTTGTCCATTAATAATTATTAATGAGGTATCAATCGTATTCACAAACACATATTTACATGGGTGAGACCACTCAGCAGTGGGATACATGTCAATTAAGAAAAACCAACTATCCCATTCTGGAGATTTTATTGAATCACCCATAAAATCTAAAATAGTGTTTGGTGAAATAATTTGTTTTGAGACTTTGACATTGTAGTTTAAAGTGTCAACTAATCCTTTTTGTTTGATTATTTTATATGCTTTGTCTCTAGTTATTGCATTCTGAGCAAATATAGATGTTGAAAACAAAAACAACAAACAAGAAGTAAAATATATCTTTTTTTTCATATGCCTAAAATTTCCTTCATTATGATAATTTTCTTATCCGGCTTTAATGGTATTTGCAGTTTATTCTTTGATATATTTTCCGATGAACCAAAATGACCGGTTCTAGCCTTGCCGCTAACGGGTGGCCAGGCCGCGGCTGCCGAAGGCGGCTGTGGCTTGGGTATTGTTAGCGGCAGGGGT